>ERZ650309.879-NODE-879-length-14323-cov-5.531890_pt1 | contig 14323 bp, 14 predicted proteins | sample MGYA00376245_ERZ650309 | MGnify/ENA primary metagenome ERZ650309 (study PRJEB26733, sample SAMN07839294) | wastewater metagenome | biome: urban; feature: wastewater treatment plant; material: waste water | place: USA: North Carolina | collected 2016-04-26 ...
GATCTACACAGGCGAAGACACTCTTTCCCTACACGACGCTCTTCCGATCTAGCAACATCACGAATAACACCTGCGTTTGTCCCTGAAACGTAGGCTTCATTCGACGGAAATCAAAAAGGCGGATTGAGCGGCAATGCGACCAAAGCCACTCAATCCGCCTTCTTGATTCGTGGAAAAGGGCTGGTTCTGATCACGGTTGGAAACCAGCCATGAAAAGTTATTTTACTGAACGCCCGCATACCAGACGTAAATTGTCCGTGGATTATTGAAGACATTGGGAGCGGTTTCCCGGACAGCGTCCTGAAAATTGGTGAAGTTTCCTTTTGAGCAGTGGATAACTTTGGTGACGGCTCCGGCGGCGGAAACCGCAGTCACAATGCCCACATGTCCCACTTTTACGGTGGGCGGAAAGCTGGGGAAGACAATCAGGCAGCCAACTTTGGGTGTGCTGATCTGCTCGAAAAAACCACTCTGATGTTTGCCATCGTGGACCATTGCGTCCGTGTTGATCCAGCCGCCATTGAAATTTACATAAAGCGGATGGTTCGTCTGCCTGCTGATGCCCAAACACCAGCAAACGTAGCCGCTACAATCGCATTCGTGGTTGAGATTGGCAGGCGAGGGCGAGGCGGGATTGATGCCACCTGCTCCCAATTTGTATTTGATTCCTTGGCCTGCGACTGAACGGGCGCGTTGCAACAATTCATTGACAGTCATGTTGATCTCCTTGTGTGGTTATGCGGTTTAGGAAACGGAGGTGCCGTTGGCATTGATGGGCAATTGGCTCAAATCCCAGTTGTTGCGCGCAATTTCATTGCTGAAGCATTTGGTGCGGTAAACAGTCGCCCGAACAACGGTGCGGTGGTGATTGGCAAGCCACGAATGCCGTGCTTTCACATAAGCCTTGATCCAGGCTTTTTCATCGCCTCCGGCGGCGGGCACGGTTTCCGGAAATCGGTTTCGAATCACCCAAAGAATCGAACCGCTGTGGATAAATGAGTCATAGATGACCAGGGCCGACAGAGGAAGTTTGAAACCGTGATCATCGGCCCACTTCATCGCAGGAAGGAAGTATGCGTCATCGAAAAAAACATCTTGAACTTGTTTCATCAAAGGGTCTTGCCGCCCTGCCTTGCGCAGCAAGTCTTTGAATTCCTGATTGTCGGTCAATGGTGTGCTGCCCACCAAATCCGCAAAAGGTTGCAGCGCGGCACTGAACAACCCGCCTGCGGCCACATATCGCTGCACTAATTGCCGAAGCTTTCCATATTCCGTGGTCTGAGAACGTCCGTAAGTGATCTGGCGAATATCGTGCGGGCCATCGTTAAAAATTGCGATGGCGCCGTAATTCCCGTCGGCGGAACCAGTCTCAAAAACATTGATCACGCGTTCAATGACGCGCTTCTGATTGTCCGTCAATTGCATATCTTAGGCCTCGTCTGGTTGAGAGAAGGAAAATCCCTTCACAGAAGAGTGTCGGTTTTAGGCTAAAAATTTCGCTTGGCGTGCAAAAAAATGCTGAAGGAGAGAATGAAAAGAGGAGAGAGATAAGAGGCCAACCAACAGGCAAACCGGACGGAATAGAAGTTTAGGTCAATTGACGCTTGGCATAGTTGTAAGCAGTCCAGGCGGAGATAAGGTGACAAACCCAGCCGAGCAAGCCGCCAGTGCCAACCCAAAACCCGGGGGTAATGATCAACCAGAAAATGCCTCGCCAGATTGTGCCGTTATAAATTTGACCGACGCCGGGAATAAAGAGACTCAGAACTGCCGCTGTTCCTGGGGCTTTCATTTTGCTTTCACCTCGCTGGCAGGATACGAAGGCTATACGAAGAAAAGTTCCACAGATCAAAACACGGTGCGTGCTCGGACAGTCTCTTTTGTAACCAGTGAGAAACGCGATTCGGCGTCACCGCCCTCGAGAATTTTTGCGGTGACGTATTCGCCCAGTGCCGGGCCGTGTTTGAATCCGTGGCCGGAACCTCCGCCGACCAGCCAAACATTGCTGAAATGAGGATGACGATCTATCATGAAATTCCCGTTTGACGTGTTTTCGTATTGGCAAACGCGCGTTTCGATGACCGGAGCATTTTGAAGCGCCGGAAAGCGCTCAGCCAAAAATTGCCTGACCTCGTTCAAAATGCCAGGTGTCGTGGTTCGCTCCGCCAAATCTGGATCAATTGCTTCGCCATGGCGATCAAGCGCGACCTTAAAGCCGCGATTTTCCATGTCCGGCAAACCATAAAATCCGGCGGCAAAATCAATCCAGGTCGGCATGTGCGGCGCACGAAATTGCCTGTCTCCGGCGGGCGAGCCAAAAAAGAACACCTCTTGTCGTGTGGGATGAATTCGCTGGGCCAGTAACTCAGGAAAGAGTTTGGGCAGCCAGGGGCCGCAGGCAAAAACAAAGGTTCCGGCTTTGATTTCGTCGCCGCTGACGGTCTGTACTGCTCCACATTGGCTTGGGGCAGCCGGTTGAATTGCCGCTTCGATTAACAAGTCACCGCCTCGGCGAACAAAATCTTCCGCGACAGCTTGCACGGCTCGCCGGGCCAGCAATGCTCCGCTGTCTGGTTCGTAAATCGCCCAGCTGATGTCGCCGAAATTGATTTGCGGATAGCGATGACGCAATTCTTCTTGCCGTAACTGGTCGAACTTGATGCCGACGGTTTGCAACGTCGCCAGGGTGGCTATCGTGTAAGGATCGTTTTCACGCGCCATCCACAGCACGCCGGTTGGTTGGAACAATTCCGGCGTGCCAGTTTCTGCGAACAACTGCTGCCACAATCTCAGCGAACGATTCGACCAGCGCGTATAAATTTCGTCGGCTCCGTACCCCATGCGGATAATGCGGGATTCCCCGCCGGAACTTGCCCGGCTGTGCGCCGCGCCGTATGCGTCAACCAGCGCAACGTTCAGGCCAGCACGTTGCAGCCAGTACGCTGTCCACGCGCCAAAAACGCCTGCACCGATGACTGCGGCGTCATAGCTTTTGTTCATTTTCTGTTCCCCCGAAATTGTGTGGTTGCCGCAATCTACGGCAATCGGACTATAATGACCGCACCCATCAAAATTCAATTTGTCCAATTCCCTTTGTGATTTCAATGAAGCTAGATTCTTTTACTGAAACGTTGCGGCAAGAGCGAGAGCATTTACTGCGCGCGGCAAATGATTCGTTCGGGAATTGGCAATCAAGTGACGACAGAGGAAATTTAGATCAATTGCTGGCTGCGGCAAAAACACTGCGGCAATCCATCAATGAAAGTTTGAAACGCTTGGCGGCAGAGATCGGCAAAGACGATCTCTGCCGCTTGCAATCTGCTTTACACGAAGCCTTGGACGAACGCTTTCAAAGTGGCGTGAAAGAGTATTTTGAACGGCGATTCAAAACGTTGAACGATCAGGTCCGGCGCGATCCGTTAACAGGGTTGTTCAATCGTGCGGCTTTTGAAGAGCGAATCGCCGAAGAAGTGGCGCGTGCGATACGTTACGGTCGCCATTTGGCGATGATGATGTTTGACGTAGATGATTTCAAATCCGTCAACGACAGTTTTGGCCACCAGGAAGGCGACCGTGCATTGATTCACGTCGCCAAAGTTTTGCGAGCTTCCTTTCGATTGAGCGATCCGGTTTTTCGGTATGGGGGAGATGAGTTTGTCGCGCTGTGCCCGGAAACCACAGGCACAGCAATGGAAACGGCTTCGAAGCGAATCGAAAACCAGCGAATTCTGTTGAGTGGCGAAGACAGATTTTTGCGGAGCATCAAAATCAGTTGGGGGGTGGCTTCTTTGCCAACAGATGCCGTCAACGTTTTTGACCTGATTCAAATGGCCGATCAGCGGCTTTACCGTCTCAAACGAGAACGCCACTTGCTAACCGTCTAACCGTAACCCTGAGCAAAATGAAACGAAAACCATTGCAACCTGATCAACCGAAACTTGTGCTGATTAATTCAACACTGACAATCGGGTTTGTGTTTTTGCTGGCATTGATCTGGTTGCTGGGCAGGCGCAGCGTAAATGAGCTTCAGACGATCAGCAATATGGCGAACGATATTTCCGTGGATTACCGTAATCGGCTCAATAAGGCTGGGAAAATCCGTGAAGAAGAGGTCAACATCATTGCTCAGGCCAAACTTGTTCGCGCAACAAACAAGTTTCCCGTCGCTTTTCCTCCCTTCAAGATTGGACTGAACGTCGCAAAACAAAGCTTTTCCCGGGCGTTTGAAGATGCCCAAAAGCTATGGGGAGACCGTCTAAAGGCGCAATCAATCAAACCGTCCGAGTTGGAAGCCTGGAAAGAAGTCCAAGCGGCCGCGCCCGGATTTATAGACACCATTGAAAAGTTGGCGTTGGAAGTTGAAAAGGACTCGCAGCCCAAAACTGTTGATGGGGCGGTAAGCTCTGTTGACAGCCAGGTCGCATTCGATGAGCTGTTCAAGCCAACGCGCGATCGCATTGATACTGCCATTTCGCATTTAATAGACCAAATCAATGCTGATCGGGATACTTTCCTGCTCCAAATCGCCGCCCAGCAACAAAATGCTGCCGCAGGCGTCAGTCAGGCGCGCTGGTTTGCGCTTTTTGTGGGAATGGTAGTGGCAATCGTGGTGTTTACGATTACACGCAGCCGGATTCTGGCTTTGAGACAGGCGACGAGTTCAGCGCGTGCTGCACAGGATTTTGCGCGCGCCATTTTTGACAGCCAGTCAAATGACATTTTAGTCCTGGCTGAAAATGGAGAGTTGTTGGCGGTCAACCAGGCATTTTTCAAGCGCTATCATCTGAAGCCGTCAGAATTGCTTTTACAGGATTATCGTGGCGCGCTGGCTCATTTGCCGGAGATCGCTGTCTACATTCGCGGTGTGCTTCAGTTGTCGAACCAGACAGAAAATAAGGCGGACAGAACCGGCACGCAGCGGCAACGCATCGCGGTCAAAACGAAACGAGGGCCCAGGCAAAGCCAGGGCTTTCCGGCTGAAACACGGTTGTTTGACGTGTATGTTTCTTCGCTGACGTTTGACCGCGACATTCGCGGGCGCGTGGTTGTGCTGGTGGATGTGACGGAGGAAGAGCGCGTTCGTGAAGAGTTACGCCGCACTCGAACCTTGAGCGCCGTAGGGCAAATTACAGCGCAAGTCGCCCATGAGCTTTATAACCCGATCGGCGCGGTCAAATTGAATATCGAACTGCTGGAAATGCAGCTTGGCGAAAGCGATGAAGAGTTGAAGCAAACCGCCGCGCGGCTCAAACGTGGGGCGGAGCATTTGTCCACCATCGTCATGGATTTGCGATATTTGACCCGTCCGCGCGATCCCGAGCGTAAACCGACCAATCTGAACACGCTGATGGACGAAGTCATCGAATTGGCGGGCGACCGATTGGACCGCGCCCGCACAACCGTCGTTCGGCAGTATGCGGACAATCTTCAAGCGGGAAATTACGATCCACAGCAGCTTCGCAAGGTGTTTCTGAATTTGCTGATCAATGCTGTTGAAGCCTCGCCGCAAAATAGCAAGGTCGTTTTACAAACGGCCTTTCTTCCGAACGGCGAAGCTCCCAGATTTTCAGAATTCAATGGGGAGCATGGCGCATTGCAAGTCAGCGTGATTGATTTCGGTTCCGGCATGTCCGAAGAAACCCGCGATCGCATTTTCGAGGCGTTTTACACCACCAAGCGAAACGGCACGGGGTTGGGAATGATGATTACACAGGAAATCATCAAGAAGCATAACGGCAGGATTGAAATTGAAAGCGAAGAAGGCGCGGGCACTAAGGTCAGTGTGTTTTTGCCGGTGTGAAAAAACCAAAAGGCAAGCCTCAAAAAGTGAATCGGAGAATTCTTGTGCTCTTGAGGCTTGCCTTTGAACTTTGAGCTTTCAACTTTCGACTTTTACTTTTTAAACAGAGATGACTTCGATTTCGGGATCAATTTCTTCTTTCAGCATTTGTTCGATGTACATCAACGTGCCACCAATGGAACTTGGGCAGCTTCCACAAGCGCCCTGGTAACTGATCATCAGTTTTTTGTCGTGGAACCCGATGATTTCCAACCCGCCGCCATCTCCGGCTAGACCGGGACGAACCTTTTCATCCAGCACCTGATTGATTCTATCCAGCACGGGGTCTTCGCCCGGCGTGGGAGCAGGTTTTGCCGGAGCTTGCGCGGCAGCCTCGCTCGCCGATGGTGCGGAACGAATTGGCTCCGCCAGCTTTTTCAGCATGTCTTCCCAGGTGACGTCCTCTTCCTTGTTCACCGTTACAAACCGATCCATGTAAAACACGGACGTGACATTGCCGACTTTGAATAAGGAATCAGCCAACGGGTCTGTCAACGCGGCTTCAGCGGTTTGGAACGACCGGGAAGAACCTGTGGTAACCGGTTCTTTCAGGATGAATTTCACTGCGTTGGGATTTGGCGTGTATTCGATATCTGCGATCTTGGGCATTGATACTCCTGCTTGATTGTTTCAATACGTTGTAAAGTAAGGCCGATTATAGCCGTCCGAAGAAGCCAAACAAAATCCGGCGAACTGCTTTTGCCCTCAAGCCGGAAGTCAGGACATAATCCCGCCTCGCGAACCAAGTCATTTTTCCGGAAGGCAATTTTGAATGAAATCTCTGACGAAGTACCTTGTCTTTAATACCAAGAATCGTCGTGAATACATCAACATCACCGATGACGTCGCTCAGGCCGTGGCTGATAGCGGCATCCAGGAGGGCATGGTGTTGGTTTCGGCCATGCATATTACGGCTGCCGTTTATGTCAACGACGCCGAGGATGGGTTGATCGAAGACATTGACCAATGGCTGGAGCATCTGGCTCCGACGCGCGCCGATTACAAACACCATCAAACCGGCGAAGACAATGGCGATGCGCATTTGAAAAATCTGCTGATGCACCATCAGGTTATTTTACCCATTACGAATGGCCGCCTGGATTTAGGAACCTGGCAACAAGTGTATTACGCTGAATTTGATGGCCAGCGACGCAAACGGCTTATCATCAAAGTTCTTGGCGAATAGCTCAAAATCCCTTATCGAACAAACTCAATGAAAAAATACCTCCCATTAATTCTTTCAATCGCTATCCCACTACCCTGGATGGTTTTGGCTTTGACTGGCCAGACTCATCATATGAATCCAACCCTGGTTTCGCTGCTTTCCGGAGTGGCGATTGTCAGTGCCGCTTTTCTATTGGGTTGGGGAGCGGAATTGTCCGAACGCGATATTCCGCGGTCGCTGGCATTGATCTTTTTGGCGTTGATCAGTGTGTTGCCGGAATACGCCATCGGATTGCATTACGCCTGGACGGAAGGCCAAGCGCATAGCCACGAAGGCCTGGCAATTGCCAATATGACCGGCGCAAACAGAATTCTGATTGGCGTGGGGTGGGCGTTGGTGGCAATTGTTTATTACTTCAAACATAAGCAAAAGCAGATAGAACTGGATGATTCACAAGGCCTGGAATTGAGTTTGCTGATTCTGGCCAGTCTGTATTCGTTGATTTTGCCGCTCAAGGGAACGCTGTCCATTTGGGATGCCGTCATCTTTTTCGCCATGTTTGCCTATTACGCCGGGCGAGCCATGAAGGGCGAAAAGCATGATGAAGAATTGGAAGGAATCGCCGCCGAACTGGATCAGAAACTCGGCGACAACGCCCGAAGGCTGGTTGTATTGCTGATGTTCGGATTCTCCGGATTCGTCATCTGGTTTTCAGCCGAACCCTTTGCCGAAAGCTTGAAAGAGGTGGGCGCAACGTATGGGATCAGCCAGTTTTTGCTGGTGCAGTGGTTGGCTCCGCTGGCGTCTGAATCGCCGGAAGGATTGATCGCCTTGATCTTTGCGATGAAAGGCAAAGGGTCAACCGGTATCGGCGCGTTGATTTCATCGAAAGTAAATCAGTGGACGCTGCTGGTCGGAGCAATTCCGCTGGTCTATGCCATTGCCGCCGGAACCAATGCTGCAATGATCCTGGATGGTCGGCAGAAAGAAGAATTGCTGCTGACGTCAGCGCAATCGTTGTTTGCCGCCATTGTCATTTCCGATTTCAAGTTTGCCCTTTGGGAAGCCATGCTGTTGCTGATTTTGTTTTCCGGGCAATTCTTTTTTCCGGACGAACATATTCGCTACATTTTCAGCGGCATCTATTTAGTTGCATCTCTTGGGTTGCTGGCGAAATCCAAACTTCGACGGCAAATGATGTTGAACGCATTGTTGCTAAGAAATACAAGGCCGACATAAGGCGGGATGTCGCCATGACTTTACAAAAATGTAAGTGTTTTTGTTTGCCGCATTTACCGGAAATTGGTTGACGCTACTTTGCGGATGGTGGTAATTAAGTGGCCACTTTTGACCTCATTCGACCGGTCAAACAGACTCTAAGCAAGGGACAAAAAGGATGTTTAAGACGGGATATACAAAACTGCCCGCTTTTTTGTTGGCGCTTCTTGCCTGTTTGGTAACCGTGTATCAGCCAGTGCTGGTTATTGCTGTTGCGGCTTCCAGCACGGAGTCCGAATCGGAATCCGAATCGAAATCCAAGTCTTCAGAGACAGAATCCGAAACCGAAAAGCTGCTGGAAGCCAAGGAATTCTGTCATCGTACGTTTTCTTCACGCCGATTGCGGCAGAGTGAACATCAACTGTTACTCCAATCGCCCATGGCGATGGACCAAACGGTAAAGCTTCCAGTCGTTCTGGAATTTAATCCCTTACCGAAATTCATTTACCTTCACTCGCCGCCGCTCTTACGCGCGCCTCCAGCCTAGTCTCAAAACCGTCTTTTCAAGCTTCAGAAACTTCCGGATCATTTAGATAAATCCTGTAGATAAATCCTGGGCGATCTTTTGCCTAATGGTATTGGTTCCCGCTTGAAAAGACTCCATATCTCCCAGAACTCTTTTTAATTACACGACTTACGCCTGACACCGTTTCAGGGCCCTGGCCTAGGAATTGGCTGGTTCCTTATGCGGTGCGAATCGTCGTCAACCTGCGCAGGTTTGCCGCTGCAGATTCAGGTTTTGGCCAATCCGTAGCTGCCCTTGCGTCCAACAGATGAGGAGTTTGCATCATGGAAAAACTGGTTCGCGGAATACATCACTTTCAAACAACGCACTTCAACGCCAATCGGGAATTGTTCACGAAGCTTTCGGAAGGGCAACAGCCAGACACCTTGATGATCACGTGTTCGGATTCGCGCATTTCGCCTGATCTGTTGTTGCAGACCCAGCCCGGCGAATTGTTTGTGTTGCGAAACGCCGGAAACATCATTCCCCCATACGGCGCAGTTCGCGGCGGAGAAGCGGCCACCGTTGAATACGCAATCAAAGCGCTCAACATTGCTCACATTGTGGTGATGGGGCATTCGCACTGCGGAGCGATGAAAGGCCTGATGTCGCCAGAACCCTTAACCGGCATGCCGTTGGTCGCGGAATGGCTGGGACATGCTTCGGCAACCCGGCACGTCGTCGAAGAATGCTACCCGGACCTGACCGGCCAGGATTTGCTGAATGCAGCGATCAAGGAAAACGTCCTGGTGCAATTGGACAATTTGCGCACCTATCCGGCAGTTGCAGCCCGTTTGGGCAAAGGCGAACTGACGCTTCACGGATGGGTTTATGAAATCGAAAGCGGGCGCATTCTGGCTTTTGACGCCGAATCTTCGCGTTTCGTTTCTATCTCGGCTGAACAACCACCTGCGGCTGTGACATCGCGCCAGCCTTTAATGCGAAAAACACGGCTGTCTGTTGAATACCTGGAAGCCGAAACCGCTGCATAGCCAAACTGAATATCTTCTTTTTACCTTCCCAACAAGGAGTCGAAAATGCAAAACGTAACGGCAACGCAAAGTGCAGATAGCAGTAAGTCCGGCTTGCTGCAAAGATTGGCTTACTTTCTCAATCCTTTCGATCAACGCTTTGAAGATTTAACCAAGGGCAATTGGAAGCTCAACGCCTGGCGCGACACCAGTGCCGGGTTGATTGTGGCAATGATGGCCATTCCGATGGCCATGGGATTTGCAATGGCGTCCGGCTTGCGTCCCGAACACGGAATTCTGGCGGGCGCCATTGCAGGGTTGATCGGCGGATTGTTCAGCGGTTCCAAGTACAACGTTTATGGCCCGGTTGCCGCGCTGATTCCCGTCATCGCAGGGATTATGTCGGCGTACAAAACGCCCGAAAATCCGTATGCAGGGCACAGCTACCTGGTGCTGGTCTGTGTGGTTTCCGGACCGATTCTGATGTTGTTCGGGCTGCTGGGATGGGGCCGAATCGCCAATTTGGTGCCGCATTCGATTGTTGTCGGATTCAGCGTCGGCATTGCCATTACCATTGCCTTTACCCAGCTTGGCGAAGTGCTGGGGTTGAAAGCCGCCGTCACGGGCAGTTTCTTTGAAAAGCTGGGCGTGATTGCCAACAACCTGGATCAATTCAACTGGGCGGCGTTGTTGCTGGGTGCGTTGACGTTTTTGATTACACGGTATCTGTTGAAGATTTCACTGTACGTGCCCGCGCCGTTGATTGCCCTGGCGGTTTGCACCATTTTGTCTTCCACAGTGTTTAGCGGAATGGGCCTGAGCTTGATCAGCACCAAATACGGCCAAATTCCAACGGATTTCTTTGTTTTTACGCCGCCGTCGCTTCCTGCCCTGACACCGGCAATCGCCGGAGAAATTCTGTATTACGCATTGGCGTTCGCCTTCGTTTGCGGACTGGAAAGCATTCTGGCCGCGCGCATGGCGGATCGAATGGCCAACAATCAGGGCAAACAGTACGACCCGAACAAAGAGTTTTTTGGACAAGGACTGATTCAAATGTTCGTGCCGATGTTGAACGGCATGCCGCTGTCGGGCGCATTGGCCAGAACGGCAACCAACGTCAAATTGGGCGCGTTGTCTCCGCTGGCGGGCATCATGAAATGCGTGCTGAAATTGTTTCTGGCCTATTTCCTGGCGCGGTATCTGGAAATGGTTCCGATGGCCTGCATCGGCGGCATTTTGTTGTGGGTGTCGTTCAACATGATCAAACCTGCAGAAATCAAAGAAGTCATGGGCATCAATCGGTTCCATACCGGATTGATGGTGTACACAGCCGTCGCAGTGGTCGTGGCCGGATTCCTGCCCGCCGTATTGTCAGCCGTGGTGATTTACGGAGTTTTGTATCGCTTTTTTGACAAACCGGCGACAGAAGAAACCGGTTCGGTGGAAATGGCGACCGGCGATTAGCGCTTGGATCGCTGCTCTTTGCGGTTCAGCCAAGAAACATTGGACCTTCGCGTCAAACCACAAAGCTCCAAAAAAGGCTGGTGAAAATGAAGCTTCTCCCTTTTGGAAGAGTTTGGTGAGTTTGGCGCGAGGCTTTAGGGCCGTGTTTCTCAGAAATGATGAGGGCCGGAATATGCTCTTACAGTCGCCGACGATTGCAGTCCTGGCTTCTGTTTATTGGTGGTTCTCATCATTTCTGAGACACGGTCTTTCCTTGTTCCAGCGATGGGGGCGAAGTTTTCCTTACGTCAATATATCCAAAACGTCGTGGCGGGTCAGAATGCCAACGATGCGGCCATATTCTTCCACCAACAGCGCGGGCGATTCTTTCAAATACATCTTGGCCCGGCTGACTTCGACGTTTTCGTTGACGACGGGGAACGGAATATCCATCACCGTGGACACAGGCTGTTCCAGCAATTCACGATTATCCAGCAACTGCGACATGATCCGGCTTTCGCGAACGCTTCCCACGGATTTGCCTTCTTCCAGCACGGGCAATTGCGACAGTCCGTGATTGTTCATCAGATCGAGCGCGTCGCCCACTTTGGCAGCCGGTTCCAGCGAAATCAGCCGTAATCGTCCCGCGTGCAGTTTCAATTCATTCAACAATCCGGCTGTCATGCGTTCTTCGCCCAACAATCGTTTTTCTTTCATCCATTCGTCGGACAGGAATTTCGACAGATAGCGTTCGCCTGTGTCGCAAATGATGAACACCAGAACATCGGTTTCGCTCAAGTTTTCCGCCGCTTTCAATGCCGCCCAGGCAATGGTTCCCGAACTGCCGCCGCAAAAAATTCCTTCCTCGCGTCCCAATCGCCGAGCCGTGCTGAACGAATCGCGGTCGGTAACGTTGATGATTTCGTCAATGTATTTCAGTTGGACGTTTTCGGGGATGATTTCCTGGCCGATGCCTTCCACTAAATAAGGCGACGCCGCCATCAGCTTGCCAGAATCTTTGAATCCTTTGATCGCCGAACCGTAAGGATCAGCACCGATAACTTTGATCCCCGGATTCATCTCTTTCAGATAACGTCCCGTTCCGCTGATTGTCCCGCCCGTTCCCATTCCGGCGACGAAGTGCGTGATCTTGCCGTCGGTCGCTTCCCAGATTTCAGGCCCGGTTGATTTGTAATGCGCTTCCGGATTCGCAGGGTTGGCGTATTGATTGGTCAGGATCGCATTTGGAGTTTCTGCCGCAATGCGTTTGGCGGTGTTGACGTAATGATCCGGCGAATCCATTTTGGCCGCCGATGAAACGACAATCACGTCAGAACCGAGCGATTTCAAATACCGCACTTTTTCCTGGCTGGCTTTGTCTGTCATGACGAAAATCGAACGGTATCCGCGTACCGCGCAGGTCAGCGCCAAGCCAATGCCGGTGTTTCCGCTGGTGGCTTCGACAATGGTGCCGCCGGGTTTTAATTCGCCTGACCGTTCGGCGCGGTCAATCATTGCCTGCCCGATGCGATCTTTGACGCTGCCGCCGGGGTTCAAGGATTCAATCTTGGCCAGCATCAGCGGCTTCAACCCGCGATTCAGTTTGTTCAATTTGACCATCGGCGTCGAGCCGATCAGTTCCAGAATGTTATTTTTGTAGTTCATAAAAGTTCAGGTTGCGTAAACGGAAGTCAAAAAAGAATTGGCACAGACATCCAGTGCCTGTGCCAATCGTACCGCATTGAATGACGCGGATTCCAACTGAATCTCACTGCTTAATTGCCAGATGCATGCCGTCACCAACACCGATCAAACTGGTGAAGACGCGGTCGTCCTGATGCAGCTTGGCATTCAACGCTCTCAGGGCGACGGTGTCGGCATCCACCACGGTTTCGTCCGCGACTTTGCCGTACCAGAGCATGTTGTCAAACACCAGCAAACCGCCCTTGCGGACAAGCTTCAAAGCGCGTTCGTAATATCCGTCGTAATTCGATTTGTCGGCATCAATGAACGCGAAATCAAAGGTTCCCGCGTGCCCGTCAGCCAGCAAAGCGTCCAGCGTTTCATTGGCAGGCGCAAGTTTCAACGTGATTTTGTCCGCAACGCCAGCTTCTGCCCAGTATCGCCGCGCAACGGAAGTCCATTCTTCGCTGACATCACAAGCATAAATGTGCCCGTCCGCCGGAATCGTCAGCGCAGTACAAAGCGAGCTGTACCCGGTGAATACGCCGATCTCCAACGTCTTTTTTGCGCTGATCAGTTTCAGCAACAACATCATAAACTGCCCCTGGACGGGCGAAATTGCCATGATGGCGTGTGGGTTGGTGGCTTCGGTTTCTTCGCGCAACCGGCGGAGTACATCCGGTTCGCGCAAAGAATTGTTCAGCATGTAAGCGTAAATTTGTTCGGTCAGCGCCAGAAATTCATTCGACATAGATTGTTCCTCAAGAAATTATCTCGACGCTGTCGTCGCGCGGTAGCCCATTTCCAGTCCCTTGGTTGTTGTGTAGTACTTCGCCAGCATATTCGGATTTTCCCAGGTTGGCAGCGTCTTCGGATCGCGCAGGTACCCCAGAAAGCGGCGCATGACTTCGGCGAAATGCGCTTCGTGGCCGTCGCGGAACTTGTCCGGGATCGTCACCCACAACTTATTGCCGCGCTCTTCGACAGCGACACCTGCAAACTTGGTTTGTAATGCAGCAACTTTGGTTTTTAGCGCAGCCAGAATCGCGGCTTTGCTGCTGGCGCTGTTTGGCACAACGTACAGTTCCGGCTTCCAGTTTTCTTCCTTGCCCTGGCGGATTTCCAAAGCGGATTTTGTGCCTTTGAAAATCGCCACGTGGGTGTCGCCGCCGCCCGCCGGAGCTTCATAATTCCAGATGACGTCCATTTTGGCGTGAACTCCGCGTAAAGCGTATGTCATCGCGCCATTGCAGTAATAATCCAGTTTGCCGTCTTTGATATTGGCAGACAGCGAATCGGGAAAGGCTTTTTCATTCGTCACGCGCGAAAATTCCGGCAAGGTCACCACTGTCGGCCACCGCTTGCCGCTGATCACATTGATGTCTTTGCGGTAATCAATCACCTGTTCGGGAAACAGCATCCACTGAATCAAATCC
>ERZ650309.881-NODE-881-length-14304-cov-4.792547_pt1 | contig 14304 bp, 7 predicted proteins | sample MGYA00376245_ERZ650309 | MGnify/ENA primary metagenome ERZ650309 (study PRJEB26733, sample SAMN07839294) | wastewater metagenome | biome: urban; feature: wastewater treatment plant; material: waste water | place: USA: North Carolina | collected 2016-04-26 ...
TCTGACAGAAACTGCCTCTGCTTAGGTTGTAAGTCGCTGATTGTTAGAAAATTATAATTTTTTATGGCGCACATTCTTGAAAATCAAACTTTTACTACTTTTACAGGAAACTAAAATCATACAACACATGAAATTAAAAAATGCTTTAGCCACAGGAATCCTTGCTTCCTCGATGGTATTTATGTTTACAGGTTGCAGTAAAGATGATGATAACAATTCAAATAACACTCCTGCTGCAGTTACTGCTTCAATGACTGCAAAAGTGGATGGTGTTGCATGGACATCACTTTCAAACAGATGTGCCGGAAGCATCTTGAATGGTATTTCCAACTTAACCGGAGTAGCAACTGATTCTACGGTTATAGTTATTACCATTCAGGATGAAGTAGCTGCAGGCGACACCGTTGATATCGGTTTCGGAAGTGGTAATGCAGGCGTATTTGCATTAGATCCAAATGGTACTGCCTTTGGTTGGTCATCTAATGGTAATGCTACCTGTACCGGAGAATTTATCGTAACGTCACTCGATGCTACCAATAAGAGAATGTCGGGTACTTTCAAATTTAAGGCACACCGTGCATCCGACAACACATTCAAAAATATTACTGATGGCGTTTTCACCAATGTGACTTATTCAACTTCAATTTCCGGTGGCGGAAGCAACACCTTCTCTGTAAAAATTGATGGCGTTACTTTTACTCCTGCAGTCATTTCAGGAACTGCTTTTTCAGGTAACATTTTAATTACCGGCTCCGACAGTCAGGGAAGTAAGTCGGTAGGAATTAATGTTCCCGATAATATCACTCCCGGCACATATACAATGGGAACAATTGGAGATACCCACTACGGAATTTATAATCCCAATTCATCTTCATACTACGCTTCTACCAGCGGGTCGGTAACCATTACTTCGCACAATACTGCTACCGGTGCAATTGCAGGAACATTCAATTTTGTTGCTGCACCTTTTGGAGGCGGTTCCGGAGCCAATGCAAATCTTACCAATGGAACGTTTAACGTGACCTACTAATTCACACAGGTTATAAAAAAAGGCGGATCTGTCATCAGGTCCGCCTTTTTTGTTTTCGCTTATATTTAATTCAGGACTCCAAACTTTCCTGATTGATATTCGTGAAATGCCTCTTGCAATTCTTCCTGTGTGTTCATCACAAAAGGACCATATTGTGCAATCGGTTCATTTATTGGGATGCCACTTAGGAACAATAATACGCTGTCTTCATTTGCACGAATGGTAATTTCCTCACCTTCATTTTTGAAAAGTACAAACTGATGTTTTGCTGCCTGTTGCCCATTGACTACTGCATTGCCATCAATTACAAGTAATGAGGCGTTGTGAGAAGCAGGAACTCTTGTCGATAAAACTCCGCCCGAATTCATTCTGATATCAAACACATTTATTTCTGTAAAAGTACTTGCAGAGCCTTTCGTTCCATTCAAATCGCCGGCAATCACATTTACATATCCGCCATTTTCAGGAAGCATTACCTTGCTCATTGAAGCTGCTTCAAGTGCCTGGTATTTCGGAGGGGTGAGTTTGTGTGCCTTTGGAAGATTTACCCATAGCTGAACCATCTCAAATGGCCCACCATTTTGTGCAAAATTCTTTTCATGATATTCCTTGTGCAAAATTCCTGCTCCTGCGGTCATCCATTGCACATCCCCGGGATGAATTACACCACTGTTGCCACTGCTGTCGTGATGAGCCACACTTCCCTTGTAGGCTATAGTCACCGTTTCAAATCCCTTATGCGGATGCACATCTACACCTCGTGGTGTTTCACTGGGCCCGAAATCGAATGCAGGGTTGAAATCCAACATTAAAAAAGGACTTACCTGCGTTCGTATCGGATTGCCCGATGGAAAATAATTAAACACTCTGAAGCCGTCACCTACCATTCCATAACGTGAGGGCCTATCAAAAATCTTACTGATTACTTTTTGCATTTCCTTATTCCTTTCATTTAGTTCAATTCATCTAACAAAGAAAGCGCCTTTTGGTTTGTTTTGAAATTGAAGTGCGTATTCGGCAATCAAATTATTGTAAATCAAATTTATACAATAAATTTTCAATACTAAAAATGCTCCGGACCAGTAACAAGAATATCCGATACTTTGAAATGGGCTCCTTTTTCAGACTGTCAGAGTTATTTTGATAGACATATAAAAAGGGCAGCTGATAAAATCAACTGCCCTTTAAACTCACCCTTCGGTGTTTTATTTGAGCTGAATTACTTTTTCAGTAATGGTATGTTCTCCCGATTTAAATATTACCATATAAACTCCCGGAGCATGATGACGGAAACGGTATGTATGTGTTCCTGCTTCCAGAATTTGTTCTTCCGTAAATTTGGTGACCACCTTCCCCAATGCATCAGTAACCGATAGAGTTACAGGCTCTCTTCCGTTGCTGTAGAACTGAATGGTAAGTGATTCTGAATACGGATTTGGAAGTAACAGCAAACTGTTCTGCGGATCTGTTTCGGCAATTCCTACAAGCAATATGACAACAGTGTCTACTACCGTTGCAGTACAATTTCCCAGAGTTACAGTGAGTGAAACCGGATAACTTCCTGCAGCTGCATAACTGTGAGTCGGGTTCTGAAGTGTCGACAAAAATCCATCACCAAAATCCCATAGGTAAGATGTGGCTCCTGTTGGTGAACCGGTGAATTGAACCTGTTGACCAATTTGAAGCCATCCCGTAACCAACATAGTTGCATTTAAAGTATTCACAGTCACTGAAAGTGTTGTGGTGTCACTTCCAAACGCATTGGTTGCAATGAGTGTAACGGTATAGGTTCCAGGTGCACTATAGGTATGAGTCGGATTCTGTAATGTTGATGTATTGCTGTCACCAAACGACCACAACCATGAAGTTGGATTGAATGTTGACAAGTCTGTGAATGATACAAATCCGCTGCACAATGAAACCGAGTCTACAACTGCTGCAGCAACCGGTGGCAATGTGTTTGGTGTAATCACTATGGTATAATCTTCGTACTGGCCATTTACAAGATTGTTGCAAGCATTAGGCAGGGGATTTGTCGACCGGTCGGAACCAATTCGCATTCTTAATGGAGTATTGAGAACGGCATTTGCAGGTACTACAACTGTATCACTGTGATTGAGGGTGGCAGCAGTATTCATGACTAACTCAATGGCAGAGAATACTCCATCATTGTTGAAGTCGATATAAGCGCGGACAATTTCGGCATAAGTCACACCTGTAGTAACCTGTATGGGATAACTCTGGCCAGCTATAAGGTTGGTGCTCACAGTGCATGAGTAATCCTGATACCCCCCTGTTGCATTTGGGGTGGTGTTGTTAATGGTATTTAAAGTAACATTTGTGATACCCACATTGCAGCAATAGGCTGTAGTAGAAACTGCACAGGCACTCACCGGACCTGCCACTGAGGCAATGTTGATGGTATTTGTAATCGTATCACAACCTAATGCATTGCATGCAATAAGTTGCACAGTATAATTGCCTGCCGAGAGGTATGTATGAGTGGGGTTTTGTACAGTGGATGAACCACCATCACCGAAATCCCAGCTCCATGATGTTGGAGCATTGGTGGTGAGGTCCTCAAACGAAACTATGCCACTGCACAAGGATGCCTGATTATAATCAAAGGCAGCACACGCCTGAAATCCTACATTGAGATTTACAACCAAAGTATCATTCGGGTGAAGTGGATCATTACTTTGAATGATAATGTTGGTGGTGTAAGTACCTCCGGGTAATTGTGATGGGTAAACTACCATCGTTACCAGTTGGGAGTCGCCGGGAACAATAACACCTGTTGTATTATTGACCTGTAGCCATGGTGGCAATGAGTTGAGTTTTCCGTATTTGATGATATTAGAGATTATTCGTGAAGCCGATACATTGGTTCCATAATAATCAAATGCAACATACACTCCACGGCCCGAGCCAATATCACGGTATGTTACAATATCGTTTCCGTTGAATGAACACAACTCAACTTTATCAATGTTGGTAATGTTGTGATAAAATGAAGCGTTTGGTGCAGCGAAAGTTAATGGGACATTATCCATATAGTCATGAGTGGTGTCAGAAACAGTTATGTTTCCTGAATTGGTGGAAGTCAAAAAGTTTCCCGTGAATAATCCCATGTCGTACATTCTGTTTTCAGAACCACCCGAAGCAGATCCAAGTACTACTACAGTACCGCCGTTATTTGCAAAAGATGTTACTACCGGAGCCATACTTAAATAGTGACTTACGATTCCGGTTTCCTGTTCAGGGAAAAGTAAAACATCCACACCATTGAGTAACGTTGCAAGCACAGCAGGGTCAGTAGTGTTTGAAGTAGCGAGTGTGTATTTAGTAAATGAACTGTTAATAGCAGAAATGGTGTTAGCATATTCATTGGTGATGTCAGCACCATGAGTCATTGCAAGTACTCTCACAGTATCAGTGTTTAATGCTGTACCTGAAATAGTGAAATTCAGGTCTGAGCCTCCTGTATTGTAAACCCAGAACGGAACAATTATGGAATCGACACATGCAGCTGTGGTAATGTTAATCGGGTTGGGTGCAGTGAATATTACAGGTGCTGCAATACTTGCGCCTGTCAGACAAATAACGGTATCGTTATCATTGGTATAAACATCCAGCCAGCCATTTATAACCCCTGCTGTTTGTGGAGTGAAAGTCACATAGAATGTCTGAGTTCCTCCCGGAGCAACATTGCCCGTTGCCGGCGAAACACTGTATGACGGGTCGGAAGGTATGATTGATGTAATATCTAAGGTGTCGCAACCTGAATTGGTAAATGTCACCGAATCAGTAAGGCTGGTATATTGACCGATGGTTCCGAAGTGAAGACATGAATCTGACATTGCCATTTCCGGGGTGCCGGTTACAAGGAGGTCAACTGGAATGATGAGCGGGTTGTGTGCAGTATCATTCGATTCTATGACAATTTCACCATGATAATTCCCTGCTGTTAATCCTGTTGTATTTATTGTAACGTATAAAATTGTAGTGTCTCCGGCACTAATGGTGTCTATGTTGTGTGATATGGTGATCCATGGTGCAAGAGACCCTAACAAAGAGGTAAAGTAATTGATGGAGTTTGGCAACATGGGTCCGGGATTGTAATTGTTCACATACAAATGTTCCCAGGTCATTCCGGTTGCTATCACACGGCCATTTCCAAATTCATATTCTACTGTTGTTGGTAGATTTAAAGTACCTGTTTCAGTAATTACATCGGTCCCCGGAGGTAGATTGGAAATGGTACAGTGGTTAGCATAGTTTCCTGTAAGTGGATTGGAAATGCCATTCATCAATGGGTGACTCATCATCAGCCCGTTGTTGGTAGTTTGCAATTGGTTTCGGGTTACTATTGCGCCACCTACAATGGTTACAGGTGCAGCCCCTGTCTGAGTGGCCATCTGATGTTGCAGAATCCCTCCATTATCAACAAATGCTTCAAATTGCGAAAGTGCATTGTTGATGTTTGCATAATATGTGGTGCTTTCATCGCCGACGGTAATGATTACATCGTAATTACTGAAATTGGTGGTTGGAATCTGTGCTGAAGTGATAACATCTGGTGTGATGTTAAAATTGGTTTGCAGAAAAGAGTCCATCATCAAACCCCATGCGGAAGATTCCTGAATAACCAGTACCGTAGTATCAATGCCATTTCCATTTCCGGTTCCGGAAATAACAATGTCGAGTTCACCACCACCTGTATTATAGATGTAAACCGGTATCGTTATGGAGTCGGAACAGCCAAGTGTGATTGAAATAGAATCGGGGTCCACTACAATATTCGGCATTTGCTGTACTGTCACGTTTTGAGTAAGAGTATCAGTGGATACACAATTAGTGACAATCAATGTCACCGGAAAGGTGCCTGATGCAAAATAGCTATGATCCGGATTTTGCAATGTTGACGAATTGCCATCTCCAAAATCCCAGTTCCACGATTCAGGATCGTTGTTAGAGCCGTCAGTAAATTGAACTGCACTTCCAAAAGCCGGATTGTAATCAGATGCGTTCCATGCAGCTGTGGTTGGATTCTGACTTCCGATCACAGAGGTGAAAGTGGCATAAAATCCTGCGTAGGTAGTTGCGGAGTTAGAAACCCATCTCAGAAGCATTTTTCCGGAAGTGGCTGTAACATTTGCAGGTATGGTCGACCCCGATGCTGTTAGAATAATCGGATCTGTCGGTAGCGCACCATCATGAACATAAAGGTAATCGGTTGTTTGTGTAACAAATTGCAGGAAAGAAAGTGAGATGGATTGTGCACAGGGTGGAGCAATCAGTAAGGAACAGGTTTCATTGTTCTGATATCCTCCCAAAGGTCCCCCCGAATCATAAATTTCACCACTGGTGCTGGTTAATGTTGTAGTTCCACTACACATGTTTACAGCAGTTACTACTTCGATATACAAAGTTTTTGTTACCGAATCTGTTCCAAAGGCATTTGTTGCTACCAGCGTAACTGGATATATGCCCACAGTGTTATAAGTGACTGATGGATTCTGTATCGTCGATGAAGTTACTGCTGCACCGGTGAATGTCCATTGCCAAGCAGTTGGTGCGTGAGTGGTAAGATCGGTGAAGTTAACAGTGCTTCCAACAGGAATACTCGTTTGATCTGCGGTAAAATCAACCACTGGTGCTGCATTGTTTGCAATAAAAGTAACTGTATAGTCTTCAGCCTGTCCGTTTTGTGGATTGTAGCATGCATCTGTTATGGTATTGGCTGCCACATCATCAATAACACGCATTCGCAAAGCAGTGTTCAGAACAGCATTCAATGATGTATGTACAATATCGGAGTGATTGATCAACTGACCGGCCGAACTCATTACCAGTTCATCGAGATTGTTGAACTGACCATCGTTATTATAATCGATCCAGGCTTTTACATTCTCTGATCCTGAAGTTCCGGTTAGCACAGTTAATGGCACAGGGTCACCGGCAGTTAATGTAGTTGATGAGGAACAGGTAAAATCTTTAAATCCTTCAGAGGCATTTGCTGATGTGTTGTTAATACTTCCAAATGTTACGTTAGTTATTCCTGCGCCACAACAAAATGCCGATGTCAAAGGTGAGCAATTGGCCGATTGTGGGCCTCCACCATTGGTCACCGAAATATAATTGACCTTAGTCATGGTGTCGGTGGTTCCACATAGTCCTGTGCCGTTGGTTATTAATTTTACAGTATAGGTGCCGGCCGAGGTGTAAGTATGAGAAGGTGATGCTAAAGTGGAGCTGTTGCCATCACCAAAATCCCAGATATATGATGTGCCATTCGACGACTGATTAGTAAAATGAACTGTGCCCGGAAGTGTACAAATAAAATTGACATCAGAGGTGAATGAAGCTACCACTGCATTGCTGAAGATACCACCTACACCAACAGCATACCAGGCATTGGTTACCTGAATCTCCTGGTCTGAACAGGTTCCGAATAAATCGACGGCAGATTGAATCGCATAAAATCTTGCATCTGCATAGGTGCTGTTAGGTGTGAGGTAAACAGTCAGGTTTCTGTATGTAATTTTACTAGCATCTTCCATGCCAATGGGAATGATTGAATAAGAATCGCCATTATCATTCGTACCCGAACCTCCCATGCAAAGAAGGTAATACCAATGATTCATGACTCCGCTGTTAGTGTGAACCGCCCCTGCTGCGCTCCAGAAGTTCCCCAGATACGTATCCGGATGACTGTATTGGTTCGGATCTCCCATGTTACGGAACGGAATGCCGTTGACATTGATTTGATCTCCTTCAAGGAAATTGGCTGTCAGCGGATTTTTATAGTAATCGATAGTAACCCCAAAGCAATCACTGAACGATTCATTCAATGCTCCCGACTCATTTGAATAAACCAGAGCGGCAGTGAATTGAGTCACAGCATGTGTGATCTCGTGACCCACTATGTCAAGCGAGGTAAGTGGTGTGTAAACCGCGCCATCGCCATCTCCATAGGTCATGTAGTTGCCATTCCAGAATGCATTTACGTAGCTTGTAGAATAGTGTACGTACGAAACCATTTGCGCCCCTGCATTGTCATATGAATTTCTTCCGAATTCGTTCAGGTAATATTCATGAGTAGCCTGCGTTCCAAAATGTGCATCATAAGCATATTTGTCCATTCCCGCAGCATTCCACAAATTATCTGTATCGGTGAATTCTACCGCTCCACCATAGTTTGTGGTATTGTTCAGGTTTAATGTACGTACACCTCCAAATCCTATGTCAGCCTTCAAACGGAAATTGTTTGGAGCAATACTGTCTGTAATCATCGTCCGTGTTCCATTATATGCTGTTACTGCTGTTGCCGGCACATCGGTTTCATGTATACGGCTTACCTCTGTAATTTTCTTCCCGGTAACGGCATCCATGTAAATGAAAACACGTTTGAGAGGTTCTAAGCTGTAGATATCAAATTTGTAAGCCAAGTAGAATTTATTTTTATAAGGGAAAACCAGTAACTCACCTGCATCCATAATGCCTTTCATGCCTGAACTCAGGTATTCATTGTATTTTTTTGATGGCACTTCTCTTAACGCATTCTGAAATGCAACCGACTTTGACACACCCACTTTTTCAGGAACCTGAATTCCTGCATACCATTCTCCGTTTGCAGAAACTACGTTGCCGTTGCTGCAGTGCAAGTAATAAACACCGTACTCGACTTTGAATCCTTTGTAATACTGTTCGTATCGATGATGATAAGTTCCGCTTTTGTCAGTTTCCGTTTTTAAGTAACGCAATGCATCGTCCTGAGTTGTTCTTAAAATGTCACTTGTGAGCCAGTTGACAGCAGACGATTCCTGGATTTTCTCAGCAGGTGTGAGTTTAACGAAATCGATAGAATTTCTCTCCGAATTAATTTTTACAATGGAGGCTCCTTTTACAAAATGCTGTGCATTTACTCCTGTGTAAATTCGGTCGTCAGCTTTGGCAGGAAAATATATCACCCACCATAAAAGTGCAGCGAAAATGATTTTAAAATTATTCATAACTCATGTGTTTTAGGAATGTGTTGGTATTGGTAAGATTAGGTTTTTTTTCTGAGTCCGGCAAATGCTATTTGGTTAAATGACGTAATTATGATGTAAATGGATCCCTTGCCATCAGAATATTTCCTAATCATCCGATGAAAACCTTCTTAAGTAGTTGATAGTTATATGAATGCGAATTTTAAGCCATTTGCCATTTTTGAGCAGTTTTTTGGTGAGGATATTTTCAGTAAATCAACTTTCGCCTGTTTTTTCGACTGAAATGCACTAATGAATTTTGCAGAACTACTTTTCTTCGAAACAGTTTAGTAGATTTGGTTGCTGGTGTTTAACATCACATAAATATGATCATACAAAAATATATACGTGCAGCTATTTGGTTGGGAGTCATGCTTCATTTGAACCTGCATGCACAAACTTCCCGGTTAACGGCTTTCTCATACGATGCCTTCGGAGGACCATCAGTACCGGTTCAAAGTTCGTCGTATATTTTTTTCAGTGCATACGATAGCATTCATGGGAGAGAACTATGGCGCACCGATGGCACCTCTTCAGGAACTCAAATGGTGAAAGATATATTTCCCGGTACTTCGGGTGGTATAGGGAATTATTTTGAGTTGACAGCTTTTGTGCTGAATGATATATTGTATTTCAGAGGTGATGATGGTATCAATGGAATTGAACTTTGGCGGAGCGATGGAACCGATGCAGGGACTTATATGGTTAAAAACCTTGATGGTGGTCCGGGTGATGGCGCTCCTGGTGAATTTGCTTCGGTAAACAATACACTATATTTCACTGCTCAAACAGGAACCCAATTGTGGAAATCGGATGGCACCGCGAATGGAACTGTTTCAATTGCGGGTTTTAATGTTATAACTAATCTGACGGGTTTTAATGGGGCTCTTTATTTTTCTGCCGATAATTCTAATTCCGGTCAGGAGTTGTGGAAGAGTAATGGCACTGCTAATGGAACGAACTTGCTCAAGGACCTCAATGGTACATTTGGAGCATCACTCCCGTGTAATTTTCATGCTACATCTTCACTTCTCTATTTTATGGCTGTCACAAATGACGGGTGGGAGCTATGGAAAACAGATGGTACGAATGGAGGAACCGTCATGGTTAAAGATATTAATCCCGGTGGAGCCAACGGAGTTCTTTCTTCGTATAGCGATGCCTATATGAATCATGTTGGTGACACACTCTTCTTTAAAGCTAATGATGGTATTTCAGGATACCAGTTGTGGATGACTGATGGCTCAGTAGCCGGAACAGTGAAACTTTCTAACCTGCCTGATTTTGTAGATTCCTATTGTAAGTTTTCTATTGCTGGAAATAAAGTACTGGTGAATAATTATGCGCTTTCCCATTTCTGGGCATATGATGTTGTTACCGGAGTCTTCGATGAAACGAACTATCCTACTTTCCAATATTTTAATTCTCTTGAGCAGAAGTATGTTTTTGATGGTACCGACATGTATTATTGTGGAAAGGATTCTGTTTTCGGATGTGAAGTCAGATACTGTAATGAAGCCCCCGGAAGCGACCGCATTTTACATGAAACGTATCTGATCGACAACTGGAGCGATACTCAGGGGCAATACTACAATAAAATTTATGGCATTGTAAATAACAAATTAGTATTTTCGGCAGGCAGGCAGCCTTACAACACGCTTATGCCTTTGTTCGCCTACGACATCAACGGTGCTCCTGATTGTATGTCCCCTGTGATGGTTGTACCTGTTCCGCTTGCCGACACTGCAGCGCATCTTATATGGAGCGAAATCCCGGAGGCTCTCAGCTATACCGTTTTCTTTCGGGAATCGGGCATTACGCAGTGGGATTCAGTTACTACTACTCAAACCTACTTTGCCTGGAATCAGTTGAATGCTATTACTGATTACGAATTCAGAGTACAGGTAAATTGCTATAATGGAACTTCATTACTTTCTGAAGTTATAGTGCATAACACCGGATTCATTGGATCCGATTACAACGTAACGATGCTTGGTGATAAGCCCGAAAGTGAAACAGTTCACAGGCTTTACTGGTTGCGAAGTTCACCAATAGCAGCTATTCAGATACGGTACAAGCCATATGGCTCACTTACATGGAATACAGTAAACAATTCAAGTGGTTATCGACGTCTTACCAATCTTATTCCTGCTACTTTATATGAATATCAGGTGCGTCCCGATTATGGCGGTGTGTTTGGACAATGGTCGGTATCATCACTTTATTTTTATACAAGAAATACTTTACTTACTGATATTCCGCTGCTTGAAACAACGACCCGTTCATTGCGAGTGTTTCCGAATCCCGCCACAAATAAGGTATGGCTCATTGGAGATCAGATCAACCCTGAAGCAGATGTCGCCATAACAGATTTGCAAGGTAATCTGATCACAATTTCTACACTCGATAATAACCATTTTTCAGTCTCTGATTTAGCTTCAGGAATGTACTTGGTTATAGTAAAAGACAAAGACCTGGTGAGCCGTTACAAGCTGATGGTATTGCATGAATAACTCCTTCATCGGCAACTATTTTTATCCGATTAAATGCTACAATTAATAAAGTTTAAAATCATTGATATTTCAAGTGGTGGAGGTTGCTTTTTATGGACTTCTTCAACCTGCAGGAAAGTTGATCAGTCGAAAAATTCAACTCACCAATTATTTGAAAGTGTTCGCCAAAATTATTTTCAGGCAATGAAATTTGATTTACATTTATAAGGTCTGATGAGATCAGTTTTATTTCAAATACAAAACTGCATGAAACAATGTTGATCATATCAGTCGAGTGTTGTTGAATTGTCAATTGTTTTTAACGCCTTCTTTCCTGTTCAATTCATTTTATGGATAAATATCCCTTTCTTGAAGCACCTAAGTGGGTTGTCGTTATACGAATTGTTATTGGATTGATGATGGCTGCTCACGGAGCATTCAGAGTATATGAAGGAACTGTAAATGAATTTGGACAATTTCTTGATGGGAATGGGTTCCCTTTGGCTGTCTACCTGGCATGGCTGATCACCGCTTTTGAAATCATTGGAGGCATAGTGCTTTCATCAGGCTTCGCCCGAAAATTCATAGCTACTTGTTTTATTTTTGAATTGTTGATGGGCATCATACTGGTGCATGCTTCCAAAGGATGGTTTGTGGTAGGCGCTTCCACTGAAGGAATGGAATTCAGTGTTTTGTTGATTACCTGTCTGTTGATGATTGCAAGCACTGCCAAAAAGCAGCCTGAATAGCTCCTTATTTCTTTTTGATAAGCAATCGTAATGTTGCGAGATGTGCAAACAGCACCGCCGGAACTATAAAAGCAGGCAACCATGCAAAAGGAAAAAATAGTATTCCCACATTGGGCTGATCAAAGGCCTGTTGTTGTATCGGTGAAGGAATTGAAATAATCGCATTGATCACAATATTAAAAAGCAGTACCAGTGAGAGCGCATTCCATGCAATAATGACTTTCGCTGAAAGGATTTTTTTTCTTATTCCAAAATAAATGATTAATGGTGCCGTGAGTCCGGCAACGATGTCAAAATTCCGGCCTTCAAAAGTCATCAGCTCAGGAACTTGTTTGTAAATAGCCAGCCAATACAACACCAGTTCAACCGGAACTCTCACCACATGTATCCAGGTTAATTGCTCAATGTCAAGTGTTGCTAAAAACTTTTTACCCTTAGGCCGGGAAAAGAGGTAGGAAAGTACCAATAATGGTACTGCAATTAGTAAGAAGGGGCGAGGTGGTAATGATGTAGTGTCGGTTAGCCAACCTGAAAGTGCTAAGCCACCGGTAAGCAACAGCCAGAATGTGATTGCCCAACTGGTTACTTTACCCGGACTTACTGCCCTGTTGAGCAAAATAAATGTCAATAATGTAGTGGCCATAAATACGACACTTACGAAAAAAGGTAGACCATTAATCATTTCGGAATGAGTTGTTTTTTTGAGTTACGAAATTAGTGAATTTTCTGTCAAGCAGGTTTTATTGAAGGAAAGAAAATCCCTACACTTTCTTTCTTCTTCTTTATAATTTTGTACAATGTCAGCAATTGCCAGGTCAGGAGTGACCGTGTTTACTTGGAGCAAGGCAATAGGCTGTTAATTAATATAATAGAATCAGCCGATTATAAACTTTAGATTAGGCTTATTAATTTGATTGGTGTATTTTTGAATAGATCAAAATAAACATAAGTATCAATTGGACATTTGATTTTAATTGAGTTTCATTGAATCAATTCAAGTATTAATTCTTGTATGACTACCATAATATCAAAGCCATGATTCATGATCTGAAAATAACCGCATTTATTTTAATTGTAATCTAAACCTTGATATGAGAAAATTTCCAAAATTCAAGTCGCCATTTTCTTGTATTTTAATATTAATAATACTTAGCCTAAATTTTTCCTGTAGTCACACTAAATTGATGAACTTGTCGAAGAAAGAAATTGCTGAGCTTGATACTATTTATTATCAGAATTTTAATCATAAATTCTTTGATACCGAATGGGTTTTATATGAGAAGCAGATTTGTCAGATGAAAATGAAATTTGTTCGCCAAAAAACGTACACCGGTACATGGATAGAAAAGAATGACACAATTTATGTGAATTTCTTTTACAGGAAAGGCGTTGCGAATGAAAGAAAGCTATTGTTGAACAGAAATACCGGAGAGTTAAGGGAACTGCTCAATTAATAGTTATTTTCTGCGGAACTTTAATTTGAATATAATTTCGATTGTCACTCCTTCCAGATGACGAAAATATTTCTATTTTTTGAGATGTGTTTTCCTTGCTTTTTCTCAGGCTGGCTATATTTAATGCAATTCAATTATTGTAACTTCGGGAATGTTTAACAGCTCGAGTTGAATATGGCGTTGTCTTGCTTTTGAACGGAATTCCTGAAAGATTTCCAAAATATCATGATCAATATATACGCTGTCTCTTCCATCAATTTCAAGAATGCTGTATGGAGGAATTTTATCAAGAGTCTCTCTGATTTTTCGTTTATTGAGAAAACTCACATTCATTGCCAGTTCCATTTTGTGGTACATGGTATGATTTTGTTCGCTGACCTTATAGGTAAATCCTGCACGATATGTATGATGCAACAAATAATACAAACTGAATGCAATACCTATTAAAACCCCAATTAAAAGATCTGTCAATAAAATGGCAGTCACAGTCACCAGAAAAGGTCTGAATTGCTCTTTCCCTTGTTCATAAACACTGCGTAACATGGA
>ERZ650309.882-NODE-882-length-14302-cov-5.173019_pt1 | contig 14302 bp, 12 predicted proteins | sample MGYA00376245_ERZ650309 | MGnify/ENA primary metagenome ERZ650309 (study PRJEB26733, sample SAMN07839294) | wastewater metagenome | biome: urban; feature: wastewater treatment plant; material: waste water | place: USA: North Carolina | collected 2016-04-26 ...
GAGGTGTCGAGCAGCAATTTCCCGCGCTTTGATCGGAACATGAACACGGGCGGGAAAAACTACGACGAGGCGAAAGGTGTGATTGCGAACAACGCCGTCCACCATTCCAAACAATATCCGTCAGAAATCAGGCTGACGGTAGTAAAAAAGGTAGGAACGGCAAGCCGCTGATCAATTGAGTTTGTGGCAATTAAATGTGGTAGTGGTGCAGAGTGCGGCCTGCACCACTAATCTGTGATGAAAAGCGCCAAAGGCAAGAAAGATGAACGGACAAAACCGAAAAGATATTAAACCCGGTCTCAAGGTTGAGATCGTGTTGAAACAAGATCAGCGAACCGGGAAGCGCACCACCGGCGTCGTCAAAGACATCTTGACGAACTCCCCTTCGCATCCCCACGGAATCAAGGTGCGGCTTGTCAGCGGAGAGGTCGGCAGAGTTCAAGAGGTGATTGAATGAAGGTCGTTCTGCTTTTGGGGTCAATTCTTGGCTTGCTGCTGCTGTCCGCGATAGGCTTTGCTCAGGTAGCCAACGAAAAGAAAGAGGCCAATCCGAACAGCGCAATCACCAAAAAGCTGTTGGGAACGTGGAAACTGGTGGAATTCGCGGGAACGATTGACGGCCAGACGGTGACTCCGCTGAATGCGGGCAGGTTGGTGTATGACGCCAGCGGGCAAGTGTCTTTGCAAATGATGGTGCAGGAACGTTCGAAGTTTGCTTCCGACAAAAAGCGCCAAAGCAGCTCCGCAGAAGCAAAGGCCGCGTTTGATGGTTACGTTGCGTACTTCGGAACGTTTCGTGTGAATGAAGCTGACGGTGTGGTGATTCATCGTATCGAAGGAAGCTTGTTCCCCAATGAAATTGGTAAGGAAAGCATTCGGTTTTATGAACTCGCAGGTGACCGCCTGGTGCTGCGCGTGACCAGTCTGGTGGATGGCAAGATTCTTCCCAGATCGGTTTCGACAGCGTATGTGGTTTGGGAGCGCGTAAAGTAAACCCGGCTTTGCACCACGACAGGCATTGTTGTGCATTTGGCGACTCACAAACGTGATGAAGAAAATTCTCGTGATCGGTTCTGGTGGGGCAGGAAAGTCCACGTTTGCGAAGCGGCTAGGCGAACTGCTCGGAATCAATGTCGTCCATCTGGACAGGTTGCACTGGCAACCCGGCTGGGTCGAGCCGTCGAAAGCCGAGTGGGCCGAGACAGTAAACGAACTCATCAGCCGCGAAGCCTGGGTTATGGACGGCAATTATTCGGGAACGCTGGAACGAAGGTTGGCGGAGTGCGACACGGTAGTCTTCCTGGATTTGCCTCCGATGGTCTGTCTTTGGCGTGTGCTGAAGCGGTTGGTGCAATACCGCAACGCGTCGCGGCCCGACATGGCGGAAGGATGTCATGAGCATTTCGATCTGGAATTTCTGTTTTGGGTTGCGAGCTATCGCTTACGGACTCGCCCGAAAATCATCGCCTTGCTCCAGCAATGTGAAGAGAAGAATATCGTCTGGCTTCGGTCAGCGAATGAGGTGAACCAGTATTTTCGCGCGCAAGAGACTGCACGCCAACAAAGACTCGATTATGAACCATTCAACTGAATACGCCGCCATTTTGAAGGCGCTGCATTTCGCATCCATCAAACATAAAGACCAGCGTCGCAAAGACGAAGAAGCTTCGCCGTACATCAACCATCCAATTGAAGTCGCGGAGATATTGGCGCGCGTTGGGCAGGTGACAGATTTGGTTGTGCTGCAAAGCGCCATCCTGCACGACACCATCGAAGATACGCAGACGACGGCGGAGGAAATCGAAGCCTGGTTTGGCGCGGAAGTTCGTTCCGTGGTGCTGGAAGTCACCGATGACAGAAGCTTGCTGAAACAAGAACGCAAACGGTTGCAGATCGAACATGCGCCGCACATTTCCACGCGCGCCCAGATGGTGAAGCTGGCGGATAAAATTTCCAATGTACGCGCAATTGAACTGGCTCCGCCCGCGAACTGGTCGCTGGAACGCCGCCGAGAATATCTGGATTGGACGGAGCAGGTTGTCGCAGGTTTGAGAGGCTGTAACTCTCATTTGGAAGAACTCTACGATCAATATTTGCAAAGCGGGCGGGCAAAGCTGGATAGCGAATGTGCCCAGCCCTGAACTTTTTGGAGTTTACAGGTATGCGTTCGACTCAAGTAAAGCACTCTGCCGTGATGGAAATCGAGTTTCGCCGAACAGGCGAACGGCGATACGGCGTCATCATTCATCGTGCTGGCCAAACACCGATGGAGATGAACCCTGCGCCGGGATATGACCCGTTGATACCGCACGATCTGTTGCACTTCATTGTGGAAAACGAACTGGGATTACGACAGGGCATCTTCGGCCAGATTGCCGAAGGCGGAACCGCCGGGACGTTTCGTACAGTCCTTCCCACAGGCGAAAACAATCGCGAAGTCGCTCGTTCCCGTCGGCGGGAAAACCAGCGCGGAGGAAAATTGCTTCGCCAGGGGCGCGAAGATTCGATGCAATCCGAACGCGCCACAGGCATTTGCCTATATGAATGGATGGCGAGGTCAGCCGACCCGGCTCGGCGAAAGCTGTCGGCAGACATGGCCGTGTACGCCAAGCAATGTCGCAGCCAACAATCTGTCACAGAAGCCGAAACCTTGAACGAAGCGATGGTGAAACGAATATGCGCTCGGATGGATGAACTGAGCGCACGTTGGTCTGCATTGGAAATCGGGCAAGCGTTGACAGTCAATTGGCCGGGCAAAAGGTAGTGGGCAAGTTTTTCAATCTGCCAATGTCTGGCTAGCGCGAATCTGGGCAGATTGGAAAATCTGCCCTACAAGTTATCGAAACAGCCCTTCTACATAACCAATTTCGTAAGCCATAAACAATCCAAACCCCAGACTGAACAATCCGGACAGCGCGCGCACGGCCAAATTCGTTCGCGTGAACGAAGCTGCGGTCAGATGCAGCGGCAGGCTCAGCACCAAGCTCATAATCATCATTCCGCCGATGGACCCAATCCCGAAGATAATGATGTAGGCGAATGCCAGTGGAGTGGATTTGATGGTTGCCAGCACGACCAACATCAATGCGGCGCTGCCTGCCAACCCGTGAACCATTCCGATAATCAACGGACGAAAGCTCAGATTCAAACCATGATGTGTATGCGGTTGTGGTTCCGGATTGCCGTCGTGCAGATGCGGGTGAACGTGGTGATGGCCTCCGTGTTCGTGTTCATGGAAATGAATCTTGCCGCCTCGCGCCAGTTTGATCAGCACGTTTAGCCCCAAACCGATCAGCATCAGGGCAACGCAAAATTCCAATGGCTTTTCGTATTTCTCAATTTTCAGGTTCAGGAAGATGACGGCGATACCAGCGATCAGCAGCGAAACAGTGTGGCCTATGCCCCACAAACCGCCGATCAGCAGGGAACTAAACAGGTTCTTTCGTTCGCTGACGATGGTGGAAACGGCGGCCAGATGGTCTGTGTCCAGCGCGTGGCGCAGGCCGATGACCAGCCCCAATCCCATAATCGCCATCGCCGAAAGCGACTTGGCTTCTTCCAATTCGGCGCTCCACAACTCTGCCAGATTGACTCCGGCTTGTCGCAAGGCTTGATAGCATATCGCAGCGCCTAAAATCGTGATGATCAGCGCGCTGATGACCGGCAACACTTTCAGCCAACGGGTTGCGCCAGGAGCTTTGTCCAAAAGTTTTCCTCCGTAAACGAATGCCAGCCCGACTGCCGTCAGCACACTGGCGAGTCCCAAACTAAACACCAGAATCAAAATCAGTCCATAACCCACTCGATTCAGCGAGATTGCGCCGAGCATCAGCACCAGCGCCGAAGGACAAGGCATAATTCCGCCGGAAATTCCCAGCGCCAGCAAACTGCGCCAGGTGATTTCGTCCGGCGGCAAATGCGAATGCCCGGATTGCGGATTTTCATTATGGACGTGGCTATGGTTGTGATGATGGTGTTCGTGTAGATCTTCGTGGTCGTGCAAGCCAATCAGAGCATTGAGCCGTTTGCTGAACATGCTGGCTCCGATGATGACTACCAGCGCGCCGGAAATGAAGCTCAGCACCGGATAGAGTTTTTCCGGCAGGATGTACCGCGAAGCGAAGAGCGTCACTAATCCCAGGATAAACACTCCGAAGGTGTGCGTGATGGTCACGGTCGCGCCCAGAAACGCGGCGTGTTTGATCGTTCCGCGCGAACCCACCAAGTAAGCTCCGACAACGGTTTTGCCGTGACCGGGCGACATCGCGTGCGCTCCGCCCAGCACGAATGCCAACAGCAAACCAATCAAGACCACTGTCGGCGTCAGTTTTTCGACCGTAATCAGTTCGGCAAACCGGTCGCGAACGACGGCGACAGGTTTGCCATCGCGCAAGGTTAGCGGTTTGGCCGAAGCCGGAATTGCGCCGCGTGTCACAGACCATTCAGCCCTGCTTTCGTTGAGCGGCGCGGTCAGCAAATCTTCCGGATACGCTTTCAATTCGTCGGTGACGGCGTTGCCGAATGCTGTGCTGTCAAACACCGAAACGCCGCTCATTGGAGTGACGACGATTTCGCGCCATCCGGCACGCTCGACCAGATTTGTGTTTTCCAGGGTCAGTCGTGAATTGGCGTTGGCGATCCAGTCGCCGGCCAAATCAAACACCATTCGCAAAGTCATCAATCCGGCGGCTCCGGGCGTCTGGCCGATATGCTTTTCGACAAGTTTCAGCTCAGTCGGTTTTCCGTCGGCGGCCAGTTTCAATCCGTTGACGTACCCTTGCGTGACGCTGTCCAGATACACGGCCAATTCACTTTCGGACAATGCGCCATTTTGATCGGTGTCGGCTTTTTGAGCTTCCTGAAAAGTGGGCACTTCGGCCAGGTCAACCACGTAACGAATCTTCACGCGATCGGCGCCGGTTTCCACGCGAACGAAATGATTGAAGGTGAAATTGCCTAGTGGATGCGCGACGGTTTGAAGGATCGAAACTGCCATCAATGCACAAAGCGCAACGATGGAAACGCCGCGGCGCAATGGCAGACCAGAACTGTTGGACGAAAGCATTTAGTAGCTCCTTGAGCGATGGTGGACCGGACTCTCTGTGGTGGAACGCAGGCTACTCGGCCAATGCTTGTTTGGCAATCCTGGCTTGTCGAGCGCTGGCATCTGCTGGCGGCTTCAATTTCATGAAAAATCAGGGTGAAGATCAAGCGAATCTTCACCCTGATGGTTACTGTCCAATTCTGTCAGAAGGATTTTGCCTTCCGCTTATTGTTCGATGATGCGGCGGGTGCCGTACCGTTCGAGGCTCGATTTTTCCGGATCAACAATGCCGAAGCGGAAATCACGAATTTCACGGCCTGGCGCTTTGAACAGAGATTCAAAGCTGGCTTTCAATGCCGCCTGCGGATCGTCGGCGACACTGGCCAGCTTTTGCAATTGAAGCGTGTAATCGCCCGTGATGTTTGGATCAAGCGGCGTGGCAATAATGATGTGAATGCCAGTCGTTGTCAGGCGGTAGGTAAGCTGGGCGTTTTTGCCGCCGCCGCCGTTGTCATCCGTCGCCAGGCGCGGATCGCCTGTGTTCGGGTGCAAGATCAAAAACGAATCCAGCACGGGAGCATTCATGTTGGTGCGAGTGTTGTCGCCGTTGGCGCCATTGAACCAATATAAATCCAGATAGGTTCCGGCAGAGGTTTGCAGGTCAGAAGTCGTGATGCTGCCGCTGACGGTCTGTCCATAATTGATTTGCGTGGCGACGTTGTTGAGCAGTTTGAGCGTGTAATTGCCCAATCCGTTCGGTTCCAGGTCGGACGATGTGGCGAAGATGGCGTAATTGCCGGGGGTCGGTATCACGGTCATCAATAATGCGTTGTTGTTGTTGGCAGATTGACTGCTGCCGTAATTGCCTGACTGATCATCGGCGGCAATCGGAGTCAACAAGCCGTTGGCGTTGTTATACAGCAGCACTGTCGCGTCGAAGTTGGTCGAACGCAGATCCACTGCGATGGTCGTGTTTGGCGCAGTGGTCGTAAAGCTATAAGCGTCAAAAAAGTACGTGGTGCCCGAAGTGCCCGCTTGAATCTGGTCGTCGGCGGTCAACGCTCCGGTCACTGTCTGACCGAAGGTAATTGCCTGAGCGCGCACTGTGGGGACTTGCCCCGCGAGTTTAATCGTCACGGTGTTGGATGTGCGACCGTTGGCCGTCAACCGAATGTTGACGCTGCCCAGTCCGGCCAGCTCCGGTGGAATGACGACGTTGACCTGATCCAAGCCGACATAGCCCGGCGCAGGGCCGGCATATGTCACTGTCGCGGGCACGCCCTGAATTTTGCAGGTGACCGCTTCGGCTACGCCATTGGTATCTGCCGGATTGGCCGCCGGTGTGTTGCGAATCCCCGTGACATACAGCACCAGCACATTGGGGGCGGCAGTCGTTCCTGCGCTCACATCCCGTTCGGTTCCATCCGGATTGAAGGTATTGACCAAAGGGCCACCGGACGTCGTTTGGGCGGCGGCGGCGCCTAGCCCAGTGGATTTAGCCGAAAAAATGCCCGGCGCGGATCGAACCACCGTGATCGTTCCTGTCGTCGTGGAGTTATTGGAATTGGTGACCGTCACCGTCACGCTGTTTCCGTCAGCGACTGAAGCAGGAATCACAAAGTTGATCTGCGAAGCCGCGACAAAAAACAATCCGCAATCTGTGTTACCGATGCGAACCCGCACGCCTCCCAGTGTCGTCGGCAATGGAACGGTGTTGGCAATAAAAACCTGGTTGTTTTGCGTTGTAAATGCGCCGAAAGCGGCGACGATGGTATCCGGCGCCACCACTTTGTCCGTGGCGAAACTAGCGGCATTCACCGCCGAAACCTGAGCCTGTGCCGTTATCGCTAAACCGGAAAGCGCGATAAGCAATGCTGCGAAAGCCAATTTGCCTGCCTTACGGCAAATTGTTGTTGGAATCATCTTCATTGTCTGCTCCTAGGAAGTCTGGATCATCGTGTTTTTCGCGGATGGAGTGGATTGCCAAAAGACCAACCGCGAATTTCTGGTGATGTTTCAAGCCTTGGGAATAAGGGGGCGGTACCTGATAAATACTCGACCGCCAATCTAGCTGGCTCTTCAATGTGCGTCAAGCAAGTTTTTCGCCCTGTATCCGCTGAGGACAAGCCCCATGAAATTGCGGGCTTTAGATCGTCTCGGCAGCATTTGAGTCGGAATTTTTCTCAGAAAAAAAACGATCTGGCGTTAAATTGAAAACCGGTTGCCGGGTTTCGTTCGCCGCTGAATGCCGCAGCGAATGAAGACCCTGTAACTTGAGAGTGAATTGCCAAGAAGCGGTTGTTGCAGTAGCATTCCGGTTACGTCGAAGAGTCAAATAAGTCAGTACTTCAAAACATAGATTAAAGATTAAAGCAGTAAACTCAAGCCTTGCTGGAGATTCCATTTACAACACAAAGTTCGCCGACGTCTGCCCAAGCGCAGCCGAGCGGACAACATTAACATGTCTGGGGAAAAACCCAGGCGATAAACCGGCAGGAGCCGGAAGGGGAAACGAATGAATAAAAAACAACAGCATCTATTTAGAGCTTCGACCGCGTTTGCGGCGATGTTGCTGCTTGTCAGCAGCTTTGTGGCGGTGCTGGCTCAGCAATCCGCGACCGCAACCATTGAAGGCATTGTCAACGATCCGAACAACGCAGTCGTTGTCGGAGCCAGAGTGACAGCGCGCAACGTGGACACAGGATTGACTCGCGAAATCACGACCGATGCCAGCGGCATTTATCGTTTGACTGCGCTGCAACCAGGCACATACGCCTTGTCGGCTTCGGCCACAGGCTTTGCCGAAAACAAATATGGCAACGTGACGTTGACCGTCGGCCAGAAACTGAATCTGGATTTGAGCTTGCGCGTCAATGTTAGCGAAACCGTGACTATCACGAGCGCTGTGCCAGTGGTCGAAACAACCCGCACCAATGTCGCCAGCTCCGTGACGGAACGCGCCGTGCGGGAATTGCCCGTCAACGGTCGTAACTTTCTGGATTTCGTCACCCTGACGCCGGGCGTCGTGCGCGATCCGCGCGCGGGCGATCTTTCGTTCGGCGGCCAGAAAGGCACGATGAACAGCATTCAGATTGACGGCGTAGACAACAACAATATGTTCTTCGGCCAATCGCTGGGACGCACCGGTTCAGGCCGCGCACCGTACCAGTTCAGCCAGGACGCCGTTCAGGAATTTCAGGTCAACACCAACAGTTTTTCCGCCGAATTCGGACGCGCTGCTGGTGGAGCGATCAACGTCATCACCAAATCCGGCACCAACGATTTTCACGGAACCGCGTTCGAGTTTTTCCGTGACCGCATACTGAACGCTAATAGTTTGCGTTACGACGCCGGTCTGGAAACATTCACCAACGGATTGCCCTCGCTGATTCCGAATGGTCGAGTGTTCAGCGCCGCAGCGGGTAACACCGTCACTGGCACAGCGGTCAAACCGCCCTATCACTTCAATCAATTCGGCGGCAACCTGGGCGGACCGATCAAAAAAGATCGTGCGTTCTTCTTTTTCAACTATGACGGTCAGCGCAACACGCAACCGAACATTCTGAATTCGCTTCCCGCTGCCGACACGACACAGGCTTCGATTGACGGACGCAACAAGCTGTTGGCGCTGGCCAACAACTACACGCGCGGATTCAACCAGGATGTGTATCTGGCCAAAGTGGATTGGCAGCTCAGCGCGGAAAATCGCGTCACCTTCCGTTACAACCGCCAGAAATTCACCGGAGTGAACCTGGAAAGCAACGGCGCAAACGTCGCCCAGGAACACAGTGGTAACAGCCTGGTGACGACCGATTCGTTCAGCTTCACCCTCAACACGACGTTCACGTCGCGATTGCTGAATGAGTTCCGAACGCAGGTTGCTCGTGATCGTGAGCCGGGCCTGGCCAATAGCGATGCTCCTGAAGCCGTCATTTCCAACGGAGGACAGGCTGCGTTAACCATCGGACGCAATAACTTCAGTCCGCGTGAAACGACCGAAAAGAAATATCAGTTCATTGACAACGTTTCTTACATCGCCGGCAAACACAGTTTGAAAGGCGGTTTGGACGTTAACATGGAACGCATCAAAAACTTCTTCCCAGGGTTTTTCGGTGCGGGCTATACCTTCACCAGCTACGCCAATTTCACGAACAATGTCGTGGCCAGCTTTACTCAAGCCTTTGCGGGTGAAGGAACCAGCGGGGCGACGACGTATCCTAACTTCAACGAGTTCGGATTTTTCGCTCAGGACGATTGGCGCTTGATGAAAAACCTGACCTTGAATCTGGGATTGCGCTATGACATTCAGGCAATGAAGCAAGGTGGCGCTAAAAACCAAAGCCCGTCGCTGGCGGCGGCTGGCATTGACACCTCGAAAATCAACAACGATTACAACAATTTCGCTCCGCGATTCGGCTTTGCCTACAACCCGGGCGGCAGCGAAAAATTGGTGGTGCGCGGCGGGTACGGATTGTTTTATGGCCGCACGCCGTCAATTGCACTGGGCACAGCGCATTCCAACAATGGATTGAACGTCATCAGCATCACGCTGACCAATCCGACCGGGCTGACGTATCCGTTCCGATTCAACAGCTTGGCTGATATTCAAGCGCGCGGCGGTCAACCGGCGGCAACCAGCCTGTTCATCTTCGAGCCGAATTACCAACAGCCGTACACGATGCAAGGAAGTTTCGGCGTTGAATACGGTTTGACGAAAGATTGGTCCGTTGGCGCTTCGTATCTGTCAGTTCGAGGCCGTCATTTGCAACGCACGCGCGACATCAATCTTGGGACACCCGTCGCGACGCCGATTGCCGGAGCCACCATTCCAACCTTCTTGCGTTATCCCGGCACCACCAGCCCGATTCGCCCCATCGGCAAAACCGGCGATTTGTTTGGCCGCATCGCCGAATTCGAGAGCAATGCCAAGTCCAATTACAACGGACTGGTGTTGCAAGCGAACAAACGACTGGCTCAGCATTATCAACTGCTCTTTTCCTACACTTACTCCAGAGTGAATGACGATGCGCCGGATGCGACTTCAGTCGTCAATGGCAATGCAGGCGACGATGCCAAACAGGCGCAATTCAGCACCTTGTTAAGCGACGAAAGCGGCATTGGAAATTCCAATACTCCGCATCGCATTGTGGCCAGTGGCCTGTGGGATTTGGATTATTTCAAAACCAAGGGCGTGGCTCGTGCAATTGTGGGTGGCTGGCAATTGAGCGGCATTTTGCAGGCTGCCAGCAACCTGCCGTATTCGGCGCGACTGGCGGCGAATGTGGATTTGAACAACGACGGGAATCGCAACTCGGATCGCGCTCCGGGATACAGCCGCAATTCATTCCACACCGGCCATTTCGTCAGCCTGGATCTCCGTGCGACGAAGACCTTCTTCTTGACGGAAAAATACCGGCTGCAATTCGTTGGAGAATTTTTCAACGCGCTGAATCGCATTAACATCTCCAGCTTCAACGGCCAGTTGTACAACGTGACCGGAGTGAACACGGCTGCCGTGGCGTTGACGCGTCGCAACGATTTCGGCAATCCGCGTGGAGCCTCTGATCCGCGCATCGGCCAGTTGGCGCTGAAGTTCATCTTCTAACCCTAAAACTGACCATCACCCCAAAACGGAAGCGCGCCGCTGGTTTCGAACGAAGCCAACGGCGCGCATCTGTTTTGAACGTTGATTGTGTTTTCCGCTTATTCGTCCAGTTCTGTTTCTTCGGCCGCGTCGGTGTAGCTTTCAAACTCAAGCCTGTACCCATCCGGATCAATCAGCGAAATCACCCACATCCCATTTCCGACAAAGGGTTTTGACGGCTGCAACCCGCGCGATTGGGTTTCGCGATAAATGGCCAGCGCGTCTTCGCAAATGAAGCAGATGGAAACTCCAACGCCGAGTTTTTCCGTGGGAACGTTCGCGTGCGGGCCTTCTTTCCAAAACTCTTGCAGCATCAACGCCGTGTCGCCAAGTTCCAGCCAGCACCAGCGCAACTTGCCGCCGTCAATCCAATGCCTGGTCATCTGGAAACCCAGGCCTTCGACATAAAAGCGAAGCGACGCGTCTAGCTCCGCAACGCGAAAAAATGGCACGGCTTGTTTGATGTTTGCCTGGTCGCCCATTGTTCACGCTCCAGTGTTAGGGGTGGTAAATGTCAGCCGATTGCCGAACGGATCGTGAATGGTCATATCGCGGCTGCCCCACGGTTGTTCCTGGATTCCCGGTCGGGCGTATTTGTACTGTTTGGCCAGCAATTCTTGTTGATACGCATCCAGTTCATCCGTGAAGATTCTGATCGCCGCGCCGGGGCTGCAATCTCCGTGATGTTCCGTCAGATGAATGAAGCAACTGTCTTTGGAAATGCCCATGTAAACCGGCAGACCAGGTTCAAAGCGATGCTCCCAATCCACCTTGAAGCCGAGAAAGTCCACGTAAAACTCTTTGGCCTTGGCTTCGTCGAAAATGCGCAAGATGGGGGTGATTCTTCCCAAACTCATCATTGACCTCCCAGTAGAAAGTTGTCATCAGTCGAAAATAGTTTTACCTCTTCGGCTCCTTCCGACAGTCGAATGACTTTTTCAAATCGCATCCCCAACTTTTCCAGCAATTTGCCGGACGCTTCATTGTCGGGCGAAGTGATGGCGACGATTCGCTGCAAGTTTATTACGTCTTTGCCGTAAGCCATCGTGGCAGCGGCGGCTTCGTACGCGTAGCCTTGACTGCGATAGTTCGGCAGAAAGGCAAAGCCAATGTCCACGTCGTTCAGCCCATCCCGTTTGATCAAGCCGCACAGCCCGATGGGAATGCCGCCGTCTTTCAATTCGACCAGGTATAAACCGAAACCCAGACGCGCGTACATTTCCATCGGCCCGTTGGTGATGTATTTCCGCGCATCTTCCAGGCTGCGGACGCCTCGGTCGCCAATGAAGCGCAGGAAGGCCGGATCGTTCAACAACTCAAGAATGAATTCCTGGTCGGCAGTTGATAAGTAGCGCAGGATTAGCCGATCAGTTTCGATTACAGTCAAAACAGAGTCACCGTCCATGTTGAATTTGCAGAGTTCCAAGGCTAACACAACACCGCCGCCCAGGCTGATTCTCACCGAAGTGATACGCCGGGCGGCGGGGGAAAATTGTTGCTGTGGTTTCTGGCTTAAGCCAGCTTCCAGGGACTGCGATATTGCCGCGACAGCATCTGACTGGCTTCTTTATCGCCGATAAATTCTTCCTTGGCTCCGTCCCAACGCAACGAACGGTTAAGGCGCGTGGCGATATTTCCCAAATGGCACATTGTTGCGGTCAGATGGCCTTCTTCGACATCGGCGACGGGACGCTGGCGGCTCTTGATGCAATCCAGGAAATTGCGAATGTGCAATGCCTGCATGCCATTCGGATCGCCTTTCATCTGCATCGGTTCGACTTCTGGTTTGTCTTTCTTGCGCCAGGTTTCAGGCGTGATGGTGAATCCGTCGCGCATGATGTTGAGCGTGCCTTTGGTTCCGTGAAACACCAGATATTCATCGCGCGTGCGGTTCACTTCGCGGCCAGTCCAACTGACGACTGCATTCGAGAAGTTGTACAGCACTTCCTGCACATCCGGTGTTTGGCCGCCGTCTTTGATTTCGTATCGTCCTCCGAAAGCCGCCACCGCCGAAGGAGAGCGTTCGCCCAGCGCCCAGCGCGCAATGTCCAGATTGTGTGCGCCCCAGTTGGTCATCTGCCCGCCGGAATAATCCCAGAACCAGCGGAAGTTGTAATGGCATCGGAACGGGTCATAAGCCACGTACGGCGCTGGCCCCAGCCACATATCCCAGTTCAAATCTTTCGGACATTCTTTGCTGGGGCCAAGAATCTCTTCCGGTTTGAAGCCAGGCATCGCATTGCGCGTGTATCCGGCGGTGATCTTGTGAACGTTGCCGATGCCGCCTTCGCGAATCAGTTTTACTGCCGCTTGGTAATGCAAGCCGGAGCGTTGCTGGCTGCCGGTTTGCACCACGCGATTGTATTTCCGCGCGGCTTCGACCATGCGGCGGCCTTCGTGAATCGTCAGGCTCAAAGGTTTTTCGCAGTACACATCTTTGCCCGCTTGGCAGGACGTGATGGTATTTAGCGCGTGCCAGTGATCCGGCGTGCCAACCAGCACGGCGTCCACTTCTTTGAGTTCAAGCAATTTGCGGAAATCGCCAAAGGTTTGCATTTTGTTCGTAGTCGCTGCGACAGCTTTGGCCAGATAGGGGCCGTACACATCGCAAGCCGCCACAGGATTCACGTCGGGCTGTTTCAAGAATCGGCCCCAAACGTCCCGGCCACGATCGCCGCAGCCGATGATGCCAAGATTGACGCGGTCGTTTGCACCCAGAATCCGCATGCGGCTCAGTGCCGCGCCCGCGCTGGCCGCAATCGTCGTTTTTGCAAAATCTCTTCTTCCAATATTTTTCATGTCCCAGTTCTCCAAACGATGTTGATTTATTTCTTGGGGGTAAGTTTTCCCGGAAGCCTATTTTGCCTGCCGCGCCGGATAGTCCTTGTTTAGCAACTCAGCAGGCAACGCTGCATACCCGCGATAACCCGCGCGGCGTTCGTGCTCAATTTCTGATAGCGAGTATTTAATCACGTTATCCTGGCCAATTCCTGTCGTGCTCAAAAAAGTTAGCTCGCGTCGCCGGTTAAGGGCTGGCGCGAGCTATTGGTTTGCTGTGCGTTCACCTCTGGCGAGATTGAGAGCGCAAGAAGCAGGATAATGAATAGAGTTAGGAACCTCAGTCGGTTCATACGAAACACGAAAAGCAAACCACAGATCAACGCGGATTCACACAGATGAACACAGATAGCCCAAAATAATTTTGGTCTGTGTTGGTCTATGTAGATCTTTGTCCATCCGTGGTTCCTTCTTTAGTGAATTAGATCTGTGCGCCACTTGTCCGATTCCGTGAACAAGTGACGCACGCTTTACCGGTTTAGAACACGAACTTCACGGTCAACTGAATACGGCGCGGATAGTTCGCTTGGTTGCTGGCAATAATCTGCCCGAACGAAGCTTGCGTCACGTTGGTATTCGGCGCCGGAAGCAGCACGTGGTTGAACGCGTTGATGAATTCACCGCGGAATTCAATGTTCTTACCTTCCCAAATCTGCGTCTTTTTGATGATCGAAAGATCAATGTTGTTGATCGCATCGGTGCGGACGTTGCTAAGCCGCAGCGGGAAGGTACGGATGTTGCTGACGGGTTGTGAGGCAGATGCTGTCACAAACCCG
>ERZ650309.883-NODE-883-length-14298-cov-5.405111_pt1 | contig 14298 bp, 4 predicted proteins | sample MGYA00376245_ERZ650309 | MGnify/ENA primary metagenome ERZ650309 (study PRJEB26733, sample SAMN07839294) | wastewater metagenome | biome: urban; feature: wastewater treatment plant; material: waste water | place: USA: North Carolina | collected 2016-04-26 ...
AACCGGAACCAGGGTCGGCAAAATAAACGGTTCGCCGGGTTTGGGTTTTTGCGCCGAATTGAAAAGAACATCCTGTGGCCCCGCGGTTTCAAACCGGAATCCTCTGAGCGTGGTTGCGCCGCCGGAAAAGAATCGTTCGCTGATCGGCAACCGTCGTTCGCTGTCACTAATGATGCCGTCGTTGTTGCGATCCGTAGAGCGATAGGTGTCTGCGGCACCAATGCGCGCTGAAAACGCAAACGTCGTTCCGCCGAGAAGCGGCGTGAAGGAGGCGAAAGTTTTGTATCGCTGGTACGAGCCGAAAAATTTGTTGAAGGATTCGTTTCCGCCCAGAAATTTCGACGCGATGGAATGATCGAAGCTGATCAACTGGCCGCGCGACGGATTCAGCACGTTGTCACGCGTGTCGTGCGTGAAGCCAATCGAAAACATTCCCAGCCGGATGGCTTGTTCGTTGCGCGTGATTTCGGTTTCGGGCAGGTTCTGTTCATTGAACAGTTTCGCCCGCTCCAGGTTATAGCGGAACCGCAGCGATGTCCGTTCGTTAAGTTTGCGCTCCGTCTGAATAAACGCGGCAAAACGATTCAACCCAAACGGCTGGCTGTTGGGAACGTCTTCGCGTGCGCCGCCAGGATCGCTGACATCGCGGATTTGCCGTTGTCGCGTGAACGGGAGCAGGTTGCCGTTACGGTCGTAAAAAATCGAAATTGTGGTTGGCCATCGCGTGCCGAAGGGGCGTAAATCCGTAAAGGCAAGTTGCGCGAATTGTTCGCGCCGGCTGCCGCGCAGCCGCAAACTCAGCGAATCCAGCGAACCTCCCAAATTAGTGTTGGCAATTTCCATGGAACCGCGTGCGCCGTCATCTGTGGAATATCCCAGTCCGTAAACAAACAGGAGCGGTTTTGCTTCGGTCAAATTCACCGTGACGTTGTGTGTCGCTTCGCCGGGGATGGGCGTGGGGTTGGAAATCGGTTCCACGCGAATGGCCACTTCACGAAAAGCGTTTGTGGAATACAGGTCGCGTTGTGTTTGCGCGATCTTGGTTGGTGTCAATACATCGCCGGGTTTGAAATCAAAATATCGCCGCACCCACCCGTGACCGGTTTTGGTGGTTCCTTTGATGTCAACCTGACTGACAACGGCGCGCGAACCTTCCGTGATCTGATAAACAAGCTGCACGCTGTCTTCGTCCAGTTCGAAAACTTGCAACTCCACGGTCGCATCCAAATACCCGTTTTCGGCATACAGTTGTTTGATGGCCTGAGAACCCAATCGCGAACGTGTCAGCGAAAATGCTTCGTCTTTTTGAATCGGTACGACTTCGCGCAATTCGCTGGCTGGAAGAATGGAATTGCCGCGCAGCACAATGTCAGCGACATCCGATTGCGAACCTTCTTCCACATCAAAAATGACGATCAAATCGTCAGTGTCAGGTTTGACAGCCAATCGTGATTTGACGCGCGCATTCCGAAAGCCGACATCCACCAGATAGCGGCGAATGTATTCTTCGTCGCTGTTCAGCCTGGAACTGCTGGTCAAACCGCGCACTGTGCCGCCAATAAACGGCAGGCTCTTTAAGAAAGGAACGGAACCGACTTTGCTTTGAACCTGGGATTGCAAATCGGCGCTAATATCCTGCCAGCGAATCAGATTGGTTCCCTCGATGCGGATTTCCTTCAGGTCGTAAATCAGGTTGGGTTCAATGTCATACAACACCCGCAAATCCTTGCTCGGAGGGCAATCCACCGGTTCGCAGCGCCAATTGACTTCGGCAAAAAAGTAACCTTCTTCTTGTAAATACTCCTTCAAACGTCGCTCGCCCAATCTGGCCAGCGAACGGCTGAACCCCTGGTTCATCACCGGCAACAATTCCTTCAACCTTTTCGAATCCAGCTTCAAATTGGGAACGGGGGTGACGTTAACCTGCGCCGATGGAAGTTTGGGTTTGGCGTTTGTATCGGCTGCAGTATTTGAACTGCCAGAATTCACATCGGGCGAGGGCGCAATGAATCCCAGAGAAAATCGCTGGCGACCACGAAGTTCGATTGTGAATACGCCTTCGCGTATGCCTTGGCGTGCAGCGCTACCGCCTTGCGTATAGGTCGCCAATGCGGAAAACCGATTGGAAAACGTGTATTCGGCCAGCGCCGTTTGATCCTGTTCCGTGGCCAGATTGGTTGAATAGCTTAAATAAAGATTGCGCGATAATTGCTGGCCAACGGTCAATCGAGCGGCTGGGTTGGCGTTGGCGCGAAGCACCGGATCAATCTGGAATCGGCTTAAGCCCAACAACTGCTCCGTTGGTTTGGAGATGAAGCCGGACGAGAGCAAAGAAGCCGCCGCACCTACTCCCGCTGTGGGCAATCCCTGGCTGCCGATGGTTCCAGTCTCGGTTCGGCCTGTCGTCATCAGCGAGATAATTTCGTCGCGCGTTAATTGAGGTTCAGCACGCAGCTTTAGTTCGATGGCTTCAGTTTTTCCGGACATATCCAGGTAAACGTGATAGCCGCTGATGTCAGATTCAGCCACCAGGTTTAATTCCGGATCGCCGCCGCCTGCGGGCAAATCCAAAAAACCACGGGTGATTTCGTATCGCTGGCCGCGAAAGCGCACCGAACCGCTTTCGGTTTCGATTCGCCCCTGCACATCGGGATCGCTCAAGGTTCCGGCGACGGTTAAATTGGCGGAACCGACTGCGTTGATTTGTCTGCCGCGCAACAGCAATGAATCGCGCGCTTCGACTCGCAACGCCAATGTGATGGGCGGAATAAACGATTTTTGCGCGCTGCCACCGCCGCCAGCGAAATCGCCGAACGCCAGTTCCGCGCTGCCGCCGCCAAGCAAATTATCCAGGTCAATTCGGGTTTCGTATTCTCCCAACGGAACCTGAATCGTGCCGGACAAGGTTTGTTTTTCCGGCGTTCCGACCAGCGTTAATGTGCCGTTCGCCGTCGCCGTGAATTCATCGTAAAAGATTTCAGAATTCACGATTTTGATGTCGAACTTCCAGTCCGAAGGTCGCAGATTAACCAACTTCATGCCGCCGCTGATGTCCAGGGAACCATCGTTGGCTTCGGCCTTGAAACTTTCAACGGTCAGTTGGTCGCCTGACAATTTGATGCGGCCTTTGCCGCCGGAAACAAAAACCGGCAAATCGCTGGACGAAAAGCCGAACCCGTCAAAATCCATGGCCCCGTTTAACGACGGGGTTTCAGCCGTGCCGGTTAAATTGGCAGCGATATTGACCTGGCCGAACAGCGCCAAGCCTTCGACAAGGCTTGGCAAACGGTCAAGGCTGGCTTTACCGCTCAGGTCAAAATTCATCGCTGCTGCATCTTTCAACCCGATTGCGCCGCCCAGGCTAAGATCAATTCCGGCTCCTGAAATTTTGGTCGAAGGCAGTTTGAGCTGTGAACGATCCAGTGAAATCGTCAACGGCGTCGGAATGGTGATCGGGTTATCCAAAACATCCAGATTGATGGTTGTCAGCGTCAATCCGCCGCTCAGCAAATCAGCGGTTGCATTGCCGCTGGCATCTGCCGTCGGGCCTTCAATGTGCAGCCTGCCGCTGATGGCGCCGCGCAGTTGTCCTTTCAAATCCGGCAGAAACGTCGCAATCACTGGCGCTAAATCCAGTTCGGTCAAATCGCTTTCAATGACTACGGGACGACCGGGTTTGCGCAATTCGATGTTGGCTTTGACGGTTTCGGGTTTGAACGATTTGTCGTTGGTGACGGTGGCCAGAATGCCCGTAACCAATTCCGCATCAATCCTGCCACCCGGACTGGTGTGTGCGGTCAGCCGCAATTCGCCTGTGTCACGGCCATTGATGCGGACATTTTTGCCCGTCGCGTTCAGTTCCAGTTTGAAACTTTCCCAATCCAGTTCGGGCTGCTTGCGGGTTTGATCCGGTTTGTTGACCTTGCCGATGATTTGAAAGTTGGCATCGGCAAACCCTTCGACCGTTGTATTTTTTAGCTCAAACGCATCGGCAATGCTGTCCAGCGCAACTTGATCGGCTTTTCCCTGGGCCTGGAACGTAAAGTCTTTGAGATGAAAATTGCCTGTCGCCGTCAGATGCGATTTCAGCAACTGAACTTCCAGCAGATCCAGCAGTGCTTGTTGTCCATCAAACCGCACGTCGGCTGTCGCCAAACTGGCATCCTGGCCAGCAATTTTTCCTTGGGCCAAACTGAGTTTTGCCGAACCTTTTAACGCACCGGGCAAACCCGTCAAGCTGGCTTTGCCGGAAATGTCTCCGCTGATGAAATCTCCTGCGTCCGGCAAACCGGTCGCTGCCAGAACCGTTTCCAGACTGATTCGATTGATGATTGCTTCCAGCGTTCCGGTTTCGGCTTTGGGGTCCAACGGGGCAAACAGGTCGAATGTCGCAGAGCCTCCGTTCAGCGCCGTGATCGAACCTTTCTCAATTTTCACTTCCCTGGCAGAAGCCACAATGTGACCCGACAAAGCGCCAATCAACGCATCACGCAACCCAACTGTCGCTGCGTTTACATCGCCTTCCAACATTCCGTCATTGAGCTTTCCGGTGATGCGGCCATCGAATTTCAGTTCGCCAATCAACTGTGGTTCGTTTTCCACAATGAAAGGCCGAGCTTGTTCCACCGAGCGCGCAATTTGCACCAGTTCTTCGGCTTGCGATGACACCAGCGAAACGCGCAAATCCGATTCGCCTTCGTAACTCAGCTTGCCGGTTGCCGTCAGTTTGCTGGCGTTGGTGGCAAGCTGCGCTTGATCGAAATTAAACACGCCATTGGATGCGGTGATTGCCACATCTCCGGTCAGCGGAACCGCGTCGGTCGTCTGGTTGGATTGTCCTTCGAAATGCGCAGCGATTTTGCCGTTCAGCGTCCGCAAGTTTGCGCCAACAAAACTCAAATCCGCCGTGCCAGTGGCTTTGCCGCTGATGGGAGCATCTTTGACATTGAACGCCGCCAAGGCTCCGGATGTCTGAATATCCGTGAAACGGCCTTTGACCTGTTGTGCTGCGCCTTTGGCCACGGGCAATGTGTATTCGGCTTCCGCCGTGCCGCCCAGGGCATTGGCTTTGACCTCCGTCAGATTCAGCGCTGAATTATCGAACTTCGCTTTGGCCAAAGCCTTGGTGAACTCAATGCCGCTGATGGTGCCGCCGGGCACGTTGGCTGCGGCATTCACTTCATACTTGTCGCCTTGAATCGTTGTTGCGACTTTGCTGATCGTCAGATTTGATAGTTTGCTGTCGGGCCAGGTGACAGCTGCGACAGTGGCGGTCGGAGCATCAAACCTGGATTCGGTATCTTTGCCATTCAGTTTAATTTCGCCGCTGATGGTTCCAGCGCCGATGCCGCTGACGACAACATTGTCTAACGTGAGAGTCTGAACATTGGCGCGTCCAAGGTTGAGTTTCACATGGTCGGGGTTGCCGTCGGCTGATACCTGGGGAAGCTGAACTCCGCGCAGCCTGGTATTTTTGATGATCAAATCCGGAACGGAAACGCTGCCATTGAATTTGTAAGTTTTGCTTTCGCCTTCCAGTTTTCCGTTGGCTGCGACCTGACCTTGCATCGGTACTTCCGGAAACGCCAGATCAGCCAATTGCTGCAACTTCAAATTTGATTCAATCTCGAACCCATACCGCAATGTCTTGAAATCTTCGACCTTGCCTTTTGCCCTCACCTCGCCAAGGTCGGAATTTAACTGCAACTGTTCAACGTCTAACTTGCTGGCCGAAGCCTTTGCGGTCAGCGAAAGTTTGCTGAGCTTCACTTCACGGTTTTCAACCTTGGCTTGACCCGATTCGGTATCGAGTTGCAGGTTGAACACTTGTGTTTGCTGGGCGTCCGGCTGTGCCTTGAGTTGCAAGGCGGTCAAATCGGCTTCGATATTTCGCTGGCGGTCTTTGTAATGAATCGCGGAATTGGTCAGCGCTGTCAGCAATTTGGACGTGTCGAATTTCAGGGTTTGGGATTTTGATGGCGCTTCGTGGATGCCAACCAGATTGCTGCGGCCCTGTTCGTCAATTTCCAGAAACACTTCGGCCCCGTCCAGATTCAAATTGCTGATGATCACTTCGCGGCTCAGTTTAAGCGCGTACAGATCAAGAATCTTCGTTTGGACTTCAATGCTTTTGATCGTGGCGATCAACTGGCCGGTTTGCTGGTTATAGACTTTCAAATCCTTCAGCCGGGCTGTTTCCGGCCCCCAGGCAAATCCGAAGCTGCCGATTTCCGAACGCAGCCCATATTCCGTCAGCTTCTTTTTGATTTCTTCAGCAACATAACTGTTGAACCGTTCGGAACGCAGCCAGCTTAAAAAGCCAAACAGACCAAAAGCCCCGATGACGATCAGGCATACCAACGCCACAGCAATTTTTTTGCGCCAACGGCGTCGCTTTGATGAAGTTGTATTGGCGGATTGTTCCTGCGGCATTTGATTCATGGACTGAAACGGATTCGACAGCAAGATCGAGGGGATGCCCTATTGTTTACAAAGCTGGGGAGATGAGCAAGCGGGATGGTTCACAGTTGGCAGTTCGCGGTTCACAGTTTGTCGCTTCCAAGTTCAATTTACGGGCAGAGTTGTGAGTTTGAGAGCTTCTAGTAAACTGTGAACTGCGAACGAAGAACTGCGAACTGAACAATGAAAAGAATCATCATCGGCACAGCCGGTCATATAGATCATGGAAAAACATCGCTGGTCAAAGCTTTGACCGGGGTAGACGCGGACCGCCTGAAAGAAGAAAAAGAACGCGGCATTACGATAGACATCGGCTTTGCCGATTTGACCGTCGGCGATGTGCATTTTGGTTTTGTGGACGTGCCCGGGCACGAACGCTTTGTCAAAAACATGCTGGCCGGCGTTCATGGCATTGATCTGGTCATGCTGGTGGTCGCTGCGGATGAAGGCGTCATGCCGCAAACGCGCGAGCATTTCGACATTTGCCGCTTGTTGGAAGTTCAGGCCGGATTGGTCGTCGTCACCAAAACCGATATGGTCGAACCAGAGTTCGCCGAACTGGTCGAAGCCGAAGTTGCCGAATATGTTGCCGGTTCTTTTCTTCAGGGAGCGCCAGTTTTGCGCGTCAGCTCTCGCACCGGCGAAGGCATTGACGATCTGAAAAAAGCGCTGGCGCACTTGGCGAAAAAAGTTGCGGAACGCGATGATCGTGCTGTCGCCCGGTTGCCAATTGACCGAGTGTTTACGATCAAAGGGTTTGGCACGGTCATTACCGGAACGCTGGTTGCCGGACGCATTCGTGTCGGTGATGAACTGGAATTGCTTCCGTCCGAAAAGCGGCGTTCGCGTGTGCGCGGCATTCAGGTTCACGGCCACACAACACAGGAAGCCAAGGCCGGCGAACGCACCGCCGTCAATTTGCAAGGCATCGAATTGGACGAAGTCGCGCGCGGGCAAGTTCTGGCTCCAGCCGGCCGTTTGGCGGCCAGTTCGATGCTGGACGTAAAGTTGAACTTGTTAAAATCAGCCCCGCGTGTGCTGCGTTCGCGATCGCGTGTTCATTTGCACGTTGGCACGACGGAAGTGTTGGCGCGCGTCGTGTTGCTTGGCCAGACTGACCTCGCTCCCGGCGGGGAATGTTTCGCACAGCTTCGGCTGGAAGCGCCCGTCCTGGCATTGCCCAACGATCATTTTATTGTCCGCAGTTATTCTCCAATGGCGACGGTTGGCGGAGGTAAGGTTGTTGACGCGCTCCCGCGCAAACACAGATTGCGCGAAGGCGCGCGAGTCGTTGCGCAATTGGAAAAACTGGCGGCGGCGGATGAAACGGAACGCATTGCGTTGCTGGTTGAACTGTCCGGCGAGCGCGGAATGAATTACGCCGAACTGGCCGCACGCAGCGGTTCAACCGACGAAACCATCAAACGCGCGGCTGACAGTTTGACCAAAACCAAACGGTTGGTGGCGGCAGTCGCCAACCCATTGTTGTTGATTGCGCGTGCTGAGTTTGAAGATTTGGCCAAACAGGTTCGCGCTTTGCTGAAAGCATTTCATAGCCGGTCGCCATTGGAATCCGGCATGGGACGAGAAGAAGTGCGCGAAAAAATCTTCGACAGCTTGTCACCGGAAATCTTCCGCGCGGTGCTGGCTGCGCTGACTGAGCGTAACGAAGTCGTTGCCGAAAAAGATTTGTTGCGTCTGGCCACGCACCGCATCGCGCTTTCCGCCGAAGAGCAAGCCGCCAAAGATCATCTTGCCGAAATTTATGCGCGCGCCGCATTGCAGCCGATTTCCTTGGACGAAGCCATCGCTCAAGCTGGTTCGCAATTCCACATTGATTCCGCGCGTGCAACGCGATTTGCCCAAATGCTGATCAACAGCGGCGAATTGATCAAAGTCGCCGATCTGGTGTTTCACCGCAACGCTGTTGATGGGTTGCGCGAAACATTGCAACGTCATAAAGCCGCGCACGGCGCAAAACTGGACGTTGGCACGTTCAAAGACCTGACTGGCATTTCGCGCAAATACGCGATTCCGCTGCTGGAATACCTGGATCGTCAGCGCGTAACCCGGCGTGTTGGCGACGCACGTGAAATTCTGTAAGCTGTCCTGGCTTCCACCAAAACTTCCCCTTAACACACGTTGTCCCTGTCAAACTGAATCTTGTGTTGCTGATTGCGGAGCCGCGTCCGCATTCACGCGCAATTAAAGTGGGTAAACCAGCTCTCGCCATATTTTCAGGAGGAGGATTATGTCCAAACTTATATTCCGCGTGCTTGGTTGTGTTCTGCTGCTTGTCGGCATATTGGCTGTCGGCAATCGTTCGCAATTGCTGAAAGAAACGGTGCTGGCGCAAACGACCATTCAGTTGCAGCAGGTCGTCGGCGGATTGGCGTTTCCGGTTTTTATTACCAGTTCCCGTGACGGTACAAATCGGCTGTTCATACTGGAACGCGCGGGGAAAATTCAGTTGCTGTTGCCAGGAGCTTCTGCGCCCGCTGCCACGCCTTTTCTGGACCTGACGTCGAAAGTGCTAACCGGGACCACTGTGGGCGACGAACGCGGCCTGCTTGGTCTGGCGTTTCATCCCGGCTTCAAAACCAACCGGCGATTTTTTGTGAACTACACGCGGCGGCCCGACGGCGCGACCGTGATTTCAGAATTCAAAGTCTCCATCGGGAATGGAAACCAGGCCGACGTAGAAGAAAAAGTCATCCTGACATTCGCGCAGCCGTTTTCGAATCACAATGGCGGAATGATGGATTTTGGCAAAGACGGGTTTCTATACATTGGCGCGGGGGATGGCGGATCTGCCAACGATCCCGGCGATCGTGCGCAGAACAAGGAAGAATTGCTTGGCAAGTTTTTGCGCATTGACGTGGACACACCGAACGGAGCCGTGCCTTATTCATCACCCGCAACCAATCCGTTTTTTGGCGCGACGGCTGGCCGCGACGAGATTTATGCCTACGGATTTCGAAATCCCTGGCGCTGGTCGTTTGATCGGCAAACCGGCGAACTTTATGCAGGCGATGTTGGCCAGGGAGCGATGGAGGAAATTGACATCGTTACCCTGGGAGGAAACTACGGCTGGCGAGTTCTGGAAGGAACGCGCTGCACCAATCTTGGTCCGGCTTCTTGTACTGCGCCGGGTTTTACGGCGCCGATTTACGATTACGCGCAAAGCGGAGGGCGCTGTTCCGTGACGGGCGGTTACGTGTATCGCGGATCGCGCGAAACGCTAACGGCGGGAACCTATGTATTTGGCGATTACTGCACGGGCGAAATCTTCCTGCGCGAAAACGGCACGGTGCGCATGGCGCTGGATTCTCCATACAACATTTCTTCGTTTGGCGAAGACGAAGCCGGAGAAGTTTACCTGGTTCATCTGGGCGGCGGAGCAAACGGAGTGGTGTATCGGATTACCAATCCGGCTGCTCCGGTGGCGCAAGCGACCAGCGTTTCGGCAGCAAACTATCGCAGCCCGCTGGCCAGAGAAGTTATTACAGCCGTTTTTGGCGCAAACCTGGCAGCCGTGACCCAATCCGGCTCGTCGCCTTTGCCCACGAACTTGGGCGGAACTCAAGTCAACGTCACGGACAGCGCAGGAACCACCCGTCCCGCATCGCTGTTTTTTGTTTCTCCAACGCAGGTCAATTATCTGGTTCCGGCTGGAACTGCTGCAGGAACCGCAACGGTGACGGTCACCAGTTGGAGCGGCGTTATTTCGCGCGGCACAGTGCAAATCAGTTCCGTCGCTCCGGGTTTGTTCACGGCAAACTCTTCCGGGCGCGGAGTTCCCGCAGCCGTCATCGAACGAATTCGCGCCAACGGGGCACGCAACACGGAACCCGTCGCGCAATTCGATGCAGCGCAGAATCAGTTTGTGCCGGTGCCGATTGATCTGGGGGCAGCGGATGATCAAGTCTTTCTGGCGATGTTCGGCACCGGATTTCGGTTTCGCACATCCTTGTCCGCTGTGACCGCAACGATTGGCGGAACCCCCGCTGAAGTCACATTTGCCGGAGACCAAGGTGGGTTTGTTGGACTCGATCAAGCCAACATTCGCATTCCGCGCAGTTTGCTGAATCGAGGCGAAGTTGACGTGGTTTTGATGGTTGATGGCCAACCTGCAAACACTGTTCGCATCAACATCAAGTAAGCCGAGCAGGAGTTTGACAGAAGCAATAATCCACGGATCAACACAGATCAGCGCCGAGAAGCTAAAAACTCAATCTGTGTTGATCTGTGTTCATCAGTGGTTTCTGAATGGTCATCAATTAGGCTCTTTTCCGAAACTGCCGCCTCGCCTATAATCCGCGCTCCCACACCACCGGCACTCGCTTCGTCCCAAAGATTCAATATTTTACCCATCACTGATAGAGGTTTTCGTTGTGGACACACCCGTTAATGTTTTGATTCTAGCCGCCGGGCTTGGCACGCGCATGAAAAGCGATCAGGCAAAAGTGCTGCATCGGCTGGGCAGCCGTCCGCTGATTTCTCACGTTTTGAGAACCGCCGCCGAGCTTAACCCCGAAAACATCATTGTCGTCGTCGGCCATCAAGCGGAAAAAGTTGAAATCGCCGCCCGATCGTCGTTTGCCGATCCCGCAATGGCGGAACGATTGCAGTTCGTCACGCAGGACAAGCAGCTTGGCACAGGTCATGCCGTCAAATGCGCGACCGAAGCCATCCAAAAAACGCGCGGCAATTTAGTCGTCTTTTATGGCGACACGCCAGCGGTCAAAGCTTCGACGCTGAAAAGCCTGATTGCGGAACACGAAGCGGGCAAACACGCCGCCACGCTGGTGACGATCAAGATTGATCCACCTCCGGCGTATGGAAGAATCGTGCGGGACGAAAAAGGCAATTTTCTGAAGATTGTCGAACAGCGCGATTGCACGCCGGAACAAGCGGCAATTACCGAACTCAATCCGGGCTTTTACTGTTTCGACGTTCCGGCCTTGCTGGTTGCGCTGGAAAAACTGTCGCCGCAAAACGCCCAGGGCGAGTATTACCTGACCGATGTGCCGCAGCACATGCTGGACGCCGGGCTGACGGTAGGAACGGTTTTTCACGCTGACGCGCACGAACTTGACGGTATTAACAACCGCGCCGAACTTGCCGCCATGTGGAAACGAGTTCGGCTGGAAACCTTGAACCGCTTGATGGTCGAAGGCGTTTCCATCGTTGATCCCGACTCGACCTACATTGACGCTTCGGTGCAAATTGGCCGCGACACGGTCATTCATCCTCAAGTCATTATCGAAGGCGATTCGCGTATCGGCGCAAACTGTGAAATTCATTCGTGGTCGCGTCTGACCAACGTCGAAATCGGCGACGAATGCAAAGTGCTGAATTCCTGTGTGCTGGTGGATACAAAGCTTGGCGGCAAAAATTCTGTTGGACCGTCTGCGCATTTGCGAATGCATACCGAGCTGGCCGAAGAAGCCGTGATCGGCAATTTCGTCGAAGTCAAAAAATCCCGCCTTGGGCGCAAAACAAAATCCATGCACCTGACGTATCTTGGTGACGCCACCATTGGCGACCGCGTCAACATCGGTGCGGCGACGGTGACCTGCAATTACGACGGCAAAAACAAAAATCCGACTTTCATCGAAGACGACGTCAAAATCGGTTCGGATACCATGCTGGTTGCGCCAGTTCGCGTCGGTGCGGGTTCGGTTTCCGGAGCAGGTTCCGTCATCACCAAAGACGTGCCGCCCGATTCGCTTGTCGTCGGTATGCCGGCAAAGGTCATCAAAAAGCTGAAAGAATAATGAAGGAGCGAAAACCATGTTTTGCCCCCAATGCGGAGTGCAAGTCGAACAGCAAACGAAGTTTTGCAAGTCCTGCGGCTTGAAGCTGGCGGATCATGCACAGTTGATCGCTACGGCCCGGGACACTGAAATTGGCCGAATGAGCCGCGAAGAAGCCCATCGGCAATTGCGCTGGTTGAAAGCTACACGATCATTGCTGGCCAGCACATTGCTGGTGCCGTTGATCATGTTGATGCTTGGTATCGCAGCATCTTCCCACGGGCCTGATGCGGAAATCGCCGGGATGATCACCTTCTTCCTGACATGTATCTGGCTAGGTTTTAATGGACGGTCGCTTTTCAACCTGATGCGCGGCGGCTTTTTCAAAACCTATAAAGAACGCCGCATTCGCGCGGAAGCAGCATTGTTAGTCCAGCCAACTGCGCCAGTAGCAGTTCCTCAACCGCAGGAAAATTTCAGCCTGCCGCCGGATACGAATCCCATTCAACCTCGAATCGAATCTGTCAGCATCACTGAACCCACCACACGCGAACTTCGACAGGTAAGCAGTGGATCGGGAAGAATCCAATAAACGTAAGTGAGGAGTATCACCCAATGTGCGGAATCGTCGGTTATGTCGGAAATCAGCAAGTCGTCCCGGTTGTGATTGAAGGGCTGCGGCGGTTGGAATATCGCGGCTACGATTCGGCGGGAATCGCCGTCGTCAACCGCGACCACGAAATGCAGGTTCGTCGCGCCAGCGGCAAGCTGCGCAACCTGGAAGACGCCATTCGCCATAATCCGATTCAGGGGGAATACGGTTTAGGCCATACGCGCTGGGCCACGCACGGACGCCCGACCGAAGAAAACGCCCATCCTCACCGAGATGGCTCCGGGCGTATCGTCGTCGTTCACAACGGCATCATCGAAAATTACCTGGAGCTGAAACGCGACTTGCAATCGCGCGGCCATGTCTTCAAATCCGAAACCGACACCGAAGTCGTCGCGCATCTGATTCAAAAACATCTGGAAGCTGACAAACAGGTTGATTTGGAAACAGCCTTTCGCCGCTCCTTGGCCGAAGTTCGGGGTATTTACGCCCTGGTGGCGATGTCGGCGGACGAACCGGAAAAGATCGTTGCGGCAAGACTTGGCCCACCGGTCGTCGTTGGTTTGGGCGAAGGCGAATACTTCGTTGCGTCGGACATTCCGGCAATCCTGCCGCACACGCGAGACATTTTCTTTCTCGGTGATGGCGAAATGGCGCTGCTGACCAAAGACGGCGTGCGCGTCACCGACTTGGCGGGAAACGAAGTGAAACCGCAGGTGCAGCGCATCACCTGGGATCCGATTCAGGCGGAAAAAGGCGGCTACAAGCATTTCATGCTCAAAGAGATTTTCGAGCAGCCGCGCGCCGTCCGCGACACCACGCAAGGCCGCGTTTCGCTCGATACCGGTCAGGTGTTTCTGGATCAGATGAAATTGACCGAAGCTGATTTTCGCAACCTGACCGACATCAAAATTGCTGCTTGCGGAACGGCCTGGCACGCGGCGCTGGTGGCCAAATATTTGATTGAAGAATTGGCGCGCTTGCCGGTCGAAGTGGACTACGCCTCGGAATTTCGCTATCGCAATCCGATTCTTAATCCGACCACGTTGATGATGGTGATTTCGCAATCCGGCGAAACCGCCGACACACTGGCCGCATTGCGCGAAGGGAAAGAAAAAGGCTGTAAAACTTTGGCCATCTGCAACGTGCAGGGCGCGATGATGACACGCGAAGCCGACGGCACGATTTACACGCACGCCGGACCGGAAATCGGCGTTGCTTCGACCAAAGCGTTTACTTCGCAAATCGTTGCGGCGTATTTGCTGGCGATGTATCTGGCGCAGGTTCGCGGAACCCTGAGCGAAGAAAAATTGAAATGGCACGCCCAGCATTTGTCCGAATTGCCGGTGAAGATTGAAAAGCTGCTGAACGCCGAAACCGATTACGAAGAACTGTCGCGCGCTTTTGTGCTCTCAACGGATTTCTTGTATTTAGGTCGCGGCATCAACTTCCCGATTGCGCTGGAAGGCG
>ERZ650309.884-NODE-884-length-14292-cov-4.346632_pt1 | contig 14292 bp, 12 predicted proteins | sample MGYA00376245_ERZ650309 | MGnify/ENA primary metagenome ERZ650309 (study PRJEB26733, sample SAMN07839294) | wastewater metagenome | biome: urban; feature: wastewater treatment plant; material: waste water | place: USA: North Carolina | collected 2016-04-26 ...
CGAAGGAAAGCTGCACATCCGATGCCGTGGTTTCCGCTGTCGCAAAAGGCGGAATCATCACGTTCAACTGTGGACCCGATCCCGTCACGATCACGATGACGCAGACCGCGAAGATCTTTAACGACAAAGGTCCAAAGATCGTGATCGATGGGGGCGGAAAGGTCACGCTCAGCGGCGGTGGCAAGGTTCGGATTTTGTATCAGAACACCTGCGATCAAGCGCAGAAGTGGACGACCACACACTGCAATGATCAGGATCATCCGCAGCTCACGGTGCAGAACCTGACGTTCATTGATGGCAACGCGAAGGGACAGAATCCGGGTGGCGGTGGCGCGATCTTCGCAAGCGGAGGACGCTTCAAGGTCGTAAACTCGCGCTTCTTTCGCAACGTGGTCGACGACACCGGACCCGATGTGGGCGGCGCGGCGATCCGTACGCTCAACCAGTCGATGGGACTCCCAGTTTATGTTGTCAGCAGCACCTTTGGCGGAGACTCCGGCTTAGGAAACAGCGGATCAAACGGCAGCGGACTGTCGAGCATTGGCGTCTCCTACACCGTCATCAACAGCCTGTTTGTCCAGAATGCGGCGATCGGCTACGGAGCCAATCCGCCCAAAGCAGGAACACCGGGCGGAGGCTCTGGCGGAGCGATCTACTGCGACGGCAACCTGTTTACGCTGAGCCTGTGCGGCGTCAAGATGACCGGCAACACCGCAAAGGAAGGCGGCGGCGCGATCTTCTTCGTCAGCAACAACCGCACCGGAACGCTCGTGATCAAGGACTCTGTCTTGACGAGTAACCCGAGCATGGGCTTTGAGACAGCGGGCTACAAAGGGATCTTCTTCCTCGGCAGCGGCACACCGCAGGTGACAAACTCTACGCTTCAGTGATTCCGTCTTTACCCGCAGTCGATTCCGTGTTCCTGTGACTGTCTCACGTCCTAGCGAAGGAGCGGCTGATGCGGATCTGGTTTTTGGGGGCAGCGCAGGAAGTCACGGGATCGATGTATCTGCTCGAGCTTGCACAAGGCACGCTCCTCATCGACTGCGGATTTTTTCAGGGACGACGAGAAGACTCGCGCAAGCGCAACAGTCACCTGCCTTCCAACATCATGTCTGCCGATGCGGTGATCTTGACGCACGCACACATCGATCACTCTGGCAGCATTCCGACGCTGGTAAAGGCGGGCTACACTGGACCGATTTATTCGACACCAGCGACGAGAGATCTCTGCGCGTACATGCTGCGTGATGCGGCGCGCATTCAGGAAAGTGACGCAAACTATCTGAATCGCAAGTACGCAGACGATCCAGACTTTGATCCGATTGATCCGATTTACGACGAAGAAGACGTGGTAAACGCGCTCGGTCTGTTCACGTCGGTTCCCTATCATCGTCCGTTTCAGCCGCTTCCTGATGTCTCTGCGCGGTTCTTTAACTCCGGTCACATCTTGGGTTCCGCGCTGGTGGTGCTGGACATCGTTGAACATGGTGAGCGACGACGGATTGTGTTTTCCGGTGATCTCGGACGCAAAGGACTTCCGATCATTCGTGATCCCGAATATCCGCCCACGCCGGTCGATTACGTGGTGATGGAAAGCACCTATGGGAATCGGGTTCATCCGTCGGTGGAAAAGATGCACGACAACCTGGCGCGCGTCATCACCGACACCGTACGACGAAACGGAAAAGTCATCGTTCCGGCATTCGCAGTGGGACGCACGCAAGAGCTGCTCTACGCGCTCAACGAGCTGACCAAAGAGAAGCGGATTCCGCCGATTCCGGTGTTCATTGACTCGCCGCTCGCGATCAGTGTCACCGAGGTGTTCAAGCTTCATCCCGAGTGTTTTGACACCGAGACGCGCGCCTTTTTGGAAGCGCACGGCGAAGTGTTCGGATTCCCAAACGCACACTTTGTCAGCTCACGCGAAGAGTCGCTCAAGCTAAACGATCTGAAAGATCCCGCGATCATCATCTCTGCTTCAGGAATGGCGGAAGCGGGACGGATTTTGCATCACCTTCGCAACAACATTGAAGACGATCGCAACACGATCTTGATCGTCGGATTTATGGCGCAGCACACGCTGGGGCGACGGCTGATGGAGCGACGCTCGCAGGTCAAGATCTGGGGCGTTCCGCGCGATCTGCACGCCCATGTCGAAGTCCTGAGCGAGTTTAGTGCGCACGCCGATCGCAACGATCTGCTGAAGTTTGCCAAGGCGTGTGGTCCGCAGACTCGCAAGGTGTTCTTGGTTCACGGTGAGCCGGAAGCGCAAGCGCCGCTGCGCGAAGCCATTACGTCGCTCGGTCAAGATGTCTACATTCCCAGTCGAGGCGAAGCGGTGGTCCTGTCCTAGCTCCTTTCCGATTCCTTCTCGATTCCCTTCGCACGCCTTCGCGATTCCTTCTCGATTCCCTTCGCATTCCCAAGTGGGCTACGGAGCGTCTCTGTATGAGATTCCGTACACCGGACTGCGCAGTCCGCACAGCACACACAGCGCACGACAGAGGCGGAAACAGACTGCGCTGTCACGCTCCATCTCACCGTCGAGAAGTAGCGATTCCCATCGCTGCGCGCGGCACACGTTCGCTCGCTTCCTAAGCCTGCGATTTTTCGAGCAAAGAAAAGTCGAACGCGGATCTTGACGAATGCCCCTGCTCACCTGCGATGATCACGCTTGGAGGAATCTTGTGATCATCCGTGATGCTAAGCGATACGAGTGCATAGCGCGGTGGGCACGAAGTCGGCTGTGGCTGGCTTCCCTTGTCGGACTGTCGCTCTTGTTTCTACCGCTCGTCTCGCACGCCAAAGAAAAGGTGCTGCTTCTGTCGGTGCTAAAAGAAGGCAAGCCCGACGCCAAGCTGCTCCGAGCCGTGCAAGATCGCCTGGCCAAAGCCGGGGAAGAGCTGGTTCCAAGTAACGATCTGACCAACAGCGAGCGCAAGTGCATGCAGCAAGACTGCTTGATGGTGCTCGCCGGATCGAAGGGATCAGATGTCGTGCTGGCGGGAACGGTGCAGAAGGTCAAAGGCGGCGGACAGTCGCTCGGCGTGCTGCTCTATGACTTTGCCAAGATGAAGGCGTCGGAGCTGTCGAGTGACTGCGATCGCTGTACGCCGGACATGCTGTCGCAGCGGCTGGGTGAGCTGTTCGGACGCGCGCTCGCGGAGCTGCGAGGCAGTCCGTCGCCCGCGCAGGCAGTGGCCAAGGTGGAAAAGCCGACGCCGGTGCAGACGCAGGCTCAGGTCATCGATCCCGCCAAGCAGACGGTGGTTGCGCACGGTCAAGTCCAAGCGCAGGGTACGGGCTCGCTCAAGCAGCCGTGGCCAGCCGGTCAAGCGCCCGTCGAGGAGCCGCTCGCGGTGGTCACTGGCGGTCCGCTGCCCGCGCAGACCAAGCCCGCCGAGCCGGTGCAAAAGCCGCTGCCCGCGCTGGAAGTGGTGGAAAAGCCCAAGCTCGCGCAGCCGTCGCGTGGTCTGTCGCTGAGCCCGAAGCGCAAGGTCCTGGCCGGTGTGCTCGGAGGTCTGGCGCTCGGTTCGCTGATTGGCGCGGTGGCACTGACGGCGACCGACGGAAACGTCACCAGCATGGACTGCGCGGCGTCGGCGGGAGTCAACAAGATCTGCGTCCTAGATAACAAGATTCCGTCGTCGGTAGGCTACGTGATGGCGGGAGCGTTTACGGTGGGCACGGTCCTGACGCTTCTGTGGCCGGAATCGACGCCCCAGCCGAAGGCCAGCGCCCAGGCGGAGGCTGCAAAATGACACTCTTTAGGCTTGCTCTGTTTGGGCTTACCGTCGCGATGTCGTCGTGCGCGGTCAGCCTGTGCGACAAGGACCCGACGGACCCGCGCTGCGATCAAAGCCCGGTGTCGCCCGATACGCTGCAAGTGCTGCCGATTCGGATTCCGCTGAGCGGCGAGCACATCACGGTTCGACTCGGCATCGGCACGGGCACCGTCGTGCTTCGGCAAAACGGCAAGGAAGTCGCTCTTGGCACGCTCAGCGACGGCGTTCTTCAAGTTCACGTCACCGATCAGATGCTGTCGCAGGCGATGATCACGCTTGGAGATGCCAAGATCGTCGTCAGTCGACCCAGCAAGGCCGATGAAGCGGCGGCGATTCGACTCTTCGTCGAGCCAGCCTTCGATCCGATCATCAGCTACGACACCAAGCAAGACGGGGAAACGCCCGAAGGGCTCGTCATCAAGCCGAGCGCCGGTCTGTGGGGCTACACCTCGTTTCCGCGCAGTGGCAGCCGCGCCCAGCACTTCGTCGAATACCAGGTCATGCCCGGCATCATCACGGCGCGTGGCCCGTCGTTTGGCAACAACACCTTCGCCGCGTGGAACGAGCGACCCGCGCGCACCGTGCGTCAGGGATCTCGTCTGGTCGGCTTCAGCCGTGACTTGTTCGCAATGAACGCCGACGCGATCCAGCTCGACACCTGCGCGTTTAGCACCGAGCTGTGCTCTGCCGTCTCTGCGACGCCGGACTTTACCAAAGTCCTTGGCCTAGCCAGCGACAGCAAAGGCACGATGCTCGCGGTCGTTTCCGATTCCGATGTGTTCGTCTATCAGTCGAGCGACCAGAGCCCGCTCGATCGTCGCCTCAGCGTCTCGGGATCAACCAGCGTCGGTCAAAAGGCTGCACTCGGAGACATCAACGGCGACGGACGAATCGATCTGGTGACGCTATCCGACGGAAATGCCAGCGTCTTCTTCGGTCAGCAGAGCGGATCGTTTGCACTCGACGCCACCGCGAGCGGCAAGCTCACCACCGCGCTCGCAGGCAGCGTCCCGACGGCAGTATCCAGCGCGGACATCGACCTCGACGGAATCGATGATCTCGTCGTCGCGAGCGGAACCAGCCTCCAGATCATCTATCCGCTTCCGAACGGCAGCTACACCACGTCTGCGCCACTAAGCGGACTCGACGGTACGGACATCATCACGATTGGTGCCGTCGACGGCAAGAGCAACTCCGGCCCAGACATTGCCATTTCTTCCCAAAAAGCGCAGCGTATCGCCGTTCTCGTCAATCAGTCCACGTACTAACCAAGGCGCTCGATGTTCGTTCCAGGCCAGATTTTATCTGGCACGTATCAGGTGGAACGCCTGCTTGGCTCAGGCGGCATGGCCGACGTGTATTTGGTCCGTCACACGCGGCTGCCTCGGCATTTTGCGCTCAAGGTCTTAAAGCTCGAGCTGGCAGATCGTCCCGAGCTGATCGAGCGCTTCCGTCGCGAAGCCGACGTGCTGGCCCGGCTGCGCAGCCCGTACATCGTCAGCGTTGTGGACATGAACCAGACCGACGATGGCTGGCCGTTTCTGGTGATGGAATACCTGGAAGGATCGACGCTGGCGGCGAAGATCAAGCAGCTCGGTCCGCTGCCGATTGGCGACGCGCGCAGCCTGTTTGAACAGCTGTGCGAAGGGGTTCTCGCCGCCCACGAGCTGGGCGTGATTCATCGCGATCTCAAGCCGAGCAACGTGTTTTTGGTGCCGGGACCGCGCGGCGAGCGGGTGCAGATCCTCGACTTTGGCATCGCGAAGCTGTGTGAAGAAGGACGGACGCCGCTCACGCGGGACTTTGCGATCTTGGGTACGCCCGGCTACATGGCGCCTGAGCAAGTCTCCTCGCACAGCAGTGATCGTGACTTTCGCATCGATCAGTTTGCGCTCGGGCTGATCTTGTACGAGATGCTGTCGGGACAGCCCGCGTTCTTTCAGCGTGGCGAGCCCATCCTGCGCATTGTCCAGCGGCTGCTTCACGAACAGCCTGAGCCGCTTGCGCCCTCGCTGCTTTCACCGATGGTGCGACGCATGCTGCGCAAAGATCCCGCCGAGCGCTATCCGTCGCTCCACGAGCTGCTCCGTGAGCTTCGCGCGCTTCCGACCGATCCGCAGCGGCTGCTGCACGCCGACACGACCAGCGAAGCGACCCAGAGCCTGCCGCCCGTGACGTTGCCGCCCGCGACGCTGCCAACGGACGAGCAGCCGACGAGGTTGCAAGACGCGCCGCTGCTTGAGCCGCACAAGCCCGCCCCGTCCGAGCTGTCGCCCGCCGCGTTTGAACAAGCACCGCTGATTCGCCGCGCCGTGTGGCCGACCGCTGTAACCTTGGCTGCGCTCGGCATCGGACTTGTCATCGCGCAACACCTGGCTTCGCCCGCGCAACACCTGGCTCCGCCCGCGCAACACCTGGCTCCGCCCGCGCAACACCTGGCTCCGCCTGGGGTACTTGCAGACTCGCCTGGGGCACTTTCAATCCCGCCTGGGGTACTTTCCATCCCGCCTGGGGTACTTGCGATCGCCAAGCCGCCAGCCAGCGCAGCCAAGCCGCGTAGCGCGCCGAAGCTCCAGCGTACGTTTGTGATCAAAGGCGCAAGCCCCAGCCAAGAACAGCTCCTGCGGCTGTGTGCCGACAAAGAGCTGGGCGAGCTAGGGGGCCTGTACGCGACCACGCTGCGGCTGGAACGAAGTGGCGCGCTCCAGCTGACGCAAGCGCCGGACGTGGTCTATCGGTCGGGCTTCGATGCGTGTCTGCGCCAAGCGTTTACCGCGACGCAGACGCCGCTGCCGGAAGCCGTTACGGTGCGGGTGCAGCTTCAGCGGCCCAAGTCGTAGCCAGCGTCGTCGATGAATCCGCGATAAAGCCACCACCGAGCACTTCGTCCCCGTCGTAAAACACCGCCGCTTGTCCGGGCGTTACCGCCAGCTCGGGATCGTCAAACTGCACCGATACGGATCGCTCATCGATTCGTCGCACCGTCGCAGGCTGCGGAACCCGTCGATAGCGAATCTGCACCCCACAGCGCAGGAGCGACGATGGCTCATCGCCCAGCCAGCGCACATCCGTCACGATGGCATGCTGCGAATAGAGCGACTCTTTGGGACCAATCTGCACCCGTCGCTTGAGCGCATCGATCGACACCACATACTGCGGCGTGCCCAGCCCAAAGCCGAGTCCTCGACGCTGTCCGACCGTGAAGTGATGCACTCCGTCGTGTCGTCCGAGCACGCGCCCAGCCGCATCGACGATGTCGCCTTCGGTCTGCACCGCCACACCTTGCCGCTGCACAAACGCTGCGTAGTCACCATCGGGAACAAAGCAGATCTCTTGCGACTCTGGCTTTTCCGACACCGGCAGAGACAGCCGCCGCGCATGGACGCGCACCTCGTCTTTGGTCATGCCTCCGAGCGGAAACTGCACAAAGTCGAGCGCCGAGCGCGGCATCCCGAACAAAAAGTACGACTGATCTTTGCGCGAATCGACGCCACGACGCAGCCGACGCTTTCCGGGCTCTCCATCGAGCTGCGCATAGTGTCCCGTCGCCAAAGAAGTCGCCCCCAGCGCCCGCGCTCGATGCAGAAGCGGCAAAAACTTCACCTGTTCATTGCAGCGGACACACGGATTCGGCGTCTCTCCGCGCTGGTACGTCGCCACGAAGTCATCGATCACCGTGCGCTGGAACTCTTCTTCGTAGTTGGCGACATAAAACGGAATGCCCAGGTGCGCACAGACCACACGCGCATCTTCCAGGTCTCGCGGCCCGCAGCACCTTCCGCCCGACGCGCTGACCGTGCCTTTGGCGTTGTACAGCCGCATCGAAATGCCGACCACTTCGTGACCCGCTTCGACGAGAAGTCCGGCGCAGGTCGCGCTATCCACACCGCCCGATAGAGCGACGACGATTCGCTCACGCTTGCTCATGCGGTCGCAGCATAGGTTTCTTCCTGGCTGCGGTGCAAGTCGGCTATTGTCCGCGTCATGAGCCACAAGCGCACACTGTCAGTCGCTGTGCTGTCCGTTTTTCTGCCCCTGCTCAGCTGCCAAAAACAGCCCGATCCCGCGCAGCAGCCCAGTCCGCCTCCGCGCATTGCCTGGCAAAAAGCCCAGATCGCAACCGATCGGATCGACTTTCCCGTTCGGCAGCGCGGTCTGCGGCCCGTGCGCGGGCTGATTCACCTTCACTCGGCGTATTCGCATGATGCCTGTGACGGAAACCCGCAGCCTGGAGGCCAGCCAAACGCACCTTGTCTGCGTAGTCTCCGTCGGGGACTTTGCATGTCGGGTCAAGACTTCGCGATGCTGACCGATCATGCGACGCACATGGGCGAAGCCGACTGGGACAAGCTGTTTCTGACCGATACCTCGCTGTCCGACGAAGCCATTCGCGAAGGTGGCGATCTGGTCGGAGGCCGCATGCGCTGTCTCGACGATGCGGGCAAGCCCATCGATCAGTCGGTGGTGCTGACCGTCGGGGGCGAAAATGAGCTAATGCCCGTCGGTCTGCATCGACACCTGGGCGACACCGAAGCGACCCGCAAGCAAGCGATGTCCGCCGAGACACCCGCCGCAGTCAAAGCGTTTCACGACGCCAAAGGGCTGGTCTTGCAAGCGCACGGTGAGTCACGCGACCTCACGCGGATGTGTACGCTGGCCGCAGCGGGACTCGACGGGATGGAAGTCTATAACCTGCATGCCAACCTGGACCCGAGGATTCGCGAAAATCACCTCGGACTCGACGGACTGGCTGCGTTTGCGGGTCTGGCTCCGTGGCTGGAAGCGCGTCCCGTCGAACAAGGTGGACCCGAGCCGGATCTCGCGCTGCTCGGCTTCCTCGAAGACAACAGCAAAGAACGAAGCCACTACAACGCGCTGCTCGGTGCCGGCTATCGACTGGCTCCGACGTTTGGATCGGACATTCACGAAAACACCTTCAAGTCCGCGATGGCCGACGGAGAGCGTGGTGATTCCTATCGTCGCCTGATGCGCTGGTTTGCCAACTACTTGCTGGTTCCGTCGGGAAGCTCGATCCTTCCAAGCGACTTGTCGACTGCACTCGCCAAAGGTCGCGGCTTTTCCGTGTTTGAAGTCTTGGGTGTCCCGAGCGGCTTTGACTTCTACGCCGAGCGTCCCGACAAGACCCGCGCCGAGCTAGGTGATTCCGTCGAGCCAGGCGCCAAGCTGTCTGTGCGCGCACCGTCTCCTCTTCCGACGGGATACGCGACCGATGAAGTCATCGAGACGCTGCAAGTTCTGTTCGTCGCTGCCGGAAGCTCGTCCGCCGAGGTCGTACGCGAAGCCAAGCTCACCGCCGCACAGCTTCAGCAGGGTGTCACGCTCACCGTCGATACCGCAGCACGAGGCGCAGGCGCCTATCGCGTCGAAGCAACAGTAATCCCCAAGCACCTGCTGCACCTGCTCGGCGAAGATCCAAGTCGCTACGACAAAGCGTATCCTTACCTGTTTTCGGGCTCGATCTACGTTGGCACCGTGGCCCGTCACGGAGGCGCCTGTCAGGGTGTCCCACTGCCATCCTAGCTCGACGCTGAAGCGGAGAATTCCATGCGCAGTTCACACTGGTTCAGGCTCGCTTGTGCCGTCGGTCTTGTGGTTTCGCTCGCGGGCTGCCCAAAACACGATGAACCCAACGCCGCTGCCGTCCCAGCCACCGAGCCAAGCGATCCGTTTTCTCGACTCACGATCGCAGAGCTAAGCGCCAAGCTGGCCGATTCCCACGCCGGAACACTCAAGCTCGCGGTCTTCGACAACAACGGACTCGACACCTACAAAGAAGGCCACATTCCCGGCGCAACCTGGGTTCAGTACGACGAGATCAAAGCGTCCGACCTACCCGCCGACAAGAGCACGATGCTGGTGTTCTACTGCTACAACGAACACTGTCACGCGAGCCACATCGGAGCCCGCAGCGCCGTCAAGCTTGGTTACAGTAACGTCTTTGTCCTACCTGTCGGCATCACCGGCTGGAAAAAAGCTGGCAAAGCGATCGAAAAAAGCGGGTAAGGACTTTCTCGGCTGATTCGTCAAACTGCGATCGACCCCATCGATCCTGCAACCTGGAGGTTCCCCATGAAGTCCCTACTCGGTTTTGCCCTGTTTTCGCTGTCAATCCTGCCTGTGTTTTCCGTCTCGATCGCTCGAGCCGATGGCTGCTACATCTGCGGCAGTGGCAGCGCGCCCGCTTGCAAAGACTACTGTCGTTACAGCGGCTCGGACACCTTTGCGGCACGCAAGACCTGTGAAAGCCGAGGCTGCAAGGTCAGTGGCACTTCATCGTGCCCGACCGCCGTCAACTACAAGGTCTGCATGTCCAGCGTCGATGATTCAGGGAAGACGGTTGCGTCGGTGACGCAGTGTACGGCCCCACGCGGGTAGCTTGCTCCGTCGCACAGTCTGGGCTCCCGCGCAGGTCGAATTAGAAGTAGATCGCCGCGCCCAGACGCGCTTGTAGACCGTACTGATTGCCGAGCGGGCTCAGCACCACGCCGTTCACCTTCTGCGTGGACTGCGTCGTGGCATCTGGCTCATCGACTCGATAGCGCCCGTCGCCGCGCAGGTCCGCATTCAGCACAAAGTGCTGACCCAGACGCACTTCCAAGCCACCACCGAGCTGTCCTTCGAGATACCAAGCCTTGTCCTGGCTTCGCACGTAGTCCAAGTTCGAATACACGCCACCGACTGCCGTCACAAAGTACGGAGACACGACCCAGTCTGGCGCTCCGATGTGAAGCCGAACACCCAGCGTCACCGGCACATCGTAGCGCTCAAAGCCGTTGCTCATCCGCTTTTGGTATTCACCACCGAGCTCCAGCACCACGCGACGGTTCGCTCGATACAGAAGCTCTCCACCGAAGCCAAGCTGGGTAAACCGATCCGAAAAGTCTTGGTTTTCCAGGCTCACGGCTCCGACAAAGCGAGCGCCGATACCAAAGCGAGACTTCCACTGCGGCAACGAAGGACGCTGAACCGTCACCACATTCATCGCAGGCGGCGGTGCCACGGGCTGAACCGGCGCAGGCTGCATATACACAGGCGGCTGAACCGGCGCGGGCTGCACGTACACTGGCTGCTGAACCGGCGCGGGCTGCATGTACATCGGCTGCTGAACCGGCGCGGGCTGCACGTACATCGGCTGCTGAACCGGCGCAGGCTGCACGTACATCGGCTGCTGAACCGGCGCGGGCTGCATGTACACCGGCGGCGGCGGCAGCGGCGCATACTGCTCTTGCGGCGGCGCAACGGGCTGATCCATGACCGGCGGTGGCAACGCGGGCTGCACGTACACCGGCGGCGCGGGCTGCACGTACACCGGCGGCGGCGGTGGTGGATAGTAATACGTCTGCGGATACGGCTGCACGTAGACTCGCGGACCCATCACAACTGGCGGCGCCACGACGGGAAGAACCACGCGGGGCGGAACCACAACCACCCGAGGCCGCAGCCAAGGACGCCACAGGACCTGAGCCTCGGCGCTTTGAGGGGACGCACAAAGCAGCGTAGCAGTTGTCAGAGCAGCAGCGACTAGAGTGCGCATCGGGTGTTCTCCCTGTGAAGTAGCCACAAACAAAGTTACTTGCGAGAGCGAGGGAGCAAGCAGCGGGCCACATCTCAAGCTTCCGAACTTCCCCACGGAGACTGCTGTGTGCGATGCAAAATATGAACAACAGTTCACACACCACCCGTGAACGCTCCGACAACTCTGTCGATGCTTGACAGTGCGCGCCCGTGCTCCGTAGGATTTAGCAATTCCTGACACGGTTTCAGCTCGTGTACACCGACGGATGGCAAAGCAGCAGTTGGCAGCGACGATCCACAGTGTGGAAGCGGACACAGCCATCTCGATCTGTCACTCAGAGATCGGTGGCCGGGTAGGATCCTTACTCGTTCAAACATCTACGCCGGTCGACCGGCAAGCGGAGGGGGCCTTTGGCCGAGAACAACAAACCAGGTGGTTCTAACGTCAACGACCTCAGAGCACGTCTCGGAGTCAAGAAGGCGGGCGGTGGCCCTGCTCCGGCGGGTCCTGCGGTTCCAGGCGCACCAGCACCGGCGCCCATTCCAGGGCTTCCCGGTCCAGCGGGAGCAGCGCCTCCCGGTGCGGTTCCAGTTCCTCCGGGAATGGTTCCGCCACCGGCTGGATTTCCGCCTCCTCCGGGCTTCCAAGCACCGGTCGAGCCGCCCAAGCCCGATCCCTATGCCGCACAACAAGCGGCCATGGCGGCTTCGCTGGCTGCGTTTTACGGCGCAGGCCAGTCGCTCCCTGGCAATGCGGATGAAGTCAAAGAAGGCGCCAAAAAGAGTCCTCTTGGACTGATTCTCGGCGTCGGCGTCGCTGGTGTGCTCGGCGTGCTCGTCGGCTACACGGTGAACTTCATCAAGGGCCAGAGCGAGTTCATCGAGCTGGGCACCGAAAAAGCCAAAGACATCAAGAAGGAAGTCGAAGGCGTTCGGGGCCGCGTCAAAGCAGCCGTCGATGCATTCAAGGAAACCAAGCCAGGCGAAGCGCCGTCGGTTGAAACGATCGACAAGCTGGCGAACCTGGACCTGGCAGAGCCGGAAGCGAGCAACAAGCTGTTCACGCCGCTGCTCGGTACGTTCAACGGCAAGCTCGTTCGCTCGATGTTCGACTACTACAACAACGTGACCTCGTTCTTCCGCGAAGTGCAGCTTCACGCCGCGCTCACCAAGAACGATCGCGACGTTCTTGCGAAGTGCATCAAGGCGTCCGTTGATGCAGCAGCCAAGGGACCGCCGCCGCCACTCGGCGTCACGTTCGACTATAGCCAGAAGCTTCCGCAGGCCATTCTCGCCACGCTCGGCGGAGTGGTTTGTCCGAAGGAAGGCGAGGCCAGCTGCGATCCCGGCGACATGAAGCTGCGCTACCGCACGTCGGTGAGCGGTCAGTTTCAAGAAAAGCCGGCCAAGGGTCTGCCCAAGGACATCGTGATCCCGATCCAGCCGACCGATCTGCTCAAGAACGTGATCGTTGGCGATCCCAACCAGCTGGCTTGCCGCGATTACAACCGCCGCATCGAGCGCATCAATCAGATCAAGTCCAAGCTCCCCGAGCTTGAGAAGTTCGTGATTGAAGGTCTCGACGATCGCATCAAGAACCCGCCGAAGTAGTCCGCACTGACGTCTGCGCGTCCGGTTCCTCGGACGCAGCGCTCCACCTACATCCATCACGAAGCGTTGTCCGCACTGCGGATGATGCCTCTTTCCGTTCGCAACTTTCCTTACATGTTTTTCGCAAACAGCAACACGCCATTCGAGCATCTCTCGCTCTGGCTTGGCTGATTTGCACTCGGAACAGTGTGCACTTCACGCAGCAAACTACGGCTGTCGCTTGATTGATTACGTAATCTTTTTTCTGTATTCTTCACCAGGAGGTTTTTGTCTGAGCCAGGTTGAGCAATCCCGGGATGCACGAGCCGGCATGGTGATCGGAGGCTACCGACTGCTCAAGCTATTGGGCGCGGGGGCAATGGGTCGCGTCTATCTGGCTGAGCACGAGCGACTCGGTCGACGAGCTGCAGTCAAAGTGCTCGACGGCTGGGACCCCGAGCTGGTGTCTCGACTGTTTTGCGAGGCACGGGCCGTCGCTCAGATCGGGGACGAACACCTCGTTGATGTCTATGACTTTGTCGCCGATCCTCAAAAAGGTGTCGTCGCGTACGTCATGGAATACCTGGCTGGCGAAGACCTTCGAAAGCTGCTTCAGCGAGAGCGCGTGCTGGCTCCGCATCGGGTCGCTCGACTGGCCGCACAGATCTGTGCAGGTCTCGACGCTGCGCACAAAGTTGGCGTCGTACACCGCGATCTCAAGCCGGACAACATCGTCGTGGTTCGTCGCGGTGGAGACTCCGACTTCATCAAGATCGTCGATTTCGGCATCGCGCAGTTTGCTGGTCCCGTCGCTCACCGAACCCGTGCTGGCATCGCGCTTGGATCGGCCGCGTACATGGCGCCAGAGCAAGCCGAAGGCAAGCGCGTCGACGGTCGAGCCGATCTCTACGCCGTCGGTGTGCTGATGTTTGAGCTGCTGACGGGCGAAGTTCCGTTCCTCGGCAAGACCTCGCGCGAGACGCTGGAGATCATGCATGTGACCAAGGTTCCGTCGCCCGCTGGCGATCACGGAGCCGGACTCGTCAGCGACGCGATGGCCAAGCTGGTTCAGCGCTGCATGGCCAAGCGTCCCGAGGAGCGCTTCCAAACTGCCGAGGAGCTGCGCAAAGCACTCCTCGACATTGCTGATCTTGCGCCCGATCGCGGAGACAAGACCCAAGTCCTCGGAGCCGTCGCGAAGAACAAAGTGCCCGGCCCGCTGCTGCGTGGACTATCCTCGGCGGCGGTGCTCGGAATCGCGATCGCGTTCGCCGTTGGACTCGGAGCCGGTCTGATCATCATGAGCATGGGCACGCGTTAGTTCGTGCCTGACAGCGACGGGAAACCCTTTCCACTACAGTCAAGATCGGAAGAGCGT
>ERZ650309.885-NODE-885-length-14287-cov-4.328415_pt1 | contig 14287 bp, 11 predicted proteins | sample MGYA00376245_ERZ650309 | MGnify/ENA primary metagenome ERZ650309 (study PRJEB26733, sample SAMN07839294) | wastewater metagenome | biome: urban; feature: wastewater treatment plant; material: waste water | place: USA: North Carolina | collected 2016-04-26 ...
TCCGGGCAGCGTGTATAGCCGCGATATTTCGAGATCAATACGCGAATGTGCAGCTTGTATTTTTTCGTTTCCAGATAATCGAACAAGCCTTTGACGCCTTTGTAATCGCCATTGCCTTCGATGACTGCACGCTGCTGCTCTTTTGGCAAAGCGGCAAATGGCGTGCTCATCGAAATGCCTTCGCGCTTGGCAAACTTCGCCAGCGAATCATTCCAGTCTTTGAATTGCGGTTTGGTGAACGGTTCAATTGCGCCTTCGGCCATGGGCAAATCCCTGTTTGGAATCACCAAATCCATATCCAGGCCAATGGTGTTGCCAAACCCTTGGCAAGTGGGGCAAGCGCCAAACGGATTGTTGAAACTAAACAGTTGCGGTTCGGGCAACACGTAATTGATCCGGCAGCGTTTGCACTGAAACTGTTCGGAAAACGCCAGTTGTTGCGGGTTTTCGCCTGCGGTTTGAATAACGGTTTGGCCGTGCCCTTCGCGGTAACAGGCTTCAATCGAATCGGTCAGCCGGCTGCGCGTGTCTGGCCCGACAGCCAGGCGGTCAACCAGCACGAAGATGTTGTCAAAGCTTTTGCCTTTGAAGCTGTCCGGAGTTTGCAATTCGATGATTTCGTTTGTTGTCGCATCGTACAGCCGGGTGAAACCGCGCTGCATCAAGCTCATCAAATGCGCTTTGATGTTGAGTTTTGGCTTGGCGGTTTTGGTTTTGCGAACGCGCCCCTTGCCAGTTTTGGCACTGCCCTCAGTTGCTTCAGCTTCGCTGAATTCGGTTCCGGCAGCAGCGGGAAACAAGACAAAAAACCGTGTTCCTTCAGGAAGTTGCAGGATTTCATCGGCGATAGATTCGGGCGTGTCGCGCTTTACTTCTGTGCCGCAATTCCGGCAGCGTGTAATGCCGATGCGCGCAAACAGCAATCGCAGGTAATCGTAAATTTCCGTTTGCGTCGCGACCGTCGAGCGCGGGTTTCGGGTGGAATTTTTCTGGTTGATGGCAATCGCCGGACAAATGCCAATGGCTTCGTCAATGTCAGGTTTGTCCATTCGTTCCAGAAACTGGCGAGCATACGCCGACAGGGATTCGACATACCGCCGCTGCCCTTCCGCATAAATCGTGTCAAACGCCAGGGAAGATTTGCCGCTTCCGCTGACTCCCGTAACGACTGTCAGCTTGTTCAACGGAATCGAGAAGGTGATGTTTTTCAGATTGTTAACGCGCGCGCCGCGCACGGTGATCGCTTCGTGATTCGACATCCAAACTCCTGCTTTGCGCTGATTGCGGTGTCATGGTCTGCAACAGCAATAATTTGTTTCATGTACGAATCAAGAATTCTATCCGATGGAATGAAAGCCTGACAAATTCGTTAAAAGTCGTTTTCTAAATTGAATTGGGAAGGAAGTTTCGGCTGGCAAATTTTTTGTAGCTTCGGTCTGCCTAGCTGGCTGAGATCGGATTTGGGCTGAACACCCGACTCAACAGACCGAAAGCTACAAAAACTCTTCTTGCATCGAACCAGTCTCATTTGCCGCAACCTGATCGCTGCAGCCTGAAACCGCTACGACACAAGCAAAGTCAGGATAAATACCCTAACGGCTGGGGACGCTGCTCAATTTTTTTATTGTCAATTTTGCGTTTCTACTTGGGAGTGATGGCGGAGCAAAAAGTGTTTCACTTTTCTTTATCTACCTTGCTGAGAATTTTCCGGCGTGAACGGACGCACTTCAAAATCATAATCGCCAACCGGGGTCGTGGCGTTCTTGGCAGAAATTCCTTTCAAACTGGCGGTGTAATCTTCGATTTGCAGTTTGGCCGCTGGCAATCGCCAAATCACAATCGGAGTCCCGGCTTCATTCTTAACGGCATGAAGAGAGTCATCGGAAAGAACTTCCTCTTCTTTGCCCTTAATGTACAAACTGCCGTGATAACTGGGAAACGTTTCCTTGCTGACCTCAAGCTTCAATTCGACAGTCTGCGTTTCTTTGCCGATTTTTGCCGTTGAATCTTGACCAAAACTTCGTGATGAAGCGGGTTTCAGATGAAGCGAGACGCTAGAAGGGCCATTAGGAAGCTGAACAGCGGCGATCTGGACTTCAGGAGAATTCGCTTGCCGAGGCGCGTTCCGCATCTGCAAGACGACGATTGATCCGATCACCAAAATTGCTGCTACAGCCAAAATCCACGGTTGAGATGTCTTTCGCAAACCAGACGCGCCCGCTTTCTTGGTGAACGGCTGTCCGCCAGAAGTGATTCGATTTGTTACCAATTGCGGCTTCGGAACCGGGGAACGAAAGGAACTCGCGAGCTCCACCTCTCGTTTGCGACCGGGTAATGTCAGAAAGTGTTGTTCAAACTGTTTTCGATCTTCAGCGGCAAGTTTTCCACTTAGATAATTGCTGATCAGTTGATCTTTGGCATCCAGCAAGGCAACAAAAACTTCGTTGTTGCAGAAATACTCTTCTTCCAGCCGATCCTGTTCGGCTTCAGGTAATTGCCCCAGTAAATACCGGGTAAATGATTCAGAATTGTAAGAAATATCGCTCATTAAAATGATCCCTCAACATTATGTGTCGAGATGGTTAATTTCATTTCGTCTTTGGAGGCTTCTTCTCCAGACAATTTGCCAAACAAGCTTCCAATTTTTTCCTGATTCTGGAAACGCGAATTCTCAGCGCAGTTGGCGTAATTCCCATTCGTATCGCCTGTTGCTTGCGCGCTTCGTAATGCAATTCTTCTTCGTGATCCCAATATTCGATCATCAGGATTCTTTCTTCGTCAGAAATTTGCCGGATGCAATGTACATAACGGGCATTCTCTTCTTTTGTGAGTAAAAAATCGGGCAAGACAAAGGACAGGCCAAGCATCTGATCAAACGAGACATAATTGTTTTCCGGCCTTCGCAAGGATTCCATCCAGATCAGGCGCGCCAATCCGTAGCTGTATCGGTTGTAATCACGAATCTCCTCGCCTTCAGCATATTTTTTGGCCAGCCGGCTGAGAGTTTCATCGGCCAGATCTTCTGCGCAAATGGCCCCTCGCGCAGCAAAGTATTCCCGCATTTTCTGCCAGATCAGTTCATATTCTTCTCCGGCTTTTTCGCGGTCGGAATTGAGACAGAGCAGCAGCAAGTCGAAGTTTTCAGGGGTCAGGGGGGTATTTGCCATGCCGTTCGATGTCCGCAATTGTTCGTGGGAATTTTTAGCGCCGAGATTCTATCCACGATACGGCAGGCAGTCAAAAAAAACGGTTGATCGGCATGGTAAGGATCAAAATTACGGCGTAACAAAAATCGGACTGACAGAAGGCTGGCAAGCTGAAACGCAGCTTATTTCCATTCTCCCTGCAAAACGAAACTTCCCCAATAATAGGGCGCATTCCATTGGGTATCCCGGAAAAGATCAAGCTGCGCTTGCCGTAGCGCGGCTGCGGGGGGCAATCCTTCTTTCAAGAGGTGCAAATAAAAACGGCGCATCAACTGCGCTGTCGGCTTGTCTTCCACTTTCCACAAACTGGCCATCACACGTGGCGCTCCGGCATACATAAACCCGCGCGTCAGCCCCACCAATCCCTCGCCTTTGAATTCCTTGCCCAGCCCAGTATCACAGGCGCTGAGCACCACCAATTCCGCAGGCAGGTTCAAATTGTAAATATCGTTCAGCCACAAACGCCCTTCCAGTGCTTTTCCCTGTTTATCGAACAGCGAAAATACCAACGCAGACAATTCCGGATTTTCGTCATCCAGCACGCCATGCGTTGCCAAATGAATGATGCGGTATTGGCTTAAAATTGGATTGGTCGCCTGTTGCAGCGTGGCGTCAAACCCTGTGGCAACAAACCGGTCACCGGGCTTAGTCAATCCTTCAATCGCTGTTGCCTCCTCTAACGTCCCACGTAATCTTTTGAAACTTCCGCCGCGCTTCAGCGATTGAGTTCGTAGCTGCGAGGTCAAATCACCCAGCGCAGGCTCACTCGGCAAAGTTCCGTTTGCCTGCCCATTGACTGCAAGCAAACGCAAATCATTGTCTGCAAAAACCGGGTCAGCCAATACGGCAATCGCTTTGGGCGCAAGCTTTCGCCCGGCGGTTTCCTGTCGCAGCACCGCCAACGTCGAAGCCGAAGGAAGACTGACAACTTCATGCTCCTGAATCAAAGGAATATAAGCGGTGTTCGCCGCTGACGATTCTTTGCCAACCGACTGTTTCCCACCCATTTGCGGCATTGGCAAAGCCCCGAACGGGATGTATTGCAAAATCCCATCCGCCACAATCACCAATCGTTTTTGCCCCAGCTCCTCCGCGACCGGTCCAAGAATTAACCGGCTTAATTCCGCAGCCTTTTTCCGATACGCCTCTGTTCGCGTTGCATCCAATTGCACTGGCGCGGATTCTTTCGGAGCCAGAATGTCATACACCTCTCGCACCAGTCTTTCGATCTGAGCACGATTTCCCAATTCATGGCCTTTCACCCCTGCCGGCGTCACCGACCAAACGAAACTGCGCTTGTCGCCCAGCGAGAATTCCAGTAACAAAGTATCGCCATCCAACATCTGCTGAATTTGCTGCGAGGTTAATGGCTTTGGCAAAGTCAGAGCAGCATAGTGAGGATTTTTATTCCTGATCAAACTTTCAATCTGATCTCGTTTTTCGCTGAGGGTATCTATGTCAACGGAAACGGCAGTGATGTCAGGAGCAGGAGCGTTGGTGTTGATCATCCTGATTTTCCGCTCTGCCAAAATACTAATCTGTTTTTGTAACTGTCGGGTCTGTTCGATCAGTGCAGGGTCAGCCCCTTGATGAATGTTGGCTCCGGCTTCCGCCAGCAATTCGATCAAACTACGAGCACGAGCGCGCTCGTTGACGGTAAGCGCCTGAGCATCAAAACCGGCAGCGGGCAGTCGCAACCGTTGCTGCATCAGCACCGCAAGGTAAAATTCGAAGTAACGTTGAATCGAGGCAAAGTATGTGACGCGCAAGTTGTGGCTGACGACGTTCGTTCGTAACTCTTCCACAATACCCAGTGCAGCATTGATCTCACTACTTGCTTTCGCAAAATTTCCGACATCCGCTTCTACACAAGCAAGCTGGTACAGCGTTTCCGCTGCGGCGAAACGATCTCCTTTTTCCTGATTGAGCGCCAAAGCTCGATTAAAAGAAATCCGTGCCTGGTCCAAGCGATGCAAACTCCGGTAAAGTTTGCCTATTTCATTGTGTGCGGAAGCTTCCCCTCTCCATTCGCCGTCTTCCCGATGTAATAACAGAGCTTGTTGGTAATAAGTTAAAGCTTGTTTTTTATCTCCTAAAGAAGAATAAACCGCACCGATTTTTCTGAGTGCATTCGATTGGTACTTTTTGTCCGCCAAGGCGTTCGAGACCTTTAGGACTTGCTGAAAGTGCGCTAGAGCTTGCTGTTTATCGTCAGCCAGATAATAAAGCCAGCCAATATTGGACAACGAGCCTGCTTCATTGGCTGGGCTTTCGATTGCCTTCCAAATCGGCAGAGCTTTATGGAAGTAATTCAGTGCCCTGTTGTAATCACTCAAGTCTTGATAGATAGATCCTATATTTTGAAGAACGCTGGCCTCCCAAAACCGATCCCCAGCCGCTTGCATCGTTTCTAATGATTCAGTGTAAAGCGTCAATGCGTTTTGGCTGTCTCCCAAGTTGGCTTTTAGTGTTGCAAGAGCCGCTTTGGCAAGCGCTTGGCCACGTCTATCAGAAACCGCTGTGTAAATTGCCAAAACTTGATCAAAGTAATTGGCGACTTCTCCGGTTTCCCCAATCTCGTTGTACAGACACCCTATAGACAACAATGAAACTGCACGCCAACGTCTGTCACCAATGGATTGCCACAACACTAGAGCTTCTTTGGCATATTCCAGTGCTTTCCATCGGTCACCAAAAGCATAAGCAACTTCGCTCAGACAATTCAGCGTCTGGGCTTTCCGCCGCAGCTCGCCTGCACTTTCGCTCAAACTTTTAGCTTGCGTCGCGTGATCAAGCGCTTGCGAATAATCGCCAAGATGGATGTAAACATAACTAATATCGGTGCGGATTTCCGCTTCCAGTCCGGACGAGGGCGTTACTGACAGAACGGCAAGCGCTTGCTGATAATGAACCAGCGCCTGGCCAACTTCGCTAAGTTGATAATGAACTTCCCCAATCGCTTTCAATGCCTTCGCAGCCCCAAGCGTCTCCCCGGCAGAATTCCACTGAACATAGGCACTTTCATAGTTTTTGATCGCTTCTCTGCTTGCGTGGGCCTGCGACTGTACTCGAAATTTTTCTCCGGCGACAAAGGCTCTTTCTCCAGCAATTTTTTGCTTATCGCGTGAATCGGCTTCGTGGGCTGCCACAATTTTCAATTGGTAGCTGCCCCTGGTTTGCGTTTTTTCCAAGGCCCGCACTTCAAGGCGATGAAGTCCTTTCGCCTCCGAAATCATGGAAACTGAATCCAGCCCACCTTCGCGATTTTCCATTTTTGCCAGTACCTTGCTGCCAGGACTGAGAAGGGTGAAAACCAAATCCACGCCTGTTTGCTCCAGCCCCAAGCGCACATATTGATTGCCTGAAAGTTGAATCAGGTAAATTTGGCATTCCCCCGTAGAGATTTCCCGCTGATAAACCTGGCCGAAATTCAGAATTACAACATCTCGGGCTGAGGCGTTAAGAGTGGCCGGTCTACTATCTCCTTTGGTCAAAAAGGCCAAGACGAGAAAAAGAACGAAGAAAATTCCTTTGCTAAAGACCCGGAAAGGCCGAGGACGTTTTTCGTTTGGCTGATAAGCAGACTCCTCCTTTGTCTTCGCAGGCAATTTCAGGGGTGTTGTTTTTGAAAAATTTTGCACTGCACATCCTGCGCGAAAGAGAAGTCTGCCACCAGGATTTCCGCAATCAGTAGCCGATCATAAAAATCGGTGACTTCTACGCCGTACCTGCAGGAGAAATAAACGTCTTCTCTTCTTCAAGCACGCAATCGTCGTCGAACTTCAGGAATTTATCGGGTGGGTTCTTTACCATTGGGAAAACCGCCCTTCCGCCTTTGGTGTTCTCCAGACGGTTTGTTTTCGTGTTTTCCAGCCGATTGGTTCTGACACCTTCTAAAAATCCCAGCCCGATTTCAATTTCCACGGACATTGGAGTTAGTACCTTGTCACCACCTGCAGATTTGTTGGTCTTATCTTCGTTAGGCTTGCGTTGGGTCTGTTCACCATAGATAGCCAGGAAGTCCGCCCAATGAGTGTCTCGAGCAAAACTCAGTTCCTTGTAAAAGGGCAAGCTTCTGTCCAAATCAGATTTGGCCCAAGGAAAGTAAATTGAAAGACCTTTTGAGTATTGAAAAGCTCCACCGCTATAGCAGGAAAGCAAGATGGCGGGAGTGCCAGATGTGGGCGGCTGGGGAATAATGTCTGTCTTACCATTAATCGCCAAGTGGACGTTTTGACACTTTTCTCTGATAGGGTCGCCCTCATTGCAATACTTTGCCAGCCAGGAACAAAAATCCCACAAATCAATATATTGCTCCAGCTTGTAAGATTGCGCTCGCCAATGCGCCAACAAAACGATGCTTTCAATTTTTCTATTTTCCGGTTCCAGGCCAACTTCTTCCTTAAACCGATCACGGAGCATATCAGCCAGACCCAGCACTGCGTCTTTTAGCGTGTTCATCTGCGACAAATCACAAACAGACTGATCCACTGAAACGCCAGACATCGTGTAAGGAGAATAAAAATCAATGTACTGGTCCACTATCTTGCGCGCCAGGTTCTTTGGCGCAATCGTCAAATCTTTCTGCATAGCTCGCAAGATTTGACGGTAAGGCCAGCCAGCATTGCGCGCAAACCCTTCGGCACCGATTAGGAATTGAACTTCTTCGCGCAATTCATAGCAGACTTCGACCATGCTCATCAGGCAGCTATCCATTCCAAGAATTTCAATTTTGCGATCTATTTTGCCGCGCGCTTCAGACAACACCGACCGAATATCTGGAATGCTCAGAAAGTTTGGCGGATTGTTCGTGGTCATAAAATCCCCAACTGCGCCGCTGCCATGTCCGGATAAAACAACCAAGTTATTCTTCTTCAGACTTAGCTTTTGATTGACAAATTCTTCCAACATTTCGGCATCGGAGAGCCGCTGTAAAATTTTGGGATTTGAAATAATGGATTTCCCAACTGCCGTCAGCGGTTTTATTTTTGGTTTAACGGGAGTGGCACCGTTTTCATTTTGAATACCGAAAGTACCTAATCCATCGTCATCTGGTTCTATCGGTTCAAACTCAAAAAGACGCACTGCGTCTCCAGAATCAAGTTGGACAGTAACCGTAAGCTCTGGTTTCCGGATGGCTTCACGAATTTCCGTCAAGGAATAAACGCTTTCTTCCTTGAGATTATTATCTGCTGCCATGTAAACCAGTACGTTCCAACCTTCTGGTGCCCCGTCTGCAGCGGCCCCCCTGTCATTGACAACTGCCCTTGTATTTACGTTTTTTTTCTTCGACTTAGTTGGCTTAGTAGACTTAGCTGGCATAGTAAATATTTCCTCCATCGGCTGATACTGGCGAGCCTTTTAATAAACCGGCAATAGAGAGTGGTTTGCTGTTAAACTTGGTACGATATTTCGTTCAAGTCAGCACAATGGGCCCACGGCTGTGCCCGCAAAACGATATTAACTTCGTGTAGATAAACCTGAGGTAGCTTAAAACGAGCGTAATCTACGGCAAGCCCATAAAGCTGTCAATTTTTGCAGACTAGCCAATGATTCCCAACAAAATTTCCGAGGTAGTGCAGACTCTCTCAGTAAGAATGTGTTGGTTTCTAGCAAAACATTTCACTCAATTGCACAGAATTTTCTGGGCTACTTGTGTTTTTCACGCTCCCCATTGATATAGATGGTAGTCACTCGCTTGATTCTGCATACTCCCCACCTTTGTAGTAGACTTGCCTTGTCTTCGAACTTTGAAATGTGTGGGAAATTTATGGAAAAATCATCTGATGGTGGCAACAATTCATATTGTGTTTTTGAAATCATCAAACCTCGCATTCAGACGATGCGAGTAATGTTGATTGATAACCTGATTGCCGATGAAGATCAGTATTCCGATGTTGCCCGGCAGGAACCGGACTTTCACGCGGGCAAGTGGGTGCGGTTGGAGCGAATGATCGCTGGAATGGCGATGAGCAACATCGAAAATAATGTCCGCAAGTTGATCAGTCAGCCGGAAATTCGCACGGTTCATCTGTCTGCGCTCAACGAAGAAACGGTTCGTGAGTTTGATCCGGATGCCATTGTCTTGAGCGGCACATTGCGCGATTTCGATCTTTACTCGGCGGAAATGGTCGAAGGCTTTAATCAGTTCATTCGCCAGACGAAAATCCCTGTGATGGCGATTTGCGGTGGGCATCAACTGGTCGGCCAGGCGTTCGGAGCCACAATCACCACCCTGGACAACCAACTGCCCAGCCAAAAACGAAGCGGGCGGTTGATCGAATACCAGTATCGCTTCGTCAAAATCACCGATGTCAGCGATCCGATTTTTGCCGGAATTGATAGCCGTCCGAGCGCCCGCTGGCAGAAATACACCAATCGAAAGCAGTTGTTGCGTGTCTGGCAAAATCACGGGCTGGAAATTGACCGGCTGCCGACGGGGTTCAAACAACTGGCGCGCGGATATTTGTCCGAATATCAAATGATGGTGCGTCGAACAGCGGATCAGTTGATTTACGGCGTGCAGTTCCACATCGAAAAATCCTTTCAGGACTGGCAGACAGACAAATACTGGGATCACCGCAACGAAAGCCGCGACGGGCGATTGTTGTTCGATAACTTTCTGATTGAATCGCTTCGATTTCGCGGCAAAACTGCGAACTTGGTTGAGGATGGCGCATTCGTGCCGGAAATAACGCTGACAAAAGCGGCGTCTTCCGGTGGAAACGCGGGAATTCCTGCAACGGGCTTCTAACTTGATGAGCAAGGAAACAATCAACATTCAGGTCTTGCTGTTCGGTGCGTGCAAAGAAGTTGCAGGTGTCAGTGAGTTGCGCTGTGAATTGGCGGCTCCGGCAACGGCAATGGCGGCTTGGACAGAACTCAAGCGACGATTTGCCGACCTTGAACGCTTTGAGCGATCGGCGCTGGTTGCCGTCAACGAAGAACATGCGCATCGCGATCATCCACTGAAGGATGGAGATACGGTGGCAATTTTTCCGCCGGTTTCGGGCGGCTAAAGATTTGAAAAGGTATGCTGGCGTTTTTACTTTTCTTATTTCTGGTTCAAACCGGCGCGAAGCTGGACGCCGCCAAATTGCCTCAAACGGCAGGGACCGTGCGCGAATTCGTGCCGCGCGGCTGGGAAGTCGAAGCGCAGATTGTTGGCGATCTCAACCGCGATTCACTTCCTGATATGGCGGTTACGCTGGTGGAATCCATGCCCGCCAATGCTGACAAAGACAATCCGCCTGAGCGCGAACGCGCATTGTTGATTCTATTCAAATCCACCGAAGGCAATTTTTACCGCGCAGCATTGGCGACGAAAGTGTTGGCCTGCACGCGGTGCGGAGGCGCGTTTTACGGTGCATCTGAAACGCCAACCACAGTCGAAATCAAGAACGGGGTCATAATCGTCCAGCAAGATTACGGTTCGCGTGAAATAACCAACGAAACATTTCGCTTCCGGTATGATCCGGAAATCCAACGCTTTGTTCTGATTGGAGCCGACCTCGAAACACATGACCGAGTGACGGGCGATGGTGTCACGCAAAGCACCAACTTTCTCACTGGGGTAAAACTCGTCACGAAAACAAAATTGACCGAGCAAGCAGGCCCCAAAACGCTTTCAACCGTCAAGCAGCAGGTCAGCCGGGACAAAAAATTCATTGAGGATGTCGTTCGCGGTTACGACCAATAGAAGGAAAGGTATGAGTCAGGACATTTACGAAATTACGCGCGAACCGATTGATAAGCCCGGCCTGGAGCGGCAATTGATTACCGGTGCTGCCGGAGCCGTGGTCACGTTTGATGGCGTGGTACGTGACAACACGAAAGGCCGCAAAGTGCTGACGCTGGATTACGACGCTTACCCGCCGATGGCCGTCAAGGAAATGCGCCGTGTTGGCGAAGAAATCCGCGAGCGTTGGCCGGAGGTTGAGCGCATTGGCATCGTTCACCGTTTCGGTGAGATGAAAGTCGCTGAATCTTCAGTGGTTATCGTCATCACCTCGCCCCATCGAAAAGTCGCCTTTGAAGCCTGCCATTACGCAATTGACCGCGTGAAACAGGTTGTCCCGATCTGGAAAAAGGAAATTTTTGAAGACGGCGAAGCCTGGGTCGAAGGGCAACGACCGGACGGGCAACCAGCATAAATTGCGAAACTCAAGATTCCAGCCAGCGGTTCACTTTCAGCCTCCACGCCAGAAAAATTTCGACTTTCATTCGCCCGCCGTCGTCTTAGTCGCGGCAATTCGTTGTAAGTTGCCTGTAAAGGTTAGCTGGTAAGCCGTCAGGCACAGTGTTCTGACGGCTTGAGAAAAAGAAGCGACAAGAGGAAGGCGGATCTGATTCAGGATATGGACATCAGCGACGATCAGATCATCGAGCGGACTCTCGCCGGTGAAACAGATGCTTTCAGCATTCTGGTGCGAAGATGGGAACGACCGATTTACGGGTTGTCGTTGCGCATGCTGGGGCGCGACGAAGACGCACGCGACGTTTGCCAGGAAACGTTCCTGGCGGCGTTTCGCAATCTGCGGAAGTTTCGTGGCGATGCCAAGTTTTCTTCCTGGATTTATCGGATTGCCATCAACGCCTGCCATTCCAAGCTGAGAAAGCACAGCGGAACAACGGAACAATCCATTGACCTGGAAGATGAAGACGGGCGGAAGCTGGAATTGGCCGATACCGGAACGGAGTCAATGCCGGATCGAATGCAGCGCGATCAGTTGGCGTCCCTGATCAGAAAAGCCCTGCAAGCTTTGCCGCCCGAAATGCGGCAGGTCATTATTATGAAAGAGTACGAGGAACTGACCTTTGCTGAAATTTCGGAAATCATGCAGATTCCGGTCAGCACGGTGAAATCCAGGCTTTACACAGGGCTTCAACAAATGCGCGCACGACTGGAAAAAGTGCGTCCGGCATTGTGACGCAGCGACAACAAACGAACATCACGGGGAACAAGCAAAGAGAAGCACAGACGAGGTAAGGAGGCGAGAAGCCATGAACAACAAAACTCAATTTGGATGTGACCGGAAAGAAGATTTGGTCACCTATCTTTACGGCGAAGCAACCGCCGCCGAAAAGAAATCATTCGAACAACACTTGAACGAATGCTCCGATTGCGGCGAAGAGTTGAAGGCTTTTGGGCGCGTGCGCAACGACCTAAGCGCCTGGCAAGTGGGATTTGCGCCGCGCACCGAACTGGTTTTTCAGCGCAGCAAGATGGAAGTATTGCGCGAATTGATCGGGCTGTTTCCGGTTTGGGCGCGGGGGTTGGCGATGGCCGGAGCAGCGGCTGTTATCGTCCTGACGGCGATGTCGGTTTACAGCCTGAAGAGCGCCTCAACAACGGCCAGCGGCTTGTCCGAGCAACAAGTGCAAGCGATGGTCAGCAACGCCGTGGCGGAGGAACGCGCCAAACTCCAGCAACAGAATCAAGCCGAATTTGCCAGCTTCAAAACGCAGATGACCGCGGAATATCAAACCCAACTGCAGGCCATCGCCGCCGAACATCAGACCAAGCTGGAAGCCGTCAAAGCCAGTTTGAAAGCGGAACTGAAAAAATCAAACCAGCAAAATGGCTCGCTGCGTTCGTTTTTTGCCGTCGAAGATGATCGTTCGTATCCATGGGGAGATTCTCGATGAAAACGTACCTGAATGATGTTGCGGCTGCCAGACTTTTCTCCGCGTTACTGGTTTTGTTCGGTTTGGCGATTCCGATGACCAGCCAGACATTCGGCCAAGGGCTTCGCCGTCCGGCCAAAACGCAGCGGCAGATTCAAAAGAAGCTGGATAAACAGGGCGCGAACCAGATTGCACCAACCGGCGAAACAACTTCCACGAAATCAGCGCCTGTTGGCAATGCGAATCAACAAGATCAGCCTCAGAAACACAGTTTGGACGGAATCAGCAAACTTGGCCCGCGCGCGATGTTCAGGCCGGACGAAGTTGCCATGAACATTCCGGGCTTTGGCCGTCCGGCAGCGATGATGATTCTGATGCGTCAGCTTGATCTGACTCCTGAGCAAAAGATGAAGTTTAGAGGCTTGAAACAGCAAATCGGCCAAAAGCTGAACCTGCTCCATCGTGAAAAAGCAGACACCGAAGCTCAGCTTGAAGAGGCTATTTATGGAGAAGAGTTCGATCCGCAGCGCGTCGAAACGCTGGCAGCGCAATCTGCGGAAAAGACTGCGGAAATTATCAAAACGCAGGCTTTCATCGAATCGCAATTCCGCCAAATTCTGACGCCCGATCAGTTTTATGTGTTCCGTTTGCTGGTCGGAGAGCTGGTTCTGCCGCAGCGCCGTGTAAATCCGCAACAATTGCTGCGCCAGCAACAGCAACGGCGATTGGGGAATCAACCGAGTGCGCCGGTTCGCCCTCCGGATCAGCAGTAATTGCCAGACACTGACCAAACTTCCTGAAGCAGAAAAGGACGCCTTGAAGGTGTCCTTTTTCTTTTTCCCTTTCCGATTCCGTGGTGAATTCGGCGGCTTCGCCATAAGATGCGCGCCATGTTGAACCCGCTTCCGAATCCGAATTACTACACGCCGGAACATGAACAGTTTCGCCAGACCATGCGCGAATTTATCAGCCGGGAAATTGCTCCGTTCGTCAATGAATGGGATGAAGCAGAAGAATTCCCGCGCGATTTGTATCGCAAAGCAGCGGCAATCGGTTTGCTGGGATTGAACTACCCGGAAGAGTTTGGCGGTACGCCCGCCGATGGATTTTATTCGATCATCGCATCTGTGGAATTGGCCGCCGCTGGCAGCGGAGGCGTGTCGGCTTCGCTGATGTCGCATTCGATTGGCGCGCCGCCGATCCTGCACGCCGGAAGCATAGAAATGAAAGCGCGCATGCTGCCACAGATTTTGGCTGGAGAGAAAATTTCCGCGTTGGCCATCACAGAACCTTCCGGCGGATCGGACGTCGCGGCCATCAAAACCACAGCCATTCGCGACGGCGATCATTACATCGTCAACGGCGAAAAAACGTTTATCACTTCCGGCATTCGCGGCGATTACTTCACAGTCGCCGTTCGCACCGATCCTGAAGACAAATCTGCCGCCGGGGTT
>ERZ650309.886-NODE-886-length-14282-cov-3.748295_pt1 | contig 14282 bp, 15 predicted proteins | sample MGYA00376245_ERZ650309 | MGnify/ENA primary metagenome ERZ650309 (study PRJEB26733, sample SAMN07839294) | wastewater metagenome | biome: urban; feature: wastewater treatment plant; material: waste water | place: USA: North Carolina | collected 2016-04-26 ...
TTCCTGTAGCTCCGGCAATCAATCCATGACGATTAAGAGTTTTCAGTGGTATCTTAACATGAACACCGGCAACCGGCTCGCCATTCAGCACGCCACTACCCAATAAAATATAATCACCTTTACAGGAATATCCGTCATTGATAGCTGCAACAAATTTGTCACTCATATTTTCAGTTGTTAATTGATTCGTCATCTATAATTACTCCGAATTGGTCAGGGAAAGGATCTGCGCATTCATAAACCGATTGAATAAATCCCATTCCATATTGTGCCAGATAAGGAATAATATTATCGAATCTTTCCTGAAGACCATCGTCAGGAAAGAGTTTGTCTTTTATACTCTTAAGTTGTGTCACCTGTGTTTCATTCCGTTTTTTAAGTGCCCGCCTTGCTTTTTCTTCAATAACAGCAACAGCATTAATAAATTTTTGCTTTTCCGATTCAACTGTAGTCACCAGTGTGGCATCAACGCGCGACAAACGGGAAGCAAGATCAGCAAAATGTTCCTGAATGGCTTCCTGCAACTTCTCAGTGCTTAAAGAAACATCAGATGATTTTTCAAGAATTTCAAGCAACAACGTTTCGGTGCTTTTAAAAACAGAAAGAGGATCAACACCCAGCTTCCTCAGCTTAGCCATCACTTGCTTGTCAAGCCAGAGGAAACAATTGCGAAGCATTAACACCGGAAAAGGAATAGCAAGTGCTTCAAATAAATCACCATACTGAAACCAGTAATTCAATTCACCCGGGCCTCCGATATATGCCAGATTGGGTAATATTTTTTCCTGATAAAGGGGGCGCATGACAACATTGGGGCTTAACTTTTCAGGATGAAGTTCGATCAATTCCCGCATTTCATCTTTGGTAAATCGGAGACCTGTGTTCAACACCTCAAAGTTACCATCACCTGAAGCAACAATTCGTTCACGGATTCCGCCATCCAAATAAAAATGATTGATCTCACGAGGCTGCACCTGAATTTTATAAAATGTGCCCATCTTTTCAGATGTCTTACTTACACATTTAAAAGGAGTATTGTCGAAAATATCAGCAACCATTTCTTTTTTGAAAAGCGCCTTTAAATCAGGATAGTCACCATCAATAATCACAAGACCATAACTTCCGAAAAAATGATGCATGATTTTTCTGGTGGCATCTGCAAGGCTGTGGCCTGAAGTGTATGCCTTTTCAAAAACTCCAATCAACTCTTGGTTTTCACGCAGCAGTGACTTTATTTCTTCACACAAAACAGAAAGCCCTGTTGTATCTAATCTTCCAGCTGCACCTCCGTGAGGATGCTCCCAGGTGAGTTTTTTCCCAAACAAGTTAATGTGATTGATCTCTTCAAAATCGTGATCTTCTGTTGCCATCCAAAATACGGGCACGAAGCGATAATCAGGATGATTGGCACTTAAATGCCTGGCAAGTTTTATGGTTGAAACGATTTTGTAAATGGAATATAACGGCCCGGTGAATATGTGTAATTGATGCCCTGTAGTAACCGTGAAAGTTTTCGAATCTCTTAAACTGTCAATTGCTTTTGAAACGACTGCATGGTGGTCAGTGTCGGCAAGTGGAAGATACTGGCTCAGCAACACATCCGCAAGTACATCCCTGCTTACAGGCTGGCTTTGTTTTGCCTTGATTACTTCATTGAAACTTTGGGCTACGGGAAGATGCCGGTAAAAGGGTTTGAGCTTATCATTCCCTGAAAAATAATCGTCGACAATTGTGCTAAAACGGTGTGTTTCGGAAAAGGGAATCAGCAGCTTTTTCATGAACCGGAATTTGGTTCAAATATACTACTTAAACTTTGTCAAACCGTTGCTTCTTTATCGCGACCGGAGGCCTTATTTTTATACTTTCTGATCCAGAATATAAGTAAGGGGGTTCCAATAATAGTAGGCCACAACCATTGAATCACGGGATGTAAAAAGTCCATATTTACCGCTGAAAAGGCCGATACAGTTGCAATATAGGCACCCACCATTCCTGACATGTGATGGTAGAGCCAGTTTTTTTTGTAATAGCCTGCCGTTCTGAATGTTTTCACATCTTTGATCACACTTCTGGTACCTATCAAACCAAACACAGATGCGATATACCCGAATGCAAATTTAGGGTCGGCGATAATGTTTAAGATTCCGTAAATGAGCAAAATGGCACAAAATATACCCGATACAGCTACCAACATCCAATCAATTGGCCGTACATCCTTAATTGAATGAATATTTCTTCTGTAAAGTGCACGATAGCCAGATGCTGCCATGTAAAAACTGAATATACCAACCATGGCAAGAAAGAGATTGCTTTTTATAGCCGACATGCCCAAGGCGGTAACCGCCACCACTACCATGCTATAGAAGAACACCTTTCCCCAGGTCCGGTGCGCGGGTCCACCCTTTTTGACAATCATGGCAACAGGAGCAACAAGCAATGCCAGAAATCCTCCGGCAATATGAGGGTACAGTAAGAGTTCAAATGGAATTTCCATGGGTCTGATTTTTATAATACAAAAGTAATCGCTGAACCTCTAAAGTCAATTAAAAAGGGCTGACTTACAATACTTTGGGATAAAAAGCCAAGTTACGGGGTCAATGGCATCGTGAATAGGGATCAATTGCCATGGATTCGGGCCAGTAGCTCACGAACCAGGGATGAAGAGCGTCGGGCAACCGGAACAGATTCGATATTTTCACCAAAATGCAACCGGTAACCTTGTGAATTTCCGGTAACAGATTTTACATTTCTGAGATTAACAAGATAAGTGCGGTGAACCCTTAGGATGAAATCAACAGTATTCATGTCTTCCAGCCGCTTCAGTGAACTCCTTAAAAGCTCCCGCTTGACAATTTTATTTTCTATATAAACGATGTCGGTGTAATTATCGGCCGATTCAGCATAGAGAAATTTTTCCGGAGAAAGTCTGACCTCATCTTTGCCATTTTCCGAGCTAAAAACCAGAAATGACTGATGGGTGGCGGGCAAAATAGGCTTGGTTAATTCTTCATTGATTTGCCGCACTTCATCAAGATTTCGTCTCAGCAATTTTATTCTCGTTAACAGTGTGAGTATGGTAACAGGAAATAAGGCTACCAGCAAGGTGTACAACTGAAAAATCAAAAGCATGGTGCCACTGATACCGGTAAACCCTAGAAAACTGCTGTAAAAAAGATTTCCCAGGCCAATGAGTACAATGGTGATAAGCGCCCAAATAATATTTTTTCCTACGGTCCAGTCACGGTCGTCAAAGATGGTTGGAAATGCAGGCCGGATAACTCGGTTGGCCAGCAAAAGTACAAGGAAAGTGACGCCACCGTAGCCAACAAACACCGGCACCTGTTTAGCCCATGGCCATGTAATTTCGGAAAGTCCGAAGGGCCGGAAAAGAATCAGAAAGCCAACTACAAAACCACTGATCAGCAAGCTGGTTGTGAGTTGCTGTTTGTGATCTTCCTCTAATGGGTAAGGGTCGTTAAAAATGCCTAACAGATTCCTCATTGAGATGGCTTATGTTGCTACAGGCAGTGCAAAGAGATCAAACTCGCCTGCCGAAGTTATGACGCAATTTACAAAACTTCCGATTCTCAGGTAACGGTCCTTTGCTTCAATTAGCACTTCATTGTCGACCTCAGGGGAATCGGCTTCGGTGCGACCAATAAAATACTCCCCTTCTTTCCGATCGATAAGCACTTTGAACTCTTTACCCACCTTCGACTGGTTGATTTCGTTTGAAATCTCCTGTTGAAGGGCCATAACTGCAGCTACCCTGTCTTGTTTCACTGAAGGTGGCACATCGTCATGGAGTGTACCGGCATGCGTATTTTCTTCATGTGAATATTCAAAAATACCCAGTCTTTCAAAACGCATGTCCTTTATAAAATCGAGCATTTCCTGATGGTCGGCTTCCGTTTCACCGGGATAACCTGCAATGAGAGTTGTTCTGATTGTGATACCGGGGACTTTATTTCTTATATTCTCAATTAGCTCATAAGTGCGTTTGCGGGTGGTTCCCCTTCGCATTGATTTGAGCATATTGTCGCTGATATGCTGCAACGGGATATCAAGATACTTACAAATATTGGTGCGTTCCCGCATCACATCCAGAATATCATCGGGAAAACCGGATGGGAAAGCATAGTGCAATCGGATCCATTCAATTCCTTCCACATCTGCAAGCGCATTCAGCAATGCCGCAAGGCGGCGTTCTTTATAAATATCGAGGCCATAATAAGTTGAATCCTGAGCAATCAGCAATAACTCTTTGGTCCCTTTCTGCGCCAGTTGCTTCGCCTCTTCCACCAGTTGTTCGATTGGCTTTGAAACATGCTGTCCCCTCATAATCGGGATAGCACAGAACGAACACGGTCGGTCACAGCCTTCTGAAATTTTGAGATATGCAAAATGCCTTGGTGTGGTGAGCATCCGTTCACCTACAAGCTCGTGCTTGTAATCGGCACCCAGTGTATTCAGCAGCAAAGGCAAATCTCTGGTGCCGAAAAAATGGTCGACATCAGGAATTTCCTTTTGCAAGTCGGGCTTATAGCGTTCCGACAAACAGCCGGTCACAATCAGTTGCTCAATTCTGCCTGCAGCTTTTTCTTTAGCATAATGCAGAATGGTATCGATTGATTCCTGCTTAGCCGTATCAATGAAACCACAGGTATTGATGATCACTACATCCGATTTTGAAGATGCCGATTCATGCACCACTTCAATATCGTTTGCCTTTAGTTGCCCCATCAGCACTTCCGAGTCGACCACATTCTTGGAGCACCCTAGGGTGACCACATTCACTCTGTTGGTTTTGGTTGTTTTGGTTCTCACTTCACGATTTAATAAAATGCATTAAAGGCAGCTTTGTCGTAAACAATTTTCACTTCGGCAGGCAACATGGGATTGATTGTTTGAATGATCATTTCTGAATACCTCACCCAACAATTTTCGGTCCGGTATACCCTTTCCTGCTTTCCGGTATGAATTTTTATTTCCATGATACGTGCGTAATAGTTTTTGCCATCATACACTACAGGATTGAATTCGTTGCGATACAAATCATCGAGTGAGTCTACGGGAAAGGTATGAAGAAATTTCTTCAGCCGCCGCTTCTCGCTCTTCACCAGTTTCCGTGAGAGGTATTTCACAGGTGTTCTTCCGAAATCGGCAACACCGGTAATTACCAATGAGTCGGCTGTAAGGTGGTATTCAATTTTATTGTTGTACTGGCCTGCATTATCGGTGATGTGAATTACAGCACTTTTTTGAGCAAAAATTAGTGAGTGGCAGCAAAGCAAAAAAAGCAAAAGTGCACCTGCAAATCTGATTGCCGGTTGAGTACTGTTGTTGCGATATAATCGGAAAGGAAACAAATCAATCCTGTTTAAAAAGAGCATCCACAAATGCAGTCCTGTCAAATGCCTGGAGGTCCTGCATTTTTTCGCCTACCCCGATATATTTTACCGGGATCCGGAACTGATCGGAAATACCAATAACAACACCACCTTTAGCGGTTCCGTCGAGTTTGGTTAGTGCAAGTGCATTCACTTCGGTGGCTGCAGTGAATTGTTTAGCCTGCTCAATTGCATTCTGTCCGGTAGAAGCATCGAGCACGAGCAAAACTTCATGAGGAGCATCGGGCACCACCTTTTGCATGACGCGTTTAATTTTTGAAAGCTCATTCATGAGATTCACCTTATTATGCAAACGTCCTGCGGTATCAATGATACAGATATCGATATCCTGAGATACTGCTGCTGAAACGGTATCAAAGGCGACTGATGCAGGATCGGCACCCATACCCTGACTTATGATAGGAACCTTTACCCGTTCCGACCAGATGGTGAGCTGATCGACGGCCGCTGCCCGAAAAGTATCGGCAGCACCAAGCATTACTTTTTTACCTTCCTGTGTAAACTGGTAAGCAAGCTTTCCTATAGTGGTGGTTTTGCCAACGCCGTTCACTCCAACCACCATGATCACATATGGTTTTGGGGGAGTGCCGGTCATTTTGGAACCAAAGAACTTCTCATTTTCAGTAAGCAAATCAGTGACCTCTTCCCGCAAAAGACGGTTCAGTTCCGAAGTGCTTATAAATTTGTCGCGCGCAACCCTTTTTTGTAAACGATCAATGATTTTAAGAGTGGTATTAACACCAACATCTGAAGTCAACAGAATTTCTTCAATGTTATCGAGCACTTCATCGTCGACAGTTGACTTACCCATGACCGCTTTGGTAAGCCGGGAAAATACACTTTCGCGTGTTTTGGATAACCCCTCATCAAGGTCTTCCTTTTTTCCTTTTTTAAAAAAATCAAATAAGCCCATGGAGTGTTCAGGTTAAGTATGAAATAAAAAAAAGCTTCCTTCGTGACAGAAAGAAGCTCTAACCATTTAAGTATATTTTGTTATTTTTCTTTCAGGAAGTCTTTGATGTGATCGTTATGCACGACCTCTTCCTTGAAAGTGTATGCTCCTGATACAGGAGATTTAACCATCTTAATTACTTTCGAAAACTCTTTTCCTTTACCGGACTTGAGTGTTGCTACTACTTTCTTTGCCATGACTTGTTATGAAAGATAATGGGTTATTTAATTTCTTTGTGTACGGTTACTTTCTTAAGAATCGGATTGTATTTCTTCAATTCAAGTCTTTCAGAAGTATTCTTCTTGTTTTTGGTAGTGATGTAGCGAGATGTTCCAGGCATTCCACTGGTCTTGTGCTCGGTGCACTCCATTATCACCTGGATTCTGTTACCTTTCTTTGCCATGTTAATTAGCGGTTTTTATTTTGAGCCTGCAAAGATATAACGAACTACTCAAAAACCCAAATATCCCTGCAATTATTTAATTTCATTAAAAAGACTCTCCTTTTCCATCAGTTTTTCAATTTCCACAACTGAGGAAGGCAGCTTCCCTGACATAACAAATGGCTGATTATCAGTAATTAAGATATCGTCTTCGATTCTCACTCCGATGTTCCACCATTTTCGGTCACATTTGGAATTCTCGGGAATATAAATGCCGGGTTCGACTGTAATGACCATTCCGGGCTGAAGCGGGCCATAATTTCCCGGATCATGAACCTCCATTCCGAGGTAATGGGAAGTTCCGTGATTAAAGTAAATTGAAGCCTCTGAGGTTTCTTTAATGATGCCAAGGTCGATTAAGCCCTGAGCAATAATTGCCTGAGCGGCCTTATGGGGACCATAAAACGGGTTTCCCTGTATTGCCTTAGCTATTCCTTCCTGCTGGGCTTTCAGGACCAATTCGTAAATCAGTTTTTGCTCCTGACTGAATTTTCCGTTTACCGGAATGGTGCGGGTAACATCGGCAGTGTAACCATGGTATTCGGCACCCATATCCATCAACAGCATGTCGCCATTTTCAAGGGTTTTCCGGTTGGTGACATAATGTAGCACACATGAATTAATTCCGCTTCCTGAAATGCTGCCATAGCCCGGGTATTCAGATCCATTCTTCTTGAAAAAATACTCAACAATTGCCTGAGCCTGATATTCGGTCATTCCCGGTCGACAGGCTTTGATTGCTTCATTAAGTCCATCAACTGTCATATCAATGGCTTTCTGCATCAATTCAAGTTCTTCATTCGACTTAATTTCACGCAACGATGACATGATTCTGGACAGTCCCACCTGTGACGGGTCAATAGAGTAATCACGGAAATGCTGTTTCATCGTTACTACCATGGTATTGAGATTGCCTGAACCCGATTTACTTTCGTTGATATCAAAGGGATACTTGACAAGGACTTTCATTTTTTCTGAAACCACCGGAAGATGTTGCTGCAATGTGGTATTCTCGATCACAGTTGAGAAACCCAGCTTCGATTTCACACCATCGACCCCGAGTCTTCTACCATTCCACACCTCCTTTTTCAGATCACGATTCTGAACGTAAATGATTTCATTGGTTGACACTCCTTCAAACAGTACCGGTTCCGAATAGATTACCAACATAGAGTTGGGCTCATTCAATCCGGTTAAATAAAAGAAATCGGGGTCCTGGAAGTATTGATAATCGACATCATTGCTGCGATTGCGCACCGGATTAGAAAAGAGCACAGCGCAGGAATTGCCCGTCAACATTGCCCTTACCTTCTCACGCCTTTGCTGGTGGAAAGACGGCGGCAGCTGATCGGTATCGTAAAAGTTCTGCTGTGAAAAAGCCTCTGTAAACTGAATAAAAAATAAAAAGATCAGGAACAACGGCCTCATTTTAAGAAGAGCCGGTATCCTGATCCTTTTCATCCGCAAAGGGATTATATCAGAGTTTTCCTGTTTTCAACACCTGATTGATACAGGCTGTGATTCCTTTTTTGTTGATGGTACGTAAAGCTGATGTTGAAACCTTCAGCGTTACCCACTCACCTGTTTCAGGAAGAAAGAATTTTTTCATCTGCAAATTCGGATTGAATCTGCGTTTAGACTTCTTATTAGAGAAAGAAACGTTGTTTCCTACGATTGATTTTTTTCCGGTTAAATCACAAATCCTTGACATGGCGGTAATTATTATTTTCAGAATAAGGACGGCAAAGATATAACTTTTATAAGTTTAAACCAATACCGACATCAATTTTTAATTTTTAGCTTCTAAAATTGCATTCCGAAGCATCACAAAAGCCGATAAGGCAGTGATTTGAATATTTCTGAGACGATCGGTTCCAAACTGAAACTTTTTCGCAATCAATAGATTAGGACCAGCAAGGCCAATCCAAACCGTACCAACAGGTTTATCGGCGGTAGCGCCACCCGGTCCTGCAATTCCGGTTGTAGAAATCGCCCAGGTTGAACCCAGCTTCTCTTTCACACCTTTTGCCATTGCCATAGCAACTTCCTCACTCACAGCTCCTTTCGATTCAATAATTGCCGGCTCAACTTCTAATATTCTGGATTTCACTTCATTGGCGTAAGAAACCGTTGACCCTATGTAATAATTACTACTTCCGGGTACTGAAGTGAGCAGATGTGACAAATAGCCTCCTGTACAGCTTTCGGCTACCGCCAGAGTTTGATTCTCTTTTTTGAGCATCTCGCCAACTATACTTTCAGGAGTATCGTCATTAAAGCCGAATATGTATTTGCCGATGATCGATTTTGCCTTTTCAATTTCTTCGAGTAACTGAATCTCCAAATCAGGACTTGAATTGTAACAACTGAGTCTCAGGCGCACCAGGCCCGTAGAAGGCAGGTAGGCAAGTTTAAAATATGGGGGCAGCCTTGTTTCCCAAGGTTCCAGGAGGTCGGATAGGAACGACTCACCTACTCCAACAGTAATAATAGTATGGTGCACCACTTTCGGAATCCGGAAGCGAACCGCTATTTCAGGCAGCACAAAATCGTCCATCATTGCTTTCATTTCATAGGGAACGCCAGGCATAGAAACTACTATTTTACCATCGACATCGAACCACATTCCGGGAGCGGTTCCATTCTTATTATAAACGGAACGGCAATTGGCCGGAACTTCTGCCTGTTTACGGTTGGTCTCTGTCAGCTCACGGCCCCTCGACTTAAAATAAGCAGTAAGGTCATCAACTACTTTTTGATCGACGACAAGAGTGGTATTAAAGAACCTGCATAATGTATCTTTGGTAAGGTCGTCTTTCGTGGGACCCAGTCCTCCTGTAATGAGCACCACTTGTGCTCGCTGCATTGCTGCCTTGAGTTCCTTCGTGATGTGTTCAGGGTCATCGCTCACCGAAGTAATTTGTTTTACTCTGATTCCATGTTCGTTCAGCCTTTTAGCCATCCAGGCAGAGTTGGTGTCTATCACCTGTCCGATGAGCAGCTCATCTCCAATAGTAATGATTTCACAATTCATGGTGCAAAGATGCACAAGTATCAGATAAATTGGCAAAGGATTTGCATAGCCCGTCCGGTAACTTTAATTTTAACCCGGTTTCGACCTATAAAACAACCTCTTATGAAAAAGTATGCTCTTATCCTGCTTGCCATTACCGGACTTTCAACCGGAATGGTACTTGCTCAGATCAACATTGGTAATGTGATCAATTCAGCCAACTCGTTGCTGGGCCACGGACTTTCAAATGATAAAATCGTGAAAGGATTGAAAGAAGCCCTCAATGTTGGCACCAAAAATTCAACAGAAAAGGCTTCGAAGACCGATGGATTCTACAAGAACCCACTCATTAAAATTCCTTTCCCGAAGGAAGCAAAACAAATGGAATCGACTTTGAAATCGATAGGCATGACCAAGCAGGTAGAAAGTTTTGTGATGACCATGAACAGGGCTGCTGAAGATGCATCTAAAAAAGCTGCTCCCATTTTCATCAACGCCATTACCAAAATGAGTATCAAAGACGGCGTGAATATTTTGAGAGGCAAAGACAATGCAGCAACTGAATTTCTTAAGACCAATACTTCTTCGCCTCTTAAAACTGAATTCAAACCTGTTGTTAAGGCATCCTTACAAAAAGTTCAAATCACTAAATACTGGTCACCGCTGGTTAAAACATACAACAGGGTGCCTATGGTGAAAAAGATGAATCCTGATCTCGATGATTATGTAACCACACTTGCCATTGATGGGCTGTTCAAGTTGATTGCTTCGGAAGAGCTTAAAATAAGAAAAGATCCGAAAGCAAGAATTTCGGATCTTTTGAAAGAAGTTTTCGGAGGTAAATAACCGTCCTCAGAAGGTCACTGTTATTTTATCAGGATCTACTTCAGCAGGATGAATACTTAGTACAGGAATTTTAGAATTGTTGACCACTTTGGTGGCATAAGTTCCGAGCAGGAATCCGGTAATAGAGGGTTCCTGCTCTGTCATTATAACCAGCAGATCTGCATCGGCTTCTTCAGCAGCTTTCATAGTCATGCCCGACAAATCGTTGCCTTCCATGTATCTGGTATCATAGTTGAGATCATGTTGAACAATATATTCCTCAACCTGCTCTACCTTTATTTTGAATTTTCTGATCACATCTGTATTGGAAAAATTTATCAATCCCACTATGTGGATGTGTGAGCCATATTTTCTGGCAAGCTCAACAGCAAAAGGAACTTTCTGGCGTGATTCGTTAGACTCATCAATGGGGAGTACAATTTTCTTAAACCCTAATCCTTTGGCATGAGTTTGCACAGAAATTACGGGGCAAGGTGATTCCTGCACAACGCGGGAGGTATTGGTTCCAACAGTAAATTTCTGATATCCGCTTGAGCCGTGCGTTCCCATCACTACAATATCAGCTTCAATTTCTCGGGCAACCTGGCAGATTTTTTTATAGATTCTGCCTACTTCGGTACGAACAGAAAGAGTGATCCCACTTTTCATGTGAATGTCATGAGCAAGTTGATCAAGCTTTTCATTGGTAGCTGTTTCAATTTTCTTTTCGAACCCACTCAATGCATGGCTTATTGCTGAAGTGAAAGACACTGTTTCAACAATGTGGAGTAAAGTAATTTCAGCCTTCATCAGTTTGGCCATAAAAACTGCATGTTCCAGACTAAGGTCGGCAGTTTCAGAAAAGTCGTATGGTATCAGAATTTTCTTGATAAATTCGTCTTGTGGTGTGCTCATGGCTATATGTTTTTTAGTAAGACGTAAAATTCCTATTGAATGGTAAATTCTGTCGTATCTTTTTTCGGGAAAGGCCGGATCGACAAGACCGGAATTTCCGATTTATTGATAATCTCCTGAGCTGCGGAAGAGATGAAGAGATCGGTGAAGCCAACTTCCTTTTGAGTCATGATCATGATCAGGTCGGCTTCCACTTTTTCGGCTGTATTGATGATCAGTTCAGCAACATCACTGCCCTCTACAAATTCAGAGGTGCATTTCACACCTGATTCCACAATAAACTCCTGTACCTGGTCCATCTGACGGGTGAGTATGTTCATAATGAACTCGTCATCGCTTTCAACTATCGTAACAATATGGATGATGGCACCAAACATCTGAGCCAGTTCTATGGCTTTGTCAACCTTCTCTTTAGTTTCTTTGGTCAGGTCCAATGGCAACAAAATGTGTTTACATCCAAAACGGTGCTGAGTACCTTTAATTGTGATCACCGGACAGGTAGCTTCCCTTACCACACGGGAGGCATTGGAACCAAGAATTCGCTTTTTGAAGCCCACTGCGCCCATGGTACCCATGATGATTAAGGAGGCATTCAATTCTTCTGCAGCTTCAACTACCTGCTCATAAATTTTGCCGGTTCTTATCATCACATTCACTTTAACACCGGCCTCTGCCGACACCTTGTCGGCTAACTGTTTCAATTTCAAATTTATACCATCTCTCAAATGAGTTTCATACTGACTCTGTCCGGAAACCATATCCTGAAAAGGTTTAAGGAAATCTTCATCAATCACGTTGATCAGTGTGATTTCAGATTGGGTTAACCGGGCCAAATTGTAAGATTGCTTCAAGGCAATCGTCGACTGCTCACCAAAATCTACCGGAATTACAATTTGCTTTACTTCACTACTCATGGAATTAAGTTATTTTTGTTGATCACAAAATTATACTTTCCACAGTTATGAAACAAATTCAAGAATCAGAGTTAATCCTCAATAAAGATGGAAGTGTGTACCACCTGAATCTGCTTCCTGAGGAATTGGCAGAAACGGTAATCAATGTAGGTGATCCCGACAGAGTAGAAAAAGTGAGTGCTTTTTTTAGTTCCATTGAAATCAAAAAGCAAAAAAGGGAATTCGTAACTCATACCGGCTATTATAACAACCAGAGGATCACTGTGTTGTCGACCGGCATCGGAACCGATAATATTGATATTGTTTATAACGAATTAGATGCACTTGTAAACATCAACCTGAAAACCAGACAAATAAAGGAAAATTTAAAGTCCCTGAAACTGGTTAGAATCGGCACTTCAGGTGCACTGCAAGCCGATATTCCTGTTGACTCGTTTGTTTGTTCAGAATACGGACTTGGACTTGATGGGCTTTTGAACTTTTACCATCCTGAAAATACAATCGAGGAAAAAACCATTTGTGATGCATTTTCGGCCCATTACCCATCCGAGTGCCGATTGCCTGCTGCCTACATCACCAAATCGCCCGGAAATCTGTTCGGGACTCTATCAAAAGGCATGTTCACGGGAATCACAGCGTCTTGTTCCGGATTTTACGGTCCACAGGGACGAACATTGAGACTATCGCCTTTCAGGCCTGATATTGTTGAGCGCTTGAACAGTTTTCGCTATGGTGATTTGAGAATTACCAATTTTGAAATGGAAACAGGTGCAATGTATGGATTAGCAAGATTGCTGGGACATGAGTGCTGCTCGGCAAATGTCATTGTTGCAAACCGGCTGGCGGGACAATACTCAAAAGACGCTGAAAATGCCATGAACCGTCTGATTTTGGAAGTACTTAATAAACTCACAGAAAAAAAATAAGCATAAAAAAAGCTGCCTGATCGGCAGCTTTTTTTTATGCTTTGTATTGGCTTACATTTTCACAATTCTTTCGCGGAACACACCCTGATCGGTAGTTACTTCCATGAAATAAGTTCCTTCGGCTACAGTACTGCTGAGATTAATTGTTGCTACCCCATCATTTCCAAAACCGGTTGGTGAAGATTGCGAATACACCAGTTTACCTGTAGCATCGAAAACCTTTACCTCATTTACCTGATTGTTAGCGTCGGCAGTGGTGATATTGATTTCTTCGCTGTGGAACGGATTCGGATAAAGTGAAATGGCTCCGGCTTTTGTGAAGGAAACCACTTTCACATCTGACCAAGTTTCATGTCCATCGAAATCGGTTTGACGTAAACGGTAGTAGTTTACACCCTGAAATGGATTTTCGTCGTATTCTTTGTAGTTGTTTACGTTGGTAGTGGTTCCATTTCCGTCAACAGTTAAGATGTCGGTGTATTCCACTCCGTTCTTACTTCTTTCTACTGTAAAGAAATCGTTATTGATTTCAGAAGCGGTGACCCAGTTGAGCTTCACCTTTTTGTCTTCTGCCTTTGCATCAAACGAAAGCAGTTCTACAGGAAGTGGATTTGACTGTGACGACAGGGTCCACCAGGTGTTGAGAGAAGTGATATTTCCAGCCTGAGTAGTAGTAATGGTTGGATTGAACTGGATTCCTGAAGGAGGAAACCATCCCAGAGAAACAGGCTCCCAAAGTTGTGCACGGGGATTAACAATGCCACCTAATTCAGCAGGTGTTACTGAAAACGTAAGCGTTGAATTTACGTTGCCCGGAACCTGAATTCTCCAGAAACGGTCAACGGTATTGGCACTGTTATCGGTACCACCAAAATCGCGGACGT
>ERZ650309.887-NODE-887-length-14279-cov-5.322343_pt1 | contig 14279 bp, 11 predicted proteins | sample MGYA00376245_ERZ650309 | MGnify/ENA primary metagenome ERZ650309 (study PRJEB26733, sample SAMN07839294) | wastewater metagenome | biome: urban; feature: wastewater treatment plant; material: waste water | place: USA: North Carolina | collected 2016-04-26 ...
AGATAAGGAGATTTCCTTTTCAAAAACACCATATACAGTACTGCCGCTGCCACTCATGGCTGCATAAGCTGCTCCCTTGCTGTACAGCTCTTCTTTTATATTTTTTATTGCCGGATATTTTTCAAAAACAGGATTTTCAAAATCATTTATTAATTCAGCTTTCCAGGTTGCTATGGGTTGTGTAATAATTGCCTTTATATTTTTTTTGGGCTCAGCCGGAGTGATCCGTGAAAATGCCCAGCCGGTATTTACATGAATGCCGGGATTGACAATTACAATTTTATAACCGGTTAGTTGTATATCAATTCCTTCCAATAACTCTCCACGGCCCGTAGCATAGCAGGGTTTATTAATAATAAAAAAAGGACAATCGCTGCCCAGCATCAAAGCATAATGCATAAGTTGTTCATCAGATAAATTAAGTTGACACAAGGCATTCATTGTGCTAAGCATAAAAGCACCATCCGCACTACCGCCACCAAGTCCTGCACCCATAGGTATGGCTTTGTGTAGGTAGATATCTGCACCTTTTACTGCATCATAAGTATCATGGAGTAGCTGCCAGGCTTTTATGCATAAATTATCCGTATCCACACCCGGCAATACAATACCAGATGGATGTAAAACAACTTTTTTATCCCTTCGGGGAATGAGCTCCAATACGTCAAATAAATCCACGGGATGAAATACAGTGGCTATATCATGATAACCATCTGGTCTTTTGGCCGTAACGTATAGGCCGATATTAATTTTACAATTTGGAAATACAATCACAATAGATAAAATGAGTAGGCATCAAGGTTTATAAGGATTATTTCCTACGATTGATTTCATCTCTGATGGCAATTGCTTTCAAATAATCTTCCTGCTCCAATACTTCATTCAGCAGTTTTTGCAGATCATCTACATTGAGCGTAGCTAACTCCGAGTAGCCAGCAGAAGATACAATTTCTTCAACCGGAATTTCGGTTTTCTTCTTTTTCTTATCATCATCCTCCATCAAAATACCCGCACTGTCCAAAATATTCTCATACGTATAAATGGGGCAGCCAAACCGAACGGCCAGTGCCAATGCATCACTGGTTCTACTGTCTATCTCAACAGTATCGTGTTCATTAATGCATACCAACCTGCTATAGAATATACCCTCTTGCAGATCATTGATTACAATTTCCATCAGTTCTACATTATAAGCATGCATGAAGTTTTTAATCAAGTCGTGGGTAAGTGGCCGGCTGGGTTGCATCCGCTCCAATGCCACTGCTATGGCCTGTGCTTCAAATCCTCCGATTACTATGGGTAGTCTTCTTAGTCCGTTTACTTCGCCCAGCACTACTGCGTAAGAGTGTGTTTGGGTTATACTATGGGACAATGCTACTATTTCAAGTTCTATCTTTTTATTACTCATTATTTGGGGTAGTCAGATGCAAAAGTAAAAAAATTAAACTTACTTTACCGCCATGCAATTAGTTATTTGTGCAGCCACCCAAATAGAATTAGAGCAAATACAAAGTAATGATGTATTAAAATTCAGTAAAGAGCAGCAGAATTTAAGTATTTATTTTGCATTGCATGGTGTAGGCTTACTGCATAGTGCCGTTGGTATTGCAGAAATATGCTTACTACAAAAACCCGATCTTATTGTACAAGTTGGCATAGCAGGCAGCTTCATTGGTGACTATAGTATTGGCAGTACAGTTTTAGTGGCAGATGAGGTACTTGGAGATATGGGCGTACAAGAAAATAATAGTTGGAAAGATCTATTCGATTTAGGATTAATGAATGATACAAATGACATCTATCAGTATAAAAAACTTTCAAATCCATACATTCATGATTACCAATTTTTGGGTATGCCAAATACACATGGTGTTACGGTAAATCAAATCAGCACAGATAAAGCAACAATTAATTTGCTGCGCAATGAGTACAACGGAGACATAGAATCTATGGAAGGTGCAGCATTGCATTACACCTGTTTAAAATATAAAATACCATTTCTGCAAATGAGGGGCATCAGCAATATGGTGGGTGATCGAAATAAGGACAACTGGAATATACCCTTGGCACTGGCTTCGGTACAGACAAACATTTTAAAACTGGTGGAGCAGCTTTCAAAATAAATCTAATGAAACTAAGTATTGGTATATCCCCTTGCCCTAATGATACATTTATTTTTGATGCGCTGCTTCATGGGGATATTAGTATAGACAACATCACATTCGAGCCTCATTTAGAAGATGTGCAAACTTTAAATGAATGGGCATTGGCCGGCAAACTTGATATTACAAAAATCAGTTATGGTGTGTGGCCTATGCTACAATCATATTATCAATTACTACAAAGCGGAGGTGCATTAGGAAAAGGTGTGGGACCATTATTGATTACCACACCGGATTGTTTACAAACAAATTGGGCTCATATATCAAGACCATCCATTGCCCTGCCGGGCAAAAACACTACCGCACATTTTCTTTTTAATTTTGCTCATCAGCGCAATGTAGAAAAGGTTTTCATGCCTTTTAACGCCATAGAAAACGCAGTACTCAGTGGCAGTGTAGATGCAGGTGTAATTATACATGAAAACAGATTTACTTATCGAGAAAAAGGATTGGTTTTGATTAAAGACTTGGGGCAATATTGGGAATCAGCCACAGGTTTGCCCATACCCTTAGGAGGTATAGTGGCAAAGCAAACACTACCGTCAGATTTAGTTCAAAGTATAGATAAAGCAATAGCAAAAAGTATCAAGCATGCGTGGCAATATCATTATCCACAGCTCAGCAATTATGTACAACAACATGCACAGGAAATGAATGCCGCAGTCATGAAACAGCATATTGATTTATACGTAAATGACTTCAGTATTCAATTGGGCGAAGTCGGCAATAAGGCAGTATCCATGCTAATGGAGCAAACAAGGCAAATGCATTAATCAAATACCAATTGTGGCTATTACTTTAAGCTCAATGGCAATAGGCGTAGGGAGGCTTTTTATTTCTACTGTTGTTCTACAGGCTTGTACGGTCGAAAAATATTCTCCATAAATTTTATTGTAAGCAGGAAAATCTTTTTGCATATTAGTAAGAAAAACAGTTACGTCCACCATCTGTTGCCAACTACTTCCGCTTGCTTCCAATACTGCTTTTACATTGGCAAATACTTGTTTACATTCTGCTTCAATATCATAACTTACAATGTTTCCGGCATCGTCTAATTTAAGGCCCGGTATTTTATTATCAACAGGGCTCCTACTCCCAATGCCCGATAAAAACAAAAGATTGCCCACCCTACGTGCATGGGGATACGCACCCAGAGGTTTTGCAGCTGAAGAGGTATTGATGATTTCTGTCATTGTATTTTTAGGCAAATGTATTCATGTAAATAAATTGTGCTTGTTTTTATAAAATCTATTTGATTTTTTTCAATTTTTCAGTTGAGTTTGTGGTGAAAAACTCCGTAAAATACAGTTTAACTTTATACTTTATTTTATTGATGGCAAGAATGGGTCACTCGAATTTTCTCAAAGGCTTAAACTGATTGTTTTTTGGATGTATAAACATTTCTAATTTTAAAACCTGGCAGTAATAAGAGTAAAGCAGTACATTAAAAAACCCCGCCGATGGCGGGGCTTTCATATTCCTGTTATCAGGAATTATGCTGTAGCTATATTATACTTTTTCTGTAGCCCATGAAATCAAAATATCAGCTACTTCGGCACGGCTAAACTCCTGTGGAGGACGGATGCCATCACGAAGCATTTCACGTACTTTAGTACCACTTAGGCTAACCATTTCAGGGTTTTTTGGAGCAGTTTTGCTACTGGCCATACTGTTTGTATTTACACACCAAAAAGTGTTTTCAAATTTCAGTATTTGTACGCCAATGCTTGGGCCCACTTTATCCATCAAAACCTGTGCATCATAAGTGCCATAGTAGCTTCCTACACCTGCATGGTCACGACCAATAATCATGTGTGTGCAACCATAGTTTTTACGGATGATGGTATGATTGATTGCTTCTCTTGGACCAGCATAACGCATTGCTGTGGGCAATACACTCAGCATTGTGTTGTCTTGATTGAAGTAACCATTAATTAAGGCATCATAACATTTCATACGAACAGGAGCAGGTATATCATCACTCTTTGTTTCACCAACAATTGGATGTATTAAAGCACCATCCACTGTTTCCTGTGCACATTTGATCAAATATTCGTGTGCACGGTGTATAGGGTTTCTTGTTTGAAAAGCTACGATTGTATTCCAGCCTCTTTTTTCAAATTCAGCACGGGTATCTACCGGATCAATGAAATAATGGTTGGCTATATCTTCTTTGCGTAGGGGGCGGTTTACCATTTCAAGTGGACCTGCAATATAACGATTGCCTCCACGCTGTATTGCCGCTACACCGGGGTGAGCAGACTCAGTAGTACCAAAACATTTGGCAGCTAAATTGTCCAATTCTAATTCAAATTTTTCTTCTACTGTCATTATAGCCAGTACATTTCCTTCTGGATTTAGTAGGGCAATTTCTTTACCTGTTTCGATGGCATCAAATTGATCGCCGGCAGGCAAAAGAATTGGAATACCCCATGCTAAACCATTAGTAAGCGTCATATTTTCAATGGCGCTTTCGCTATCAGCCTTACCCATAAAACCTGTTAATGGACTAAATGCACCAATAGCTATCATTTCCACATCTGCACCATAACGGTCTTCAATGGTTAATTGAAAAAGGCCTTTTGCTTTTTCTTCTAATTCTGCTTTGCGGGCACCTGTAGCAATACGATTTACTAAAGTACCACCATGAGCTGCTATCATTATATATATTTATTTAGTAGTTAAAAAATTATTCAGACACTTTATCAATGTAACCATGATTTTCTAAGTAGTTCATGATTTCTGCGGCACACTCTTCTAAGCTTTTGGCACCTGTATCAATAGACATTTCAGGAGCATCTGGAGCTTCATAAGGATCATCAATACCAGTAAAGTTTTTGATTTCTCCGGCACGTGCTTTTTTGTATAATCCTTTAGGGTCGCGGCTTTCGCATACATCTAAAGAAGCTGCTACAAATATTTCAATAAATTCTCCCTGCTCTACCATTTCACGTACCATATCTCTATCTGCACGATAAGGAGATACAAAAGCAGTAGAAACAATAACACCACCATCCACAAAAAGCTTTGCAACTTCACCTATACGGCGAATATTTTCTTTGCGATCATCAGCAGAAAAACCAAGTCCTTTGTTTAATCCATGACGTACATTATCGCCATCTAAAACGTAAGTGTGCAGGCCTCTTTCAAATAACTTTTCTTCTACCTTATTGGCCAATGTTGATTTACCGGCACCACTTAAACCAGTGTACCATAAAATTGCACTTTTGTGATTGTTCATCCGATGCCTGTCTGTTTTAGCAATCGTAGCATTATGCCATACAATGTTTCTAACTACTTCCATTTTATTATCTTGAATGTTTAAAATTGGTGCAAATTTAAGCGTTCAATATTCAATTCCAATAAAATCTATAAAATTTGTAGGAAATAAAATTTTGGAACAGTTTTCTGAAATACATTTTCCATTTTTTTCTGTCATTTATCCAATCTCTGACCAATGCAAAGCTGCTTTGATAGCTCTCTCCCACCCTGCTTTCTTATTTGACCTATCAGCATCATTCATTGTGGGAGCAAATGTTTTTTGTACTTGCCATTGTTGTTTTACATCATTTATGGAGGGCCAGAATTTTACAGCCAATCCGGCCAGCAAGGCCGCACCCAGTGCAGTAGTTTCAGTAATGACCGGTCTGGTAACAGTTGTATTTAAAATATCACTTTGAAATTGCATCAGCATATCATTCGTAGATGCACCACCATCTACTTTCAGTTCTTTAATGGATAAACCACTGTCTGCTTGCATGGCTTGTATCAAATCATAACATTGCCAGCCAATACTCTCTAATGCAGCCCTTGCTATTTGTGCATCAGTTGTACCTCTGGTAATGCCACAAATCATCCCCCTAGCATCCTGATTCCAGTAGGGTGCACCCATACCTGCAAATGCGGGAACCATGTATACGCCACCCGTATCTGTACAAGAGGAAGCAAGATTTTGCACCTCTGGTGAATGTCTAATCAACTTTAAACCGTCTCTGAGCCATTGCACCACTGCGCCTCCAATAAAAACACTACCTTCTAAAGCATAATAGGTGGTGCCATCTAATTGCCAGGCAATGGTAGTGAGCAAATTATTGGATGAAGACACAGGCGTAGTGCCCGTTTGCATCAGCATAAAGCAGCCGGTGCCATAAGTATTTTTTACGTGACCGGGTTCTATACAAATCTGTCCAAAAAGTGCCGCCTGCTGATCTCCGGCTATGCCAGCAATAGGTATTTGTGCTCCGGTGAGCCCGGTTTGGGTATAACCATAAATTTCACTGCTGCTTCTTACCTCAGGCATCATGGATTTTGGAATCGTCAACAGCCGCAACAATTCATCATCCCACTGGAGGGTATGAATATTATACAACATTGTACGGCTGGCATTGGTAACATCAGTTGCATGTACTTGACCATTGGTTAGTTTCCAAAGCAACCAACTATCAATAGTTCCAAAACATAGCTCACCCGCATCTGCTTGAGTGCGTGCATGAGGCACATTGTTCAGTATCCATTGGAGCTTGGTGCCACTAAAATAGGCATCAGTTACAAGGCCTGTTTTATCCTGAATCATTTTGGCAGATCCTTTTGCTTTGAGTCCATCGCAGATTGCAGCTGTGCGTCTATCCTGCCACACAATTGCATTATAAATAGGTTTGCCCGTATGCCTATGCCATACTACTGTTGTTTCTCTTTGATTTGTAATACCAATGGCGGCAATATCTGCCGGAGATGCTCCTGCTTTTGTAATGGCTTCTGCTGCTACACCAATTTGGGTACTCCATATTTCTTCGGGATCATGCTCTACCCATGCCGGTTGTGGAAATATCTGTGTAAATTCTTTTTGGGCTATAGACACAATATCCCCATCATGATTAAAAACTATGGCTCTACTACTTGTAGTACCTTGGTCTAATGAAAGTATAAATTTTGACATAAATTTTTAGTGGCGTGAAGATAGGTTTATTCATGATTGGCATATATCAAAAAAATAAAAAGTAAAATTTCAGGAGCCCCTATTTTTTGATGGAGATTTATCTAAGTGAAATGATGCTTTTTTTATACATACTTAGCTCAGATATTGATAGTATTGACATTTGAAAATAATATTTCTGAATTATTGGAAACGCTTCACTACGAGTGCTCATTTCCCGAAGGGAGCAAAAAAAAGGAACGGCATAAACACCATTCCTAATTTAATTATTCTACACTTAAAAATTAATACCTGTACTGATCTGTTTTAAATGGCCCTGCTACCGGTATGCCGAGATAAGCAGCTTGCTCAGTAGAAAGTTCATCCAACTCTACCCCAATTTTAGCAAGATGTAAGGAAGCTACTTTTTCATCAAGATGCTTTGGTAGTACGTACACCTGATTTGCATAATTTGTATGATTGAGCCATAGTTCAATTTGAGCAAGCACTTGATTGGTAAAGGAATTACTCATTACAAAACTTGGATGACCTGTGGCACAGCCTAAATTGACCAATCTTCCTTCTGCCAATACAATGATTTCATTTCCTTCAATATTGTATAGATCAACTTGTGGTTTAATGGTATCTTTTGTATGACCATAAGACTGGTTTAACCAAGCCATATCTATTTCAATATCAAAATGACCGATATTACATACAATGGCTTTGTCCTTCATACTACGAAAGTGTTTTTCTGTAATTAAATCTCTACAGCCTGATGCCGTTACAACAATATCTGCTTCTTTTACTGCATCTGCCATTTTCTTAACAGCAAATCCATCCATAGCAGCTTGTAGTGCACAAATAGGGTCAATTTCGGTTACAATTACACGGCAACCAGCACCTCTTAATGAAGCTGCGGAACCTTTACCTACATCACCATAACCACCTACTACTGCCACCTTGCCTGCAAGCATAATATCTGTGGCTCTGCGAATGGCATCCACTAAGCTTTCCTTACAACCATATTTATTATCAAATTTACTTTTTGTAACACTATCATTCACATTAAATGCCGGTATTGGTAAAGTACCATTTACCATGCGCTCATACAAACGGTGTACCCCTGTTGTTGTTTCTTCACTCAGCCCTCTAATATGCTGCACCAGCTCTGGATATTTATCTAAAACGATATTGGTAAGATCGCCACCATCATCTAAAATCATATTCAAACTACGGTCAGCACCTCCAAAGAAGAGGGTTTGCTCTATACACCAATCAGCTTCCTCTATGGTTTGACCTTTCCAGGCAAAAACGCCAATACCGGCAGCGGCTATTGCTGCTGCAGCATGATCTTGTGTAGAGAAAATATTACAACTGCTCCATTTTACTTCTGCACCCAGTGCTACAAGGGTTTCAATGAGCACAGCAGTTTGTATAGTCATGTGTAAACAACCTGCTACTCTTGCTCCTTTTAAAGGCTGGCTTTGACCATATTCCTCTCTTAGTGCCATTAAACCCGGCATTTCAGCCTCAGCAAGTCTTATTTCTTTGCGACCCCATTCTGCAAGACTAATATCTGCTACTTTATACTTTAGGGAAAAATCAATGTTCTTTGAAATTGTGGACATTCTAAATTATTTATTGGGCAAAAGTATGAAATTGAGCTATAGTAGTGATAGATAAAAAATGTAGGTAGTTGGAATTTGTTGTGAAAATAAAAAATCCCGCCTTTTGACAGAGCGGGACTTTTTCTATTTTACCAAACCTTATCTTATCTTTTTTGACGACGTTTTGGGAAGAAATTTCCTGTGCCGATTTTATTACTTGTACCTTCTGTGGCACCAAAATGGGTCATAGCACAACGGAAACCTATAGAGCTACTACTCATGTTTTCTTCCATAAACCTACGAGTGCCGGGGCTAAGCCAGTAAGGCATATCCATCCAACTGCCACCTTTTATAACACGGCTTTTATCACTAATTAAAGTGGTAACACCATAACCATAAAATGATTTACTTAAACTATCTCCATCTAAATAGTTGATGGCATAAGAGCGTTGGTAGTTGGTACGATTTGCTAAAACGCTATCATTCTCCGCAGTCATTTTTATTCTACCTAAATCATCTCTCAAATTGCCCTGACCACCACTCATATCTACTTGCTTAAATTCATTTCCTCTATAGCTATTGAGGTCGTCCATTTCTTGACCTGTGGTAGGACGATACACATCCGAAACCCACTCACTCACGTTTCCACTCATATTATATAGGCCGTAAGCATTGGGGAAAAAGCTTTCAACTTTTGCCGGTATAGCTGAGCGGTCATTCAAACCACCTGCGGTACCCATATAGTCTCCATTTCCTCTTTTAAAGTTTGCAAGCATGGCACCTTGCATACTTCCTTTTTTAGTATATCTAAGGTTATCATAACCTTCATTTTTCCAGGCATAGATCTGCTTATTGGCAATAAGTTCTTCTCCACGTTTCTTTTCACTTTGACGAGGTGCAGGATTTTCTTGTATAAGACCCAAAGCAGCATATTCCCACTCCGCTTCGGTAGGCAGACGATAATCCGGGAATAAAATACCATCTTCAAATTTTACTTCATTTCTTGGTCTGCCTTGTGCATCTTTAAGCGGATTCTTTTTCGGCTTGCCGGGCATACCTTGATACTCTCCCATCAGATATGATTTTGTAACAAAATTTTCCTGACCACCGCCATTCATTTCTTGTTTAATCAAATTCTTATTTTGATATCCTCTATTGATGAGTTCGAGTTCATTTACCCTATCTGTTCGCCAAAGGCAAAAATCATTTGCTTGTTTCCAGGTTACACCTACTACCGGATAATAATTATAGGAAGGATGTCTAAAATAATATTCAACATAAGGCTCATTGTATGCAAGTTCACTACGCCATACCAAAGTATCTGGTCTGCTTGCCTTCAGCACTTGCTCATACTGCGGATCGCTAAAAACGGTTTCTAACCAATACATGTATTCACGATAGTGTACATTAGCTACTTCCGATTTATCAATAAAAAATGAATTTACAGTAACCCTGCGTGGCACATTGTTCCAATCTCCCATTACATCTTCCTGTGTGGAGCCCATTGTAAATGTACCACCCTGTACAAATACCAGCCCCGGACCTGTTTTAGCATCTTCTGGTTTTGCTACGAAATATCCACCTTGCAATTTGTCATTGTAGTGCCAACCGGTAACACTACTGGAACCATCTTTTTTATTCCAATTACTTTTACTGCTACTGGACGATTTACTACAAGAAGATATTGTAAACGCTAAGATTGAAAAATAGAATATAAGTCTGCTTAATTTCAGCATTGGATTCTTTATTATAGTACCTACAAACGCAGATACATTTTTATTATTGTGTTTTCAAAATTGAAGTGGCGAAAATAGGGAAAACTCATCTTCAAAAAAATGAGATTTGGTGTTTTCATATTCCTACGTTACTTGTATGATGCATGTGGGTATAAAAATGTCTGAAAGAAATAAAAAATTGATTGGCTGATAAAAAAATTCATATTTGCCGCACTAAAAAATTAAAGCCTGCGTTAATAGTACCTTATAATTATAATAATACACTAAACTATAAAGCATACAATCTCAAATGAATAAAAAAATAGTACTCAATAGATGCGTAATTCTTTCTCTCCTATTTTGCAGTTCTACTTTACTCAAAGCACAGACTGGAGCCATTAATATTGTAACTACATCTGTTCCTTTTTTGCGCATATCACCAGATGCAAGAGCAGGCGGAATGGGCGATGTAGGTATTGGTACTGCACCTGATGCAAGTAATACTTTTTGGAATCCTGCCAAATCTCCATTTGCTTCTAAGCGATCTTCGATAGGCATAACTTATACCCCTTGGCTTAAAGAAATAGCATCAAATGTTTTTTTAGCAACTGTAGCCGGATATCATCAAATAGATGAGGAGCAATCCATAAGTGGCGGTTTGAGGTATTTTAATTTGGGAGATATACAGTTTACTGATGAAAATGGTACAAATTTAAATACAGGAAGACCAAGAGAGTTTAGTTTGGAATTTGGCTATAGCAGAAAATTGTCTGACTACCTTGGAATTGGTGTTTCTTTGAGATATATTAATAGTAGTCTTGCAAATGGATTTTCCAGTAATGGTGTCACATACAAAGCAGGACAAACTGTAGCAGCAGATCTTGGAGTGTATGGGGATAATACTGATGAATATGGCAAAGGACTTACATGGGGTGTTACGCTATCCAATCTTGGTGGTAAAATTGGTTATACAGATAATGCACAAGCTAAAGATTATATACCTGCAAATCTTGGAGCAGGATTGGCTTATACTTGGACATTTGAAGAATTACACAAATTATCTTTGGCAGCAGATGTAAATAAATTATTGGTGCCCAGTTTTCCGGAAACTACCGGAGATACTACAGAAGATAATGCCAACATAGAAGAATATAGAAATGGAAGCATTTTTGGTAGTTGGTTTAAATCATTTAGTAATAGTGCTTATGCTTTTTCTGCCGGCGCAGAATATACCTATAATGACCAATTTTCTGCAAGATTAGGATACTATAAAAACACTAAAGAGTTGGGCAATCAAAGCTATTTTACGGCAGGTGTTGGTGTTTCTTATAATTTAATGACATTTAATTTTTCCTATTTGGCTCCAAGTGGTAGTGGTATAACCAGAAATCCATTGAGCAATACTTTAAGGTTTGGATTAATATTTAATTTAGAACCACAGGAATAGTCAGTAATAAATTTTTAGTCTTAAAAGCGGAATGTTCTCCGCTTTTTTTATTGTACTAAAGCAATTAGGATTTTGCTATTCAATTCCATAGTTAAGACACAATAGAGAACATTGTACGAAAATGAAAGTGTAGTAATGCATAAAGTATTTTCTTCGGCATACTCCTTCTCTATTTCACAAAAAATCTTCGTTATTTGCAGCATGCGTATCCCCAAATTAATGCATGCAGTATGCAGTAAATTGATATTTTGTGTTCTCCTCATTTGTATCAATTTTTCATGTAAAAAAGAATCTAATACAAATCCGGATATTGTCCTTTCGGACAATGATAATATGCTAATGGGCAATGCCAGCAATGCAGGATCAAATGAGAATAATTATTTACTTCGAAAAGCACAGTATAGCCTTTCTTACAGCCGCACCCGAACCATAGCAAACTGGGTAAGTTGGCATACAGAATCATCTGACATTGGATCAGTGGATAGACAAAATGATTTTAGGGAAGATCCCGAGCTTCCCAAAGATTGGTACAAGGCATCAGACAACCTGTACAATGGAACTGGTTTTGACCGTGGGCATCTATGTCCATCGGGGGATAGAACGAATAGTGTTACCAATAATTCAGCTACATTTTTAATGACCAATATCATTCCACAAGCACCGGAGAATAACCAATTTCCCTGGGCTGCACTGGAGGAATATGCAAGAGGTCTTGTACTTGGTGGTGCTGAACTATATACGATTGCAGGCACTCAAGGTGCTGGTGGCATTGGCCTTTCCGGTTATGCCGATGGAATTGACCAAGATAGGATTGTTGTACCTGCGGACACATGGAAAGTAATAGTTGTATTGTCCAAAGGGAACGATGATATAAACAGGGTTAATGAAACTACCCGAGTGATAGCCATTAATATTCCCAACACAAATATTGGCATAAATCCAGACTGGAAATATTACAGACTATCCGTAGATGCATTAGAATCCAAAACAGGTTATAATTTTCTTTCTGCCATTCCTGAATCAATACAAACAGTAATAGAATCGAAAGTAGATGATAAATGATTCACGCATTTATGCTCAAAGCCATTGAATAATTCTACTGTCTACACCGCAGCAGTAAAATAATACCAAGCCAGACCAAAAACAGCGCTAACCCCTATCCACGCTATCATATTTATTTTAAAGCGATATAAAGCTATCAATGAAATAATAATCCATACAAGCCAACCATAATGTATCTGTGATACATCAAAATTTCCTTCTTTGAAAATGACTGAAACTGCCAAATAAATGGTAAGGTTCAGCACAACCCCCACCACAGCAGCGGATACCAAGGATAAAATTTGTTTTATTTTTGGATTGTCCTGTGTTCTTTCGATAACTGGTGCACCGGCTAAGATAAAAAGGAATGAAGGTAGAAAAGTATAAAAAGTGGTCAGTACCAACCCAATGATGGCAGCTCCAATTGAAAGATCAAAATGATTATAGCCAGCCATAAATCCAACAAATGCAAGTATCATAATTAATGGCCCGGGTGTGGTTTCTCCTAACGCTAATCCATCAATCATTTGCAATTTACTGAGCCAAGCAAATTGCTGTACACTCACTTGGGCTACGTAAGGCAATACAGCATAAGCTCCACCAAAAGTCACAAAAGCAGCTTTTGTAAAAAAGAATGACAGCTGACTCCAGAATGAAAAATCATTACTAAAAAAATACAATAGAATCAAAGGCAAAGCCCATAATACAACTACAACAGACAAAAGCATCCAAAATCGCTTTGGGTTATAACCACTTCTTTCAGAGATCGTATTTGAATTGATATAATAATTAGATTCATCGATCGTATCATTTTGCTTTGTCGTTTTTTTTGTTTGTAAAACAGCAGGATAAACTTGTTGTAGTACAAATGCCAATAGAATGGCTACAATAATAATGATAGGAAAAGGTACATTAAAAAAGAAAATACAAATAAAAGCTGATGCCGCTAATGCGTAATGAAAATAATTGGTTAATGCTTTTTTTCCTATTTTAATTAAAGCAAGTAGGACAATTGCAATAACTGCGGGTTTCAAACCATCAAATAGAGCCATGACCCATGGGTTATTTCCACTCAATACATATATCAAACTAAGACCGGCTAAGATAATAAGAGAGGGAAGTATAAAAAGTAAACCTGCAGCTACACCACCAATGGTGCCATGGAGTAACCAACCCGTATATACACAAAGCTGCTGTGCCTCTGGGCCGGGTAATAACATACAATAGTTTAGTGCATGCAAGAATTTTTTGTCGCTTATCCATTTTTTCTTATCCACTAAAAATTCATGCATAATGGCTATTTGGCCCGCAGGGCCTCCAAAACTAATAAACCCTAATAGAAGTACTGATTTAATTACACCAATTTTAGTTGATTGATAAAAACCGGCTGGT
>ERZ650309.889-NODE-889-length-14258-cov-8.713441_pt1 | contig 14258 bp, 9 predicted proteins | sample MGYA00376245_ERZ650309 | MGnify/ENA primary metagenome ERZ650309 (study PRJEB26733, sample SAMN07839294) | wastewater metagenome | biome: urban; feature: wastewater treatment plant; material: waste water | place: USA: North Carolina | collected 2016-04-26 ...
GATGCTACAATCAGATATTTGATCCGTATTCCCAGTTCCCCACTAGTACTCCATTCCACTTTTTGATCAAATAACTCGAGCCGTTTTTGCTCCGGACGACTTTTTCGGATCCGTGTCGTGTGCAGTTTGGTTCGCTATTTGATCGATCAAATATTATTCGCATCAAACGTCGAGCAGAAAATACGGGTCGAATTATTTTCTTGTGTTTATTAGTCCTGTGAACGTGTAGCACTGATACGTCGAGGTTTGTCGTCTTTGTCGTCGTCCGAATCACCGTTGTCGTCGTTTTGCGACAAACGAGCAATTCTGGCATTTCTGTCGGCCTCCCCTCCAGCACGCCGTTCTGGTACATAAGGGATGAGCGCAGTCGCGGCGTTTCTAGCAACTCTTGCTCGTTCTGCGTAATATGCCATCATGCGTTCGTTGCCAGCGACGTCATTCTCGTCCGGTTCTGGCGGACGTGTCGAGTTTGACGCGCCAAAAACTTTGGCCTTCTGTTCGTCGTACCATCGCTTCAGTGTTGCTCGCACGGACGCAAACCCCACCCATGTTCTGTACACATAAGACACCAATCTGTTTACCAGTAAAAACAGCAAAACACCCGTTAGCCCACCACCAAGCCAATGCGACAATACGTATTGTATTTCAATAAGCGTGTCTTCGTTGAACGTCTTTAACACTGAAGGCACTGGTTTACCCGCTACTTCTTTGATCCCAAACGCCTTTTGCGTGACTATCGAAGCTTCTACCATCTGTACGTAACCAGTGATCTTTTGAACAAAAGTAGCATTTTGGCCGACGGGAACGGTCGTGTTTGTCGCCTGTGCAAACGCTACCTGTGCATTCACAGGCAATAATCCAGACAACGCTCCTTCGTTGTTCACGAGACTTTGAGAAAACGAATTTAACAGAGCCAGAATGTGTACGAACTCCGTGAGAACGTAAAGCAAAATAATGATGAGTTGCGTGATGAGCACCACTGCGGTACCCAGACATCCCGGGCGGCGCGTTCGCGATTCACGTGCCGCCGATTGAACAGTGTTGTTCGAACGCTTTCCCAAACAAATATTGTCCACTGTTTGCGCGTATCGCGTTTCCGCTTCAGCCCAGACGATTGGCGATTCGCTGATATCGACCGACAGAGCGTAGCAGTCGGCGCATTTTGCAAACAAGTCAACCATGTCGGAAACCGTGACAGATAAACGCGCGTCGCTCTCCTCGTCGGCAAAAAAATCTCGAAGTTTTTTCAACGACGACCCCATCGATGACACGTGTTCCGTGAACAGTTCGCGCGCCGCATCGCTCAGCGGATTAAAGTTTGGTTGCTCAAACTTATTCGTTTTCTCGTCGACTTTGAAATACGTCACACTGGTCATTCTCTTGAGCGCTTGGACAAACACCTCGCAGTCTCGCTTGCTTTGTTCCTCGGTCGCTTCATTGTACGCGAGCAGACTCTGACGCCAGTCTTTTGGTAAGAACGTAATCTCTTGTTCGTTGACAAACTGTTCGAATTCGTCGAGAAGCGCGTCCATAGGTTTATTTTTGTTTCAAAAACAGTAATTTATTGTCGCGTTGTATCTCTCTTGAGCTGTGTTATTCAAAAGTTTTAGGTTCTGTGTTTTGCTTCGACGGCCTAATCTGCTTCATCATGAACCGTTTCCTGTTCGGCGTTATCTGCTTCTCGTTCGCTGCCATCCTCGCCATCGTCTTCGTGGTCCGCGTTGTCATCGTCCTCTGCACCTGCGTCATCGTCCTCGGATTCTTCGTCGTTTACATCAACATCTTCAGCGTCTTCCTCGCCGTCCTCGTCATCGTCTTCCTCACCATCCTCTTCCTCGGCTTCATCATCGATGTAGGCGGCCGCCGGATTGCGTTTCTTTTGCGGTTGAGGTTCAAACGATTCTGTATCATCCGGATCGTCGTCGTCCTCTTCGTCGTCGTCTACGTCGGCATCGCCCTCTGCAACTGCGGCATCGTCCTCGGTTTCTTCGTTGACTACATCAGCGTCTTCGGCGTCTTCGTCGTCGCTGAGAATCGTTTGTGTGCGCATCATCTTACGCACGATTTTCTCGCTCCTCTTGATATTCTTGATGATTTCGGCGCGTTTTTCACCGCCGCGCAGTTTGCGTTTTTCGACAACCGCTTCGACCTCGGACGACGATTCATCGTCGCCAAACGACTCGCTGCCGTCGTCGAGAATCGTCTTTGGTTCGCGAACGATTTTCGCATTGTCAGGTACCACGATCAAGTCGTCGCTTTCGTCGTCGTCGCCATCCTCGTCATCCTCGTCATCGCCGTCCTCGGTGTCTCGTTTGCTTCGCTTCGACTCGAGTTGGCGCAAATCAGTCGTTGCGCCTTCTTCTTCGTGCGCACGTTTCTTGAGTGCTGCTTTTGCCGCCTGCGCAGCTGCAACGGCAGTGTTAGAGTCGACGATTTGGCTCAGCTTTTTCGACTGCTCGTCGCTCATATTTGATGCCAACGTGCGAAACGGTGCACTGTCGAGATACGCCGTAATGGCAATACGAAACGTTACGACGGCATCGTGGAGCGTGTCAAACACAGCTGCGGTATCGGCTGCGTTTGACGAGGCAAACAAGATCATTTCCTGTTTGTCCGCCGCTGTCCATGCGTTTGCATTATGCCGGTCCCACTCGACACGCAACTTGACGCAGTGCTCCATCGCATTTTTTCGCGCCTTTGTCAGTTCGACATAGCTGACGATCGATTCGGAAAATCCAAAAAATACGACATCTTCTTGCATTCGCTTGAGAAGATCGCGAATACGTTCAACAGAATTGAGTCGCTGTTGGTACAGCTTGTTGGCCACGTCTTTCATCTGCTTTGTGCGATGCGACGGATTGGGGTACACCTTGGCGAATCGCGCCAAATACGTACCGAGACCGTCGATAGCTTCGAGAGACTGACTGCGCAGCGCGTTGAAATGCGCCGATAAAATTTGCTTTGGCAACGTCATCTGGTCTTGATAGTGTTTTCTGCGAATCTCTTACAATATTTTGCCAATGTTGAGATCAAATAGAAAAAAATCGCACAGCATCAAATATTTCAACCGAGTATATTCAACGCCAAGTGAAGCGTGGTAGACAAAACTCCACACCGCCAGAGTAAGGAAGAGCAATAAACTGTCGAAACGCAGCATTGAACACTGTTTGTTTATTTCGGCTTGACGGCATTCGTGATGGCTAACGCCTCACCAAAGTTCATACCATACTCGGCGCCCTGCATGGGCGCGATTCTGAGCATCAGCTCACGCAACAAAGTGACGTTGTGTACACCCTTGTTCTTGAGCGTCGTGAGGATAAAGTCGACGTTGCTACCGCCCAGGTTAGCAGACTTGAGCGCTCCCGTGATCAATTCGCGCATGGTGCCTGCACTCGAGCTGGTGTACGCGTTGGCTTCACGCTGAGCAGCGAGCTTTTTCTCAAGCTTGGTTTGCCATCGCTCGAGGATGCCGTTGATCTCCGCGTCCTCCATTTTGCTCATTTGCATCTTAAAAATAGTCATCTTGGTATCACCCCAGCCGTCGACCTCGAGTAGCTGACCGACGAGGTGCTTTGTCGCACCCTTGGCCGATTCGTCTGGTACGGCCTGGCGGTACGTCAACTCGTCGTCGACAGGAAAACCGAGCGCAGCCAAAAACACGCGAAACCGTTTTTCTTCATCGATGTGCGCACAGAACGAGATAGCGTGCGACTCGTGTGGCTCATCTGGCGACGTGAAAAAGTCACGCACCGTCGGATCCTTGGTAAGTGCCAATTTGGCCTTGAGATGCGCCGCAAACGCTGAGACGGGCTTGACGCTGGTCACGCAGCTAGACGTCGCGGTTGGCGCCATATCAAACGCTTGGTCCGCAACATTCGCTCGACTGGCGCACGAAGCCACCGAATTCAACTCGGGGAACTTGCCGTCGAACAGAGCAGACACCTTTGCAGTCACACGCATCGCGTACGCCAACTGGCCGAGTGTTGCACCGTCATTTACCCAGTCCGTTAAACCGCGTTGCAAATCGTCGTCGGTTGCGTTGAGCCGTTGATGGAGATCCAATCCGATTGCCCGTCCAAAACGGGCCTTGACCTCGGCATCAAATAACATTTGTAAGAGCGTCTTTTGTCGCGTCTTATCGGCTGCCAACCAATCGCGCACGAAATCAGACTCACTCCAAACAGTCACCGCGACACCTCCGTTCAGACACGGCCGTCCGGCCGCAAGGACCAAACCGGCTTCCGTTAAGCGTGTCTTGAACTCTTGGATCGTCATTCCAGAGCCGGAAATAATCTCCATCAGTTTCGCAGAACATAGACTAGCGGTCGGACTATCGTGAAGGACATCTGTGATGTTACGCGCATCAATATTACACTTGGCTGCCACAGTTCTCCAATTGCTACCAATATCCGCGGCAAGGTAGCCTCTGTCGCGCACCGACAGGGAACCCACCATGCTAGCATATTTACTACTCATTGTTTGTTTTAGTTGTTTGGCGCAAAGCACTAATTGTAGCATTCAAATAGCTGGGCGAGTATCTACATTTGGGCGGAGCATCAAATATTCACAGCATCAAATAGTCAACTAAAGACTAATACACTAACCATCGAATGAATGACTCTACACGACGTCCAGAATATGTCGATATCGCTGACGTCGTGTCGAAGCCAGATTTACAATGTATCGGCGACGATGTAGTGTGTCGTGTTGTCAGTGGTCAAAAAGATGCGTGGCAATTTTACGACAATCTCAAAACCGGCTCGCGTTTAAACGGCGGAGAAGTGACAATTCCCGTGTCTCGAACCATTCGTCATCCGCGAGCGGATGAATATTGGCAACGTATACAACATGATTCTGTTACACTGCGTATTCAGTTTTACCCGCCAACGATGCATCCGCTCCATCAGAAAGAAGGATTTAATCCGAAATGGTTTTGTTGGGAAACGCAATGGGAAATGAATCACGTCGTCAATAATCGTATTCGGTTTACATCAAACGAAAGACATTTTGTCGACCTGCCTCCTGCACTGACTGTCGACGCACAAATGAAAATGGCGGCGAAAGCGTACAAAAAATCTCTCGTACCGCATCGTGGAATCTTTATTGCGGGGCTGCGTGGAAACGCAGAACTAACAGAGCTTTTCCAGTTTGTAACCAAGGCACTACATCGGAACAGTATACTCTGTTCTTATAACATGTCGCTCAAGTGTCAAATAACAAATGGCAACACAACGATCAAATATGTTGAAAAAATTGACACACTATGGATGTACCTGGATTGTCCTAGCGAGCTAGTGAAAGAGGTGCTTGATAAATACAAGTGTGACAAAGTAGTATCGACGGACGAGCACACAAACTGCTCGATTCCTGGGACGTTTATTTACGCTGCGCCGCTGGAAAAAAGTTTTCGAGAAGTCAACATTCGAACGGAATTTGGTTTATGTAGACTTACGCTGGACGTGACACGCGATTGCGAGCACGCGTGCATTCGTTGGAAGGGTCAGCATCCACTGCTTCTTGATATTTGCATTGCAATGGCAGCGCTAGAACTGCCGCCATACGTGTTGCTGTCGATCGTCGATTTTATCGATACGATTTCGATCCAGTCGCACCGCCAAAAGATAGATTTGATTCACAGCGTTCGTGATAGTATCCAACGAGTGACGTCAAAGCGAACCGAGCAAACTAACCGAACAAACAAGGAAATTAAACTGGTTGTTTGATAAACAAACATTTCGCAACAAACACAAACAATGACATCCGAATTCGTTTTGAGTAAAACACAAAAAGAGCTAAACGCAGCCGCAAAGGACCTTCTCAGGAGCCTTCCACCTGTACCAGAATTTGACGAGGAACGGATCGCCGAAACAATGCGTACAATCAAACGAGTCTCTATAGACGAGCTGCTTGCAATGTCGCTCGACGACGCGCGAAACGCGGTGAACGAATCAACGGTCATACTTACATCTACAGACCGGTCTAGTCCTTACTTTGGACAACGCGGACTGGCGGCGTTTTTGGAACTACTCCATGTCACCGACCCCAACAAAGACGCACCCGAGACACTGGAGAAAGAAAGAGAGCAATAAAAATTTATTTGTTTTGCTTATTCCGAACGATTTCATCGCCCAGCGCGTCCGAGTACCGAATGCACAACAAAATAAACAAACGCAGCAGCAGTATGTTGTCGACGCGAAAGAACTCTGTCAGCGCGCGCCCAGTCGTCGGGTGTTTGAGTTTTTCGATTTGTTCGGCCGCCAGCGTAGCGTGGATGATCTGCTCGGCGAGCATGTTGTAGCGCGTTTGAAACGAGAACAGCAGTTTCACTTTTTTCCCACTCGGTGCTATTACGCGCGACCAGTCGGCCGCTCGTCGCTCCGCTTTATTGATGCTGCGTCCGATTTTCACTTCGTTTGTCGCCTGACCGCGCACCCAGAATACATAGATGACGCCAGGCCTGTCGTCAAAGTTGCGCTGCCTGTCTTGGCGAATAGTTTCGATCGACTTCGCGATGACGGGATCGGTGCCGCGGAGAAATACGGTCGCGTATGCATCGGTTGGAAACAGCACCGGCAGTTTGTTTCCTCGCAGCTCGTGGTCGATCAGTCCAAGGCGCCGAATTGTCAAGTCGTCGAGCAGGTTTGCGGGCAGCAGACGACTGCGACATGGCGTCAGTGCGCTCATGGCGCTTTATGGTGTGCAATTGTACAGCGTGTTAATGGTCGTTTTTATTCGTGCGTCGTTTCATTCGCTCGTACGCCTTCTGCGCCGCAGTGCGCGCCAAGTCGTCGGCAATTTTGTTCTGCTCGCGTCTGATGTGGACCACTCTAATCGTTCCTTTGAACAGCAAAATGATGCGGGACATTTGCGATAGCAGGTCTCCGTTTTTTCGCTCGCCCGCTATTTTCTTGTGTTTGTGTGGATGCAGAATCCGATTCATTTCCAGCACTGCGTACGTGCTGTCGCAGTGTATCACCAACGGTCGAACTGCCTCCTTTTCCATTTGTTTCGCCTGCTGCAACGCGCGCAGCACTGCGTACAATTCGGCGCGCGCACTGTGTTGCAGCTCTCCCGGCAGCGGCTCGGACAAATTTGCCGCGTGTGTAGGGCCAAACGCTACACCAATACCGGCGCTGCGCGATGTGACATCCGCCTGATTGATGCAAGAGCCGTCGGTGAAAACGTGCAATTCGTTCATTTTTATTCGTTTAGCGCATCGTCGTTAATGACTGATTCACCTTCTTCGCTATAAGTTGGGTCGCTTATCGACTCGTCCGATGCGTCGGCGTTGTCGGTCGCGAAACGGTCGACGGCTTCGATGCGTGAACGAATGTCCTCCAGCAAATTGCGAACGAGAGACGCCAGCTCGCTGTCGGGTGGCGGCACTACGACAGCGGATATTTGATGCTCAATTTGCGTCAAATATTCGCGCGGGTCGCTGTCCTGAACGCGTAGTCGGTACAGGTACGCCTCGGCTTCCAAGAGCCATTTGTGAAACGGCGCGTCGACGGCTGCGGCTATGCAAAGCGTCGCCAACCCGATCGCCGCGTAATCAAACGGTTTCGCAGTAGCGAGGAGACCGGGCGCGTTTTCGCCCGCCTGCAGCACGGGCGCGCCGTAGCCTTTCGGGTACGTACACACCATCGATCGGTGCGGCAACTCGTCAGCGTCGGTTCGCCAAAACGCGTACAGCGCCACGTGTACCGAGAACCGATCTCTCGCCGAACGATCTACTTCGTAGTATGTCAATTTTGTGCGCAGATCGGCGAGTTTATCGACGCGATCGAGCAGGTGCTTCTGTTTTGGCAACGGTGTTGGAGACGCTTTATCCTCTGTGTCTACTCGTCGCTCCTCGAGAACATCTGGTCCTGTTGCTGGAGCGTCGGTTTGCAGCGCCGCGTCGACGCTAGTCTTGATGCAGCTGTGCGTCAACACGTAAAACCACTGGCCGTTGTGTTGCAAACGAGGGGCGGCTGCGATTACTTTGCGCGACACGTAGCCGCGCAGGATGATGTTCAAGCGTGCTTTGTCGTTTTTCAACACGGATTTCTGCAGAGCGGAGCGCGTGTCATCCAGCGCTACCGTCGGTCGGTGCCGTTTTGCAACGGGCTCAGCGCTCGCGCCGGCCGCTTTGGCGACAAGCGCGTCCATCGACATGTCGTCCGAGTTGTCTGCGTTTTCGCGTCGCGTCGCTGTTGTCGGCGTAGACAAATGCGCTGCCACGTCAACCGTCGTTGCGTACTTTTGCGCAAATTCTCGCTGCATCGACGCGCCAAGCGCACCAAATCGAGCCGTGAGCGCGTCACGTTGGCTGCGTTCTTCTTCGCTCGGTAATGACGACGGAGCCGAACTCGCTAGCTTCTCATGCGGCAGCAAAGTACTGACGGCCGCTGCGATGGGTTGCGTTGAGCACAGTTCGCGATACGTCATCCACGATTCGTTCGATATCAACACCTCGCAGGCGACAACAAATAAAACACCGCTGCCAACTGCGGCTCGTTCTGGCGATTTGGCGATTTCTTCGTGACAGACGACAACCGGCTCCGATTGGCGTTTCGTTCGCTCCGACATCTTCCAGCGCAGCACGGGCTCCACATAGACGCCGGCCCGCGCGTCGACTCCAAAGTCCTGTGCAAACTGAGCTGCCGCCGTTTTCGTTTTCTCGCGTCCAAACGCCTGCCAGTAGGCAAGATCGAAAGGCGTATCAAACACCGACCACGACGGGTTCGCTACCACATCGAGCTCCGACGGTTTGTAGCGTTTGCTGACCGGCAGCCGTTTGCCGCTCATTGTTTAGTGTGCCTTCAGAGAGATATTTGATCGTTGAAACCTTCAAATATTTTATTTTGTTCAACTGTCTTGCAGCGCTTTCCGAACGGCGGCCTTTTCCTCCTGATCGAGCGCTGTGTTTTTGTTGATTGCGTCGGTCGCCAATTGCTTGTAATTGGCGCGCGATGTATCGGTGCCAGATTTGAGCGTCGGCGTCAATTTGTTCACGACGAACACAGCCGAATCGACGCTGAGCGCCGTCGACAACTGAGCAATCAGATTAGCTTGCGTATTGTTGACCACACTCTCTGACTTGGCCGAAGCAGACGGCGCCACAGTCGGTTGCGGTTGTTCGACGACCTTTGGTTTGGCCGACGCCGACGGAGCTACAGTCGGTGTGTATGCAATCGCTTTCACAGATGTCGCCGCTACTGGCACTTGCTCAGACAGCACATTTGGCACCAACCAAACAGCTATCGATGGCGTCTCGTCGTCGAGTTTGACGAGGTACATTTTGTCGGGCAACAGGCGACGTGCACTCAATTCGTTGGCGCTCTTTTCCGGTTTCGTGCAGACGATCTGCAATTTCTTGCCACTCGTTGTCAGTAAAGCGGCGTTCTTGCCAGCGCGACACGCTGTTGCTGCTGCGCTGATTTCTTTGATCGTCGTCGTGTGCTGTAGGACGACAGCGCGCACGTCGTCGACGGACTTGCTGTTCACGAACAAATCGCGCACTTTGTCGCGCGGCGGCAACAGGACGACGAGATCGCCTTTTTGTGCCAGTTTTTTCACAGCATCGAGCGACTGAGACGCCATCACCAGCGCTTTGAGCTCGGTTTTCACCGCGTCGGTGCCCATCATGGGTCCGCGTGGACGCAGAACGCGACGAATGCGAATGACCATTAACGGACGATCGATGCCCGACAGCTGCACCAGCGCCGACTCTTTGTCGTCGATATCGCCGGCGTACAGGCGGCCGTTCTTGGCGCCCGACTTTTGCGTGCACGTTAACTTGATTGTCGCTTTCGACGCAGTGTCGACGATGAGCGATTGATTCTTCGACATACACGCTTTGGCTGAGCTCAACAGCGTGTCGGAGAATACGATGTGGTAGAGCGCCGTTTCGCGCAGCACGTTGGCCGACGGTCGGGCGCCAAGCAGGCGTTTCACGTACTCGGCCGGAGGCAAGAGAAGTGCGATCGGTTGGTTGGCGGCGACGAGTTTTGCAACGTCGTCGTACACGCCCGCTTTGCGCAACAGCGCAGACGTCTCTTGATACATCTCGTCGACAGTCGAGCGGACGAGTCGTGTTTGTGTTTGTGTTGTTGTTTCGCTGTCTTTGTTCTTGAAAATCGGCAGATCGCTGTAGATTGACGACGACGATGGCGGCGGCGGAAGATTCGGGTAGCCGCCGACGGACGGTTCGAGGCCAGGGGCGTCGAGCCACAGCGGAGCGTTGGTGACAAAGAAGCGTCCGGTGATGCCACGCGACGACTGTTTGCGAAGACCGATTTCCTGCGTTTGGTTGCGTGACATGTATCGAACGAGCAACATCGGCTGTTTGCCGTCGTAGCCGGCTTTGCTGCCCGATATGTAGATGCTCGCGTCCGGATCGTTTGCATTGTCGTCGTACAGCAGCGTCGTGTAGGTGATCGGTCGACCGCTGACTGTCGCAAAGTCGATCGCTTTCGGGCTCCAAATCACGTGACGTTTCAGCAGACGCATCAACGCCGCCGGGCTAGTAACGGTGCGACGAACGAACTGCCACGCGTCGTTCTCTGGTACGAGCACGGTGAATTCGCGATTCTTGTCGCGCTCGTCGATGATTTGAAAGATTGTTTTGCCTCTGCTGTCGGTGAGAGACGACGCATCGCGCACAAACATCGACGTCGACGCTTGCAGCTCGTTTGTGGCGATCGCCTCAGACAGTTTTTTGCGAAACAGGTTGATCGCATCGGAATTGATCGTAACGTCGCTTTGTTCGAAGCCGCGTGCAGCTGTTTTGATGTATTTGCCGTCTCTTTTTTTTGGTCGTTCGCCAAACTCGTTGAAAATCGACGTCTTTGGATCGAGCGCCAAGTCTTTGACAGTAAAGTCCACAAAGAAACTATGGACGAGTCCAACCAATACGTACGACTGTTTCTGGCGATCTTCGTCCGTTGGTGTCGGTGTGAGATCTTTGATTTCCGTGGTCTTGGCTGACAGTTCGAAGATGATGCGACCCAACACCAAATAACTGCGTGCCTCTCGGTCTTTGTCGTTGACGAATTGATCACTCTTTTGTACTGTGATGGCCGTATTGTTGAGGCCTAATTTTTTCGCCATATTGGCGGATCGAGGAGTGCCTTCGTTTTGTGCGTCTTCAAGTGCAAACTTGTTTAGCTCGATTGGGGTGAGCTTCGTGAAAAACGTTTCGAAAAACGGTTTTGACGACTTGGAAGCAGCAAACTGCCAACCATTGTCTTTTGAAACCGAGTTCACAGCCATAAATACCGATTCCATAGCCGTCTCTATTGGCTGATTCGTGGTGTAAACCAACGCAGCGATCATCGGTGGCATGAGAGGATACGGCGTCAGCGTGTTTCGCGTTCCTGGACTAGATTTCTGGTTCTTTGTCTTGTTTCCTGGTGCAAACCAATCTTCTTGGAATGCACCTTTGTTCAACTCATCTTTTGGCCATTTCAACGTCCGACCGTCTTTGCTATTTTCCGTTTCTCGTCCAGTAGCGCCACGAACGAAGATATAAGCAGCGTATTTAGCCAAGCGAATCTGAACGTCGTCTTTCGCGGCAGTTGTGTTTTCAAATGCAGCAACGATTCGCTGCAACAGAGGCACAAATGTCGTTGACCACGCCTCACCGAGCAGTTTGTGAAACTGCGGAGAGCCACCCTTACCGGCTTTGAGTTGTACAATCATAATGTCACTGAACTTTGCAACAGCACCGAAAAATACGTCGAGTATTGCTTCCATCAAATCGTCGACGACGTTGATGTCGTTAGCGTTGAAAGAAAGCTTGTCTCCGTCGATCTTCAAGGACGTTTTTCCGATGGCACCCACTTTGCTTGCCAACTGTGTTGACGTAACAGTAAACTTTTCCGGCATTTTATCTTTAACTTCCTCTTTGTTGTCCGGCAACCAGTTAATGTCCTTGTCATCGGCGTCGTCATCGGCGTTATCTTTCGGTTTCTGCCCGTTCACGTTGAACGAGATCGAAACGAGACCCGACGCATCGACCGATGCTGTGCTCGACGAAGGCGTTGCAGAGGTTGGTGACGCCGACGAGTCGGTCGACGTCGGTGAACTAGTGGAGGTTGACGTTGCCGCCGATGTGCTGATTGATGGCGCCGTCGATGTGCTCGTCGATGTTGTCGACGTTGTGGTCGTTGATGTCGCCAATTCGGTCGACGGTGGTGAACTAGTCGATGTTGAAGACGACGACGACGTGTTGATTGATGGCGTTGTCGATGTGCTCGTTAGCGATGAGATGCTAGACGTGGGTGAAGTCGGCGACGTTGAAGCGGACGGAGATGTAGTCGCGGATGATGAGCCGGATTGCTGTTGCAATTTTGTGGTGAGCTCGAGATTCCTTCGTTTGAGATCGTTGATCTCAGTCTGTTGCTGTGCGGTAGTTCTTTCTTGTGTCTCGAGCATCTCTATGTTCTGTTTTAACAGCTGTTCGTTTTCTCCATTTGTTGTTTGCAACGTCGTGTTTTCGTCGGCGAGACGACGAATCTCTGCATTTTTGCCAGAAATTTGTGTAGCGAGATCGTTTTGGGCATTTTGCAACTCTTCTGCCAACTCTTTGTTTTTCGCTTCGAGACCAGCGACGCGAGACGACAACTGTGTGATTTCGGTTGTTTTGAGTTCCACTTCCTTTTCCAGTTCGACAACACGTGTTCGATTTGCAATCGATTCCTGTTCGGGTTCCGAACTTCCTTTTTTGGCATCTTCGAGGAGCTTGTTCAATTTCGCTAGCTCAACTTGGCACGCTTTTTCGTTCTTGGCCGCTGCATCCACTGTTCGTTTGCTTTCGTCCAATTGCTCTTGCAATTCTTTGATCTCACGTTTTTGCGCATTGCGTTGAGTTGTCGACTTGGTGTCGAGCTCTTCGTAGTCTTTTTGTTTTTGTGCGAGCGTTGCGTTAGTAGTTTGCAGCTCTGTCGTCAGTCTTGATACGTCTGCTTGCGCTTCATTAAGCGAATTTTGTGCGTTTGTCAGTGCAAGGCCTTGATCGTAATCCTTGTTTGTAGCAGCCTGTAACTTATCCAAGACTTCGTTGAGGTTGTCTGTCGCACGTGAGAGATCTTTTTTTGCTTGCGTGAGTTCTGCTTCCTTGTCTAGCAGTTGTTTCTTCAACTGCTCGATTTCACCGTTGCTCTGTTGACGCAATTGATTCAATCTATCTTCTGCAGCTTGTTTTTCGTTCCGAATGTTTGCCAATTCCGCCGTCAACTCTGACACTTTCTGAGTAGCAGCGGCCAATTGTTGCTGATTCACATTGCCTCCATTTTGTATCAATTGGGTTACTCGATTTTCTGCAGCTGTTTTGGCATTCTCAGCTGTTTTCAGTTTCTGCTCCAACTGTTGCACTTTAGTCGTCAGTTTCGTTTCAGCCGCCGTCAATCGCCGCACTTCCTTGTTTGCATCAGCCAATTTTTGCTGCAGCTGCGCGTTTGGTGCCTGCTGCTGCGGCTGCACCGGTGGTTTTGGTGCATAGTCGCTCGACCACACCGAGCGGTTCACACTAGCCGCCGCCTCTTTTAGGTTATTGATCGCCTCGCGATCTTTGCGGTCTTGTTCAGCATATTTATCGCGTAGCTCCTGGTATTTGTCCAACGCAGCTTGGTAGCCCCGACTGTTTTGCGGAGTAAAAGCCAATTTTGTATATGCGTCGTTCACTTCTTGCAACGTGGGCGTCGTCGACATACGAGCAGTACTTTACTAATGATTCGCTGCACGTGTTTAAAGAACAAGTTGTAAAACTCTACTTTATTGCAGGACTACGAGACGCCGCCACGGTAGCGGCTGCCAGCATGTTGTTTGCGCGATTGGTTTGCCACCACAGAACTACCATCAAATATTGCTCGAGCGCCTGCGCTGAACGTTCGTGAGCCGCCTGAAAACGTTCTCGCGAATCGATAGCGAGTGTTGCCGCCGGCGTGTCTCGGTGCGCTGTGCTGTTCGTAGCTACGACTGCCGATGTACGCGATTCTGGTTCGCGCGGAATTTCGCTCGTTTCCAAAACGCGTGCGCGCTTTTTCGTGGTTTTCGCACTCATCGTTTAATGATTTCGCGAAAACAGATACATAAAGTACCTGCGCGCTGGCATCAAATAAGACGTGTGCATGCAAAAAGCTCTGGGGCCGTTTATTACGTTGAATCCGACCTCGTCGTACATACAAGGCTGGTCCGTTCCGTATCTCTACGACGAACACGAGAGCGAGCAGTCGCTGCGCGAAGAGTTTACGTACGACGAGGCAATGCAGATT
>ERZ650309.890-NODE-890-length-14244-cov-5.634717_pt1 | contig 14244 bp, 10 predicted proteins | sample MGYA00376245_ERZ650309 | MGnify/ENA primary metagenome ERZ650309 (study PRJEB26733, sample SAMN07839294) | wastewater metagenome | biome: urban; feature: wastewater treatment plant; material: waste water | place: USA: North Carolina | collected 2016-04-26 ...
CCCGCGAAACGGGACCTTCGGTATCGCGCGTGCCGATGTAGTGGCCGGCGGCGCTGTGCAGGACTTCGAGCGGCAGGAACTTGCCGCAGTAGGTCAAGGCCAATTGACCGAATCGGCCGAAAGAGGCTTGCTGGGACATGGATGGGCTCCTTGGAAAAGCGGGGCCCTGTCCCTCACGGGATGGCAGCTCCCGCACGCGGTTGAAAAAAAGCATCAGCGTCTTGGCGACGCGCGTCCGCGCAATGGATGCGATGCGGACTGGTGGGTTGCGCGGGGAGAACCCCGCGGCAGCCTGAAACCCTGGCTGCTGGCATGTGCTGACGAATCAGCGAGCATGCGGGCAGCTTCGTGGGGGGGGCGCGCCACGTCAGTTGGAAATCGGCATCTGGTCCAGCCCCGATTGATGTACGCAGAGACAAAGAAAAGCCCCGCAGCAAGTGCGGGGCGGTCATGACGGTGCGGTGAGGCTGGATCAGCGGGGCTTGTCGCCCAGGACATGCTGCTTCCAGATGGCGAATGCCTCGTCCGCTGGCAGCTCGGCCAGGATGACGATGGGCTGGTCCTGTCGGCTGCGCAGCTTTGCGAAATACGCTGCGCGGTCGGCAATGGCCTTGAGCTTGATGCCCTTGAGGAACAGCAGCCTGCCGTCCTTGATGAACAGCACCTTGTTGCCGATGTCGCGGTTGAACGCGGTGCGCAGCTTGCGCTCCGCGTGCATGGCATCGGCCAATTGGTCCACTAGGAAGTCGAGCGTCATGTCGATGAGAAGCGGCTCGTCGTCTTCGCGTTCGACGTCGAGCGATGCCGGCGGCAGGCTCTTGGCGAATTCCTCGGCCTGGGCCAGCAGCGCGGCCTGGCCTTGCAACGCGCGCACGAACGTCGAGCCGCCGTGTCCGTCGTTGCGGGCTTCGGCGATGGGCCTGCCGTCGAACATGACGGTGGCGGTGAAGCACAGCGTTTCCTCGCTCGCGAAATCCGCGACCTTGAGGTTCTTGAGGGTGATGCGGTCTTGTCGGGTGATGGTGTCCATGGGAAGTCCTGATATCGACCGGGTTGACGACACGCCCCTGACGGGACGCGGCATACATCCCGTGGGTTGGAGGAAGGTGGCATCGATGCCCGGTGGGCAGCGTTCGCCGGAGAGATGCCGGGGCGAACTGGCGGGTGGCGTGGGCGGAACCCACGGCAGTCTGGACACCCTGGCTGCTGGCTGTTGCCGATGCGTCGGCAATGCAGGAGGGAGGATCGCGCGACCCGCCGGCCGCGTCTTGCATCAATCCGAAGCGATCGATCCCGTCTTGTGCAGGTACTGCACCAGCCGGCGTCCCCAGCCACGCGACGCACAGCACGGCCATGGAATTGCCGATCGCCTTGCAGTTCGGTGCATCGGCGGTGCGTAGTGAGGCGGATTGCAATGTTGGCGGTCATGTGGGTCTCCCGTTCGTGTGGCGCAGGGCCATCGCCCTGGCCGGGGCGTTGAAAGGCAGGAGAAAGGCGCCGAAGGCCCCAGGGGCCTTCGGCTCGGGAGGAAAGAAGAACCACCCGTGGGCTGATTGGCAGGCCCGGTCGTCGCTAGAACCGTCTGCTCATCCAGCAATCACACCCGGCCCATGTCGTGGCTGGGGCCGGCATCGTCTGGCGCACATCCGCGCACAAAGGGAGCCCGTTTTTGCGCCGGCGGGCACCGGCACCGAATACCGCTGACCGCGAAGGGTCTCCGGATGGCTCGCACAGGCAAGCCATCGGGGGACCCTTCGCAGCGGCGGAAGGAATGCAGACGAGGAGAACGCGCGGGGTGCGGTTCGCGGAGAAGCCACCTTCAGGTCCCGCGGCCGGGGCCGGCCGGACGGGACGCGCACACGGAGCAAGAAGGCGTTGCGCGCTGGGGCGTCCCGCAGGGCATGCGGGACACGGGCCACGCCGCCGATGGCGGGCATGGCTCACGGGGAACGGGGGCGGTCAGGCGCCTTTGCGGCCACCGCCACTGGTACGGCGTGGACGCGAGGCACCACGCCTGGACGTGCCGGTTGCCACCGGCAGCGTGCCTTTGCAGTCGGGGTAGCGACTGCACGACCAGAACGGGCCGCTCTTGCCGGTTCGCTGGCGCGTGGGTGCGCCGCACTGCGGACAAGCCGGTCCTTGGGGAACCTTGATGGACAGGGACGTGCTGCCGTATTGCGCGATCAACTGCGAAATCCAGGCGGCCTGCTTGCCGATGAACACATCCAGGGTGAGTTGTCCGCCCTCGATCATGTCCAGCGCCTGTTCCCAGACGGCGGTGGTGCCGGGGTCGGCAATCGCCGCGGGCACGGCGTCGATCAGCGTGAACGCCGCATCCGATGCGCGGATGGAGCGCCCCTTCTTCACGATATAGCCGCGGGCGATCAGCCCGCTGATGATGTTGGCCCGCGTCGCCTCGGTGCCGATGCCCGTCGTGTCCTTGAGCTTCTGCTTCAGGCGCGGGTCGGTCACGAAACGCGCAACGCCCTTCATCGCCTTGACCAGTTCGCCCTGGGTATAGGGCTTGGGCGGCATCGTCTTGAGGGCCTTGATGTCGGCCCCGGCGACCTGGCATGCCATCCCGTCACGCAGCGCAGGCAGCACCTGGGTGCGCACGGGGGCGTCGCCATCCTCATCGGCGCTGCCTTCACGTTCGGACTCGGCCAGCACCAGGCGCCAGCCGCGGGCGACGACCTGCTTGCCCGTAGCCACCAGCTTCTGCTGGCCGCAGGAGAGATCCGCCACGGTGCGGTCGAACTCGTGGTGCGGGAGGAACTGGGCCAGGTAATGTGCCCGGATCAGCCGGTACAACGCCCGTTCCTTCTCGCTCATGGCGGAGAGATTCGCGGGTTCGAGCGTCGGGATGATGCCGTGGTGCGCCGTCACCTTGCCGTCGTTCCAGGCGCGCGAGCGCTGGGTGCGGTCGAGCTGGCCCATGATCTGGGCCAGCGTGGGATCGGTCTTGAGCAGGCTGTCCAGGACCGTGGGCACTTCGGCGAACATGCTTTCGGGCAGGTAGCCCGAATCCGAGCGCGGGTACGTCGTGGCCTTGTGCGTCTCGTACAGGGCCTGGGCGATCTCCAAGGTTTCCTGCACGTCCAGCCCAAGCTGCTTGGAACAGACTTCCTGCAAGGTGCCCAGGTCGAACAGCAGCGGCGGGCCTTCGCGCACGCGCTCGGTCTCGACCGACACCACCTGGGCACTGCCCGCGGCGCGGATCTGCTGCGCGGCCTGCTGTGCGACGGGCTGCCGCAGGCAGCGGCCGGCGTCGTCGGTGCTGGCATCGGGTGCCACCCACTGCGCGGTGAACGTCTGACCGCCTGCGGACAGCGACACGTCGATGGCCCAGTACGGCACGGACACGAAGGCCGCGATCTCTCGGTCGCGGTCCACCACGAGTTTGAGCGTCGGGGTCTGTACACGCCCGACCGACAGCACGCCATCGTAGCCGGCCTGCCGCCCGAGCACGGTGAACAGCCGGCTGAGGTTCATGCCCACGAGCCAGTCGGCGCGCGAGCGCGCCAGCGCCGAGTAATACATCGGCAGCGTCTCGGCCGAGGGCCGCAGCTTGGCGAGCGCGGTGCGGATGGACGCATCGTTGAGCGCCGACAGCCACAGGCGTTCGATGGGACCGCGGTAGCCGCACAGGTCGATGATCTCGCGTGCGATCAGTTCGCCTTCGCGGTCGGCGTCAGTGGCGATGACAAGCTGGGTCGCCTTCGCCAGAAGCGCTTTGACGACCTTGAATTGCGTGGCGGTCTTCGGCTTGACCTCGACCCGCCACTGCTGGGGAATGATGGGCAGCTGTTCCAGCGACCAGCGCTTGAGCGCCGCGTCATAGACCTCGGGTGCTGCCGCTTCGACGAGATGGCCGATGCACCAGGTGACCGTGACACCGGAGCCGTTGAGGCAGCCTTCACCGCGCTGCGTGGCGCCGAGAATCCGGCCGATGTCTTTGCCCTGGGAGGGCTTCTCGCACAGAAACAGCCGCATGTCCGTCCATCCGCTTCCCGTTGTTCATGGAGTTGCTGGGATCGAGGATGCCGAGCGCCTGTTGGGGCAGCAGCAAACAAGCTGCATGCGGCAGCGACCGCTTTCACGCCGATGGAACGGCTTGGGCGGGATGGCGTGCGGCCGGCGGTGTGCGAGCCGGGAGCCGCGATGTTCGGGAGCGCGCGGAAGCCGGTGGACGCTGATGGAGCTATCCCCTGGGGATAGCTCGCGAGGACATGGGGGGCGGCAACGTACTGCGGCCGCCCCCACGCCGGATCACTTCCTGCGCTTGGGCTCCTTCGACGCTGCCGGTTCCTGGGCGGCCTGGGGCTTGGGCTGCGCGTCCTGTGCGGTCTCCTGCGATTTGGGGCTCAGAACGACGGACTCGATGCGGAACGGCAGGATGCCGACGCTGCGCGCGTTGATCTGCCAGGTCTCGCGCGGCTGATCCTCGTTGTCGGTCCAGGGTTCGCGCTCCATGCGGCCGACGACCAGCACGCGCATGCCCTTCTGGTAAAGGTCCTTCCAGTGTGCGGCGTCGCGGTGCCAGATTTCCACCGGCGCCCAGAAGCCGCCGCGGTCCTCGAAGTCACCGCCCTTGGTGGGAACGGGGTTGTCGAAATACACGTTCAGCCGCAACAAGCGCCGCGGTTCGTCGTTGCCGTTGGGGAACTCCCGGTACTCGGGGGGCGAGCCGATGTTGCCTTCGCCCGAAAAATGCGTGCTCATGGTGCAATCTCCTTGGTGGTTGAAATACCCGTGCCATGTCGGCGTCGGGCGCGTGCTGGGGTGCCCGACGCGATCACCGATCGCGCACTCCGGGGGGTATGGACGCGAGCCGGCGCAGGTAGGCGTCTTCCGCCTCGGCGGCCTTGCTGGCGCACTCCTGGGCCTGCCTACCCAGGGTGTGCAACAGGCTGATCTGCATGTTCAGCGTGATGCGCTGCAGCTCGATCGCGTGCAGGTCGGCCAGCAGGTTGACCGGCGTGCTGGTGCTCGCCATCAGCTCCTGCCACAGGGCCACGCCCATGGCCGAGCGGTCGTTCCTGCGCCAGCGCAGGAACGTCGTTCCCGCGCCAGTGGTCTGCTGGGCCAGTTCGATGGGCAGCAGGTGGAAGGGATGCCCGATGGCCTGTTGCAGCACTTGTCGCTGCGCCAGGCCGATCAACTCGTCGCGCATGGCGAAGCACTGGCTGGCCCAGACCTCGAAGTCCCTCTTACCTTTAAAAGGCTTTAAAAGGCCTTTTAGAGAGGCCGCGTGTTCCAGGCGCATGAAGGCTCCCTGTTGCAGGCCCCGGAAGTAGCGGGTCGGCTGGTTCAGATCGCTCATGCGGATTCGTCCTCGCCGGCAGTGGCTGCGCCTTCGGACGGGTCGGCAGCAGCGGCCGCATCACCATCGACGCTGGTAGCGGCTGCGGCAGGATTCTCACCGCGCTGTTGCAGACCACGGCGCACCATGGGTGGCGCAAACGTCGAGCGGCGCGTGCCTTCGAGGACGTCCTGCGGCAACTCGCCGAACTTCTCCAGCGCGACCCGCGCTGCGGCATTCTTCGCCGCGAAATCGTCGCGGGTGCAGCCCGAGTAGCGGTACTGCTGGGCCAGCGAGAACAGGCTGCGCAGCGCGTGCGCGCCCTCGTTGAGCCAGCGCTCCAAAGTGCTGCGGTCGATCAGCGCGGTGTGGTGGGCGAGGATCAGCTTGCGCGCGATGTCGTCGTAGTCGGCCAGGAGATAGACGGCGGCAAAGCCCAACTGCGCATTGACGAACAGCGGCAGCTTGACGGGCTGCACGTTGAGGTTCTCGCCCAGGCTCAATGCCGCAGGCACGCCCGCCAGTGCCTGGTCCACTTGTTTGCGCAAGGTCTGCAGCGTGGTCCTGGTCTGGTCGAGCTTGTCCTCGATGCGCAGCATCCACCAGTCGCTGTAGGGGTCGTCCTGCTCCGAGCCGCGCTTCATCTTATTCATCACCGCGATGTAGCCGTTCAGGCCGACGATGCCGGGTCGCCCTTCGGCGGCGGCGCGGCCGTGCCAGATGCGGGAAGCGTGATGCGTGTGCAGCGTCAGCGACATCGCGCTGCGCAGGGAGCCGAGGTTGAGTTGCAATGGTTCGTTGCTGGTTGCCATGGTGAGCGCTCGCAGTTGGACAGGGAGCCGCCAGCATCCGCATGCAGCGGAAGGCAGTCAGTCAACAAACCGAAATGAGCCGGCCCCCGGTTCTATGCGCGCTGGCGGCGCAGCGCGCAACGGTCCCTTGGAGGCCGGAGCATTCACGTTGGCGCTCCGTGCCTCGGTCGTTGACGGTATGCGTACTGCACCGCACGTCGCGCTGCCGTTCGACACGATCCTTCGCCGCGCAGCCGTCCCCAGTGGACCGTTCCGTTGAGCGCCATGGAGGTCTGCTTCATGGTCTTGCAGGCGCTCTACTCAGGTTTTGCGCAGCATGTCGCGCCGTCGTCCGGCGTTTCACCACACAGCCGTCCCCTGGGGACCGTTTCTGCCGACCGCCAAGGAGGTCTGCTTCATGGCCTTGCCAGGCCCTGCGCTCAGGATTTGCGCAGCAGATCGCGCAGGCGCTCGATGTGCTGCCGGGCCACCGCGGGCGGCACGACGTTGCGCGGCGGCTCGGGCGGTGGCGCTCGCGCCGCCGATGGTGTTGGCGCTGCCGGGCTGGTCTGCTTGGCCCACGCATTGAACTCGCCGCGCATGGCGCGCTGGATGATGCCGAACAGGTACCCGGCGGGGTTGCGGATGCCATGCTTGCCGCACCGTGCGGCCCACTCGTCCAGCACAGCCTGCCGCAGGGCAGCGTCCACTTGCTGCAACGCCATCCTGGCGCCGGCTTGCTGTTCCGCCTTCAGTTCCGCGAAACGCTTGGGCCATTGCAGGTCGCCCAGCGCGCGCGCCTGCGCGGTAGTACGTACTTCATCAATACGACTACTACGTACTGTACGGTCCTGCTTCGGATTCCGAAGAGCGCCGTCTGGCGCGGGTTTCGGCCCTGCTTCGGATTCCGAAGAAGGGCGTTCGCCATTCCGAAGAAGGCTGGCGGGCCCTTCTTCGGAATCGTGGATCGCATCCTCCTGTGGATAACTTGCGGTGGCGGTGATGCCCTGGTCGGCCAGGCGCTCGGCGAGCACTTGCAGCCGCGACGGCAAGGTGCGTCCGGACAACATCGGGTCGTCCGCGATCTCCTGGAGGGTGTTGAGTCCCACCACCTGGACGGCCTTGGCGGAATGCCCCAGCGACTGGCTGACCAGGGCCAGGTAGTCGGCGTCGAGCTGCATGGCCTCGAACAGTGTCAGGGGTTCGTCGTGCAGGACGTAGAGGTTTCCGAGGATGCGGCCGGTCTTGGGGTCGCGCCGTCGTCGCACGAGGCTCAGCCAGCGCGTCAGGCGCAGCAGCGTCAGCGCCCGCGCGACGGTCTCGTGGGAGGCTTGTCCCGCGCAGGGCATGGACGCCAGCCATGGGCGCAACTGCTCATAGGTCGGGAACGTCGTGACGCCGTCGTCGTTGAGCATCAGCCGGAACACCTGCCAGGCGTTGCGCTCCAGCGGTGTCAGGCGGCGGTCGACGAACAGCCGCCGCGGCACGCTCTCGTGCCGATTGCCACTGAATAGGAAGGCGTCGCCGGACGCCGCAGGCGTGGGCACTGCCATGGGCGCTGGCGCGCGGGGATTTGGATTGGGCGTGAGGTCCTTCAGCGCAGCGTCGAACAGGTCGGCGAGTGCGATGGGGCCTTGACGCGGGGCTCGTGGGGCGGTGTCGTCCACGGCCATGGCCTAGTCCAATCCCTGATCGACCCAGTTCCTGATCGCGGCCCAGACCACCGAGAGCGGCAGTGACATGCCCTCGGCCAGGTCCATGGCCGCATCGAGAATCGAGGTCTCATCCTCCAGATCGACGTTCCTGCTGCTGGTCACGGCTTTCCATTGCCGCCAAAGTTCGGTGTCCTGGGTCTCGTCCAGGACGGGGTGGCGCCCCTTGCGCTTGGGCAGGCCGAGGATCTCCCGCCGCAGGGCGACTTCCTGATGGGTCAGGCCATAGAAGCGGCTGACCATCTCCGTGCTGGCCCCCAGCCGCAGCATGCGATCGACCGTGGCGATTTCCTTCTCCACGTCCTGTGCCTGGTTGAGCAGGCGCTGCAGCACTTCGCGGTTGACCGTGACCGAGCACCACGAGACGCTGGCGTTGGCCAGCACGCTGATCAGCGCGGGGTGCTTGAGCGCATCCAGCTCGGCCTCGCCGAAGCCCATGGCCTTGCAGCGGCGCAGTTGGCCGTTGCGAAGGTCATACAGCGCCTGGGCAATCACGGCCTGGTTGAGCGGATGCGATGTGGACATGCGGCCTCCCTCGCTCACGTCCCGGGCGCCGTGGTGCCGGCTTCCAGGTCCAGCAGACGCCGGGCCAGGCGGAGCAGCCGAAATAGCTTGACCAACGCCGTGTCGCTCAAGCGCCTTGTGCAGTCGCCGTGGTGTTGACCCTGGCCGTGCAGCAGTGCTGGCAAGTCGGCGGCGAGCTGCGCGCCATCCACGCCCGCTTCAGCAGTGGGCTGACCCGTCAGAGTGATGAGCAGCGCCAGCACCGCCCGGCCGAGCGGCGATGGTGCATGGGCGGGCGCGCAGCAAACGAAGCCGATGCCATCGGAGCGATCCTCGATGCACTCGTCCAGGGCTGCCTCCCCGGCGATCTCGCGCGCGAACTGCGCGATGTGGATGCGCAGCCGATCGGGCGTGTCCAGGCCGGCGTCGATGTACCAGACGTCGGAGATCGGATAGAGCCCGCCGGCTTGCACCGGGATGGACTGCAGCACGCTCGCCGAGAAGTCGGGCGGCAGCGCATCGCCCAACTGGTCGGCAACCATGCGCTGGATCGACTGCAGCCGTTCGGTCGTCGGTGCCGGCGAGACGATGTGCTCGAGAAGCAGATCGCCTGGTGCGGCCGCGGGGCTTTCCGTTGTCGTCTCTCGGGCCGTATCCTCGCGCAAGGTGGGCTCGGACGCCGGAGGGCTGGCGGGTGGAGGACTGGCCGCCGCTGCAGGCTTGGCGATGGACGATGCTACGCCCGGGGGAGGCGGCGTGCCGGCGGTGGGCGAAGGCAACGCCGGCGGCGCCGCAGGTGGCGTCGGGTCACTGACCAGCGCCCGGTGGCGGCTTTCCGATTCGGTCAGGTCCAGCGCCAACACGTCGTAGCCGATGCCCAGCAGCTCGGACATCTGGCCGATCAGCTCGTCCTGCACGCGCTGCGGCGCGAACTCGTCGCCCTGCGTGTCGAACTGCGCCAGCACCTCCTGAAAGAAGCTGTCGAAGTCCAGCGGCAGCGTGCGGTCCTTGGCATAGTGCTCCCAGGTGCGCTTGCAGGCCGTCCGCATGACCGACAGCCGCTCGACCTGGTGGCGCCCCAGGCCGCCATAGAGCACAGTGGGAATGGCGGGCAGCAGGTAGCGCACCGCGTCGGCCATGCGGGTGATGTGCGACCGCTGGACGGGGAACCCATCGGCCGCCAGGCGGCGGGCCAGTTCCGACTGGCTCAGGGCGGCGCTACTCTCCTGCTCGTAGAACTCGCGTGCTTTCTCGACGCCGAGCGCGCGCTCGATGAACGTGAGGCCACCGCGCAGTTCGTTCTCGGCAAGATGCCCGGTCAGCGCGACGATTTCACCGCGCTCCGGCCATGGCCGAAACAGGCACGATATGCGGAAGAAGCGTTCGTCCTTGGTCTCCGACCAGAGTTCGCGCAGGATCGCCAGCCGCGTGTTGCCGCCGTTGCGGATGATGTAGTGGTCCTCGCCGGGCCGGCGGGTGATGGCTGGCGCCGCGTCCAGGCCGCGCTCGCGGATGGACGCCTTGATTTCCTCGTAGGCGGGGTTGCGCTTCATGCGCGGGTCATGGTCGTAGGGCCGCAGCTGGTCCAGCGTCACGACCATGGGCGTGTCCGCGATCGGGTCGCTCAAGGCCGTAGCCGCTGGGCCGCTGCGCTCGATCTGCAAGCACGAGGGCGCGCCACCGATGGTCCAGCGCGACATGCCCACGTCAATGAGCGCGATCTTGCCGCCCGCTCGCAGGGAGATGCCTTTGTCCTGAATCGTATGACCCATTACGATTCGCTGCGCACCTTGGGCCTCGGCCAGCTCTTTGAGGTACGCCTGCGTCACCTGATCTTGAAGTGACTCCGCGAGGCCGCGAAACCACAGCGGACCTTCGGGATCGCTGCCCACGCCAAAGCTGCCGGGTGAGGGACGCTGAAGCTCGCTGCGCACCGCTTGGTTTAAGTCACTGAGCTTGCGTCGAACGTAGCGAGGGCTCAAGCCTCCGTGCATAAACAGCGTGTCGTTCACCTTCACGATCGCGTTGTGCGACATCAGCCAGCGACCGTACTTGCTCTGTGGACTGAATGCGGCGCGGTACTTTTCGACGCTGCAAGCGGGCTCGCGACCGACCGGCGTGATGCGTGGACCGTCGCCAAACGCAGCGAGTTCTCCGTCGGAGACATAGCGCAAGTCACCCGCGATCGTCATGTATTCATGGTTGCCGATGAGCGCGTGAACCTTGCCCGCCGCTTTGCTCGCTTGGTCTTCCAGCTGGATCAGTAGATCCATCACCTTTTTGGAATCGGGCCCACGATCGAGCACATCGCCGGTCTGCACCAGGTGCGTCTTGCCCGCGATCCAGCTGCCTTTGTCGTCGATGATTCGGCACAGCTTGAGCGTTGCGACAAAGCGATCGTAGTCGCCATGGACATCACCGATGGCAACGATGCGCTGGACGCCCGAAAAGCTGTCCGACGGGATGTCTTTGGGCTTCGCGATGTCGGCCTGCGCTGTTTTCGTCGCCCACGGGCCAAGACCGACGATCAGCGCACCGATCAAGGTCAGCGTGTGGATGGTCTGAAGGGATCGCGCGTGACGAGAGAAAGAGAAGGGAAACAAGGCCATGTTCGCTCTGGATGAAGGTTAGAAGCCCCAGCCGAGGGCTACGATGGTGGCCATGACGATACCGACGCCAGCGAGGACCATGTCAATCGCGACCGTGCCGAGCAGCCGATGACGCGCTTCGCTCAGCAGATCTCCGACGACGAGGATCGCACCTTTGCGCAGCCGCATCGTCTCACCGCCTCGGAAGGCTGGATCTTTTTGGTGTTCGACATCGCCTTGGATCGCAGCGCGCAGACCTTCGACGGCCATGGCATCACCGGCTTTGGCCGCACCGTGGAGCCCGATCGACAGCACTTCGCCTTCTTCGACGAAGACCGTGACGCGACGCTCACCGGAACGAATCGTCAGCGAGCCTTTGTCCGTTTCTTCCATCACACCTTCGAGCACGGGCTTGCCGCGCAGTCGTCGAACCTGCTCGTAGCTGCGATACGCGCCAAGTCCAAGCGGTGCCATCGCCAGCAGTCCCAGGATGAGCAGCACGGGATGACTCGGCGCCGCTTCGCGACGATGAACCGCACTGACCACGCGCTCGGGCTCAACCCAAGTCAGCGGTGCGACGCGATCCAGCGCTGCGGGCCGATTGTCCGGTCCCAGTCCCGGCAGGCTCTGTCCCGACGCGGTCAGCTTCAGCGCGCCGTGTCCTGGGCAGTGCGCCACCGCCTGAAGCACATCCGGCCCTTCTTCGAGCCACAGCCGACAGTCGAGCCAGTCTTTGGGCAGCGACAAGCTGGCGTAGCGCAAGATCTTGCCCTCAATGCTCGTGTCGACGACCATCAGCCGACCATGGGCCTTGTCGGGACCGATCTTCCACGGCAAGGTGCCTTGCAGCCACGCCACGGTCGCAAACATCCCCTTCTGCCCGCCGGTCATCGCCGACAGATAGACCTGAGGCTTGCGCAGATCGTAGAGCCGCACACAAAACGCCAGTGCCAGCCATAGAAAGGCGAAGCCAAACGCCATCCGACGCATTGAGGGTTCCTCCTTAGCTCTTTCGTGAGATGCCAAGGCCTTCGTGGGGGCTTCCCAGCGCGACCTTTTCTACTATGCTGCCGCCAATCGAGGCTCCATGCTACAGCGCTCCGAACACTCCTTATCTCGCCATCGTCGTACCGCTCGGGAAGAGCTGTCAAACGTGGCATTTTCTCAGGCTCCCGTTCGCTCAGGCGACTGGCTTTGGTTGTGTCGGCAAGGCGCCGAGCACGATGTGTGCGAAGAACTCGCGCTCTACCGTGTCCAAGGTGAAGCGATTCAGCCCGCGCTGGTTCGCTCGTCGACGCAGCCCAAACAAGAGGTCCTGCTTACCTTCGTTCGCCAAGGAATTCCCGTCGCGGCGGTGCTTCCGCCAGAGCCACGAGCGATCGCTCAGGCTGCGCTGTCGCGGATCAAGCGTCCGGTCGTGGTTCACGTCTTTGCGCCTGACTCCGACGCGGGCAACACGCTGTCGGCCCGTGCCGAAGCGCTCAAGTCCGCGCTGGTTGAAGTGCTGCGTGGCGCTGGGGTAGATATTCTGTCCGACGGAGAAGCTGCCGTTCAAGCTGGCGGTCAGATCGTTCAAGCCTGCTTTCTATCGAGCGATCAGGTTGCGGTCGGTGTGATTCCAGCGATCAAAGCGCAGAGCCTGTTTCCCGGTGGTCGGCAGCGGTTTCGCAAGCCCAAGGATGCTCCGTCGCGATCGGCTCGCAAGCTGGAAGAAGCGCTGGCCTGGTGTGGTCATACGCCAGCGCCGGGGGAAGTCTGCGTCGATCTCGGTGCTGCGCCAGGCGGCTGGAGCCAAGTGCTGGTCGATCGTCGCTGTCACGTTGTGGCGATCGATCCAGGTCGGCTGGCTCCAGAGATCGCTCGTCGGGTCGAACACCTGCGGATGAACGCGTTTTCGTTCGCGCCGGAGATTCCCGCCGACTGGGCGGTCTGCGACATGGCGTATCGACCGCTGGAGGTCGCGGCGCTGCTCGCTCGCTGGGGTCGTCATCGCTGGGCGCAGTTTTTGATCGCCAACTTCAAGCTGCCGATGAAAAAGCGCGTCGAGATGGTCGGTCGCATTCGCGAGATCCTGGCCACCGGCGGCTGGACCGGCATCAAGATGCGTCAGCTCTATCACGATCGCGAAGAGGTCACGGTCTTTGCCTGGCGTGGCTTCGGAAAAGATACGCGGGTGCCGGTTCGGGCCAGCAAGGATTCGAGCGCTGCACCAAGTGCGCCAGCAACGGAAAGCGATGCCAAGCGATCGGGCGATCGACGCGGAGGATTTGAGCCCGCCAAGCCCGTTGCCCGACGAGCGAGCGACGGACCATCGAAGCCGACGAGCAAGCGAGGAAGCAGTGGACCCGCGAAGCCGACGAGCAAGCGAGGAAGCAGTGGGCCCGCGAAGCCAACGGGTAAGCGAGCGAGCGAGGGTTCTGCCAAGCCGGTACGTCGTAGCTCGTCAGGCAGTGCTGGCTCGTCGCGCAGCAGTGGTCCCAGCGATCGCTCGGACGTGCGCGGCGGTCGCGGAGGAGGTAAACCCAAAGGCCATGTCCGTCGCTCCTAACTCTGTCATGGATGGATCTACCTTGCCTTCCGTCGGTTCCTCTTCGGCGGGATCGACCCTTTCGACTGCGCTGGCTGACAAGCTGGCGCTGCTTCGTCGCGTCATTTCTGGTTACGGTCCGTCGCTGGTTGCCTTTTCGGGCGGTGTCGATTCGGCGCTGGTCCTGAAGGTTGCTGCCGACGAGCTGGCTGATGCTGCCGTCGCATTTACCGCCGTGTCTGAGACCATGGCGGAGCGTGAGATCGAGTCAGCAGCGGCGATCGCTCGTCAGCTTCATGTTCGCTATGAGCCGGTGCGCTCGAATGAGCTGTCTCGGCCCGGCTTTGCCCAAAACCCGAGCAATCGTTGCTATCACTGCAAGTCCGAGCTGTTCGATCTGGCGGAGCCGACGCGAGAGCGACTCGGGCTGCGACACATTCTGCTCGGGACGAACCTGGATGACCTGGGCGATCACCGACCGGGACTGATTGCGGCCAAAGAGCGTGGAGCCAAGCAGCCTCTCGTCGAAGCGGGCCTGAGCAAAGCGGACGTGCGAGAGCTGGCGCGACACCTGGGCTTGCCGGTGTGGAACAAGCCGCAGCTGGCGTGTCTGTCGTCGCGGTTTCCGTATGGAACGACGCTGACCGAAGAGCGCTTGCGGATGGTCGATCGGTTCGAGCAGGCGCTGTACGATCTGGGCTTTGCGCAGCTTCGCGTTCGATTTCATGAGCTTCCGTCGCTGCCTGGTGATCCGAATGCGCAAAAACCGGCGATGGCGCGCGTCGAGCTGATGCCCGAGCTGCTGCCGGAAGCGGTGCGT
>ERZ650309.891-NODE-891-length-14243-cov-5.725754_pt1 | contig 14243 bp, 7 predicted proteins | sample MGYA00376245_ERZ650309 | MGnify/ENA primary metagenome ERZ650309 (study PRJEB26733, sample SAMN07839294) | wastewater metagenome | biome: urban; feature: wastewater treatment plant; material: waste water | place: USA: North Carolina | collected 2016-04-26 ...
GCAGGTTGAAGTGGGAAATAAACGCCGCACGAGCAGATGTAAAGGGGGCTGAAAGGATCGTCTTTCAGCGTTTGCTCGTGCGGCGTTTTGATTTTTGCTACTTCATTCAACCAGTTCAAAAATCCGTATTTCATCCGAAAACTCATACTCGCCTTTTGTATTTGCCTGCCAATTTATGCACATCAAAGTTTTCCGTTATGTCGCTTAACCGAAGCGCAGTCATTAACTTGTGGCTGCCACTGAAGCCACGGGCCTTTCCAAAAAACTGGCCGAAAGAAACGGAACAAGTCTTGCCTTTTGAATAAATTCCAAATTATCTTTTGGTAAGTCATCTCTAGAATTAAGCTGTAAATGAAACCATCCATTGCCAGATAGAAACTGCCTTCTTCAGTTTGCTTTCTCAATAATTGAAGTTTTGTTGGTCGGCCTCAATTTTGAGCTTGGGTTAAATGGCGGCAGTAAACATCGGGCAACATAACCATCAGGAGGATAAAAATGCCTAAACGCAGGACTTTCCTAAAAAGCCTCACTTTGCAGGTCGCAAGTCTAATGTTTCTCATGGTGGCATCTTTTGGCTTTGCTGCTGCTCAAACCGGATCGTCAACAGTAGGTGGCACTGTCCAGGATGCCCAAGGCGCCGCAGTCTCCGGCGCAAAAATTACGCTGAAAAATTCTGGTAAGAATTTTAGCCGCGTTGTCACCAGCGATGCTGCTGGTGGGTTTAGCTTCAACGTCGTGCCACCAGACACGTATGTCATTGAAGTTGAAGCCAACGGCTTCAAAAAGAACGTGCTCAGCGATGTCAAAGCGTTGGTGGACAACCGTGTGTCAGTCACCATTTCGCTCGAAATTGGACAAGTTTCCGAAGTGGTCAACGTCTCTGCTTCCGCTGCGGAAAATATCGTCAACACGCAGGATGCCAGTCTTGGCAACAACTTCGTTGCGCAGCAAATCATTCAGCTTCCGCTGAACGCGCGCAATGTCGGCAATTTGTTAAGTCTTCAACCGGGGGTTACTGCCACGGGTTATGTGGCTGGTGGTCGTAGCGACCAGGCAAACCTGACCATTGACGGTGTTGACGCCAACGATCAGCAAGATGGTACGGCTTTCTCGCCTGTCATTCGCGTCAGTCCTGATACAGTCGAAGAGTTTCGCGTGACAACCGTCAACGCCAACTCCACGCAAGGCCGTTCATCGGGCGCTCAAGTCGGTTTCATTACCAAGAGCGGGTCGAACACCTTTCACGGCAATTTGTATGAATATCACCGCAACACGGTGACGACTGCCAACGATTTTTTCAATAATCGTTCGATTGACCCGATCACTGGGAAATCAATTCCGCGTCCGAAACTGATCCGTAATCTGTTTGGTGGGAGCCTTGGCGGCAGGATCATCAAAGACAAGCTCTTCTTCTTTTACAACTACGAAGGCCGTCGCGACGCGAAACAAAACAGCGTCGTTCAGACAGTTCCGCTGGCCAGTCTTGGCCGTGGCGAAGTGAAATTCTTCGGTACGAACAATCAGCAAATTACGCTGACTGCGGCGCAGATCAACGGTTTGACCAGCAATGGAACGGCAACAGGCGCTGCTGTGGTTGACGTGAACCCGATTGCTTTGGGCGTTTTGGCTGCTGCTGCTCAACGCTATCCGGCCAATGACACGACTACGGGCGACGGATTGAATACGGGCGGTTTCCGCTTCAACTCCCCGCTTCCGGTTAAACTTGGCGCGCACACAACTCGATTGGATTTCAAACCGACCGAATCCCACACATTCTTTGTGCGTGGCAACTACCAAAATGACAAGATTGTCACTGGCGCCCAATATCCTGACACCGCTCCGCTGTCTACCTGGAGCCATCCGAAAGCGATTGCCGTCGGGTATGTCTGGACTGCCAAACCAACTCTGATCAATGATTTCCGTTTTGGACTCACTCGTGATGCGTTCAGCAATCAGGGGGATTCCGCGGTCAATGCCATTACCTTCCGCGACACGTTCTCGGATAAAGCTTATGCCCGCACCTTCAACCGTGTGACACCCACCAAGAACTTCACGGATAACGTGAACTGGCGTCCATCGGGAGGACATAGCTGGGATTTCGGAACGAACATTCGCATCATTCGGAATCAACGGACTAACTATGGTCCCGCATTCGATAATGGAATTACCAACCAGTCATTCTATTCGGGCGCTGGCGCAGTGCTGAGCACACCGATCAATTCTTCATTGACAACTCTGTTCCCGACGCTTCCGGCTGGAACCACGATCCGTTCAGACTGGACGCGCCTTGCCAGAACAGCGATGGCGGCTGTCATTGGACGTTTGTCTCAGTACGGAGCGAACTTTAACTACGGCATTGATGGCAAACCGCTGCCTGCGGGAAGCCCCATCGTGCGCGAATTCGGCACCGAAGAATACGATGCTTACGGACAGGATGTCTGGAAGCTGAAGTCGAATCTGACAATGACGCTCGGCTTGCGCTACGGTTTGAGCCGTCCGGTCTATGAAACTTCAGGCTACCAAGCCAAACCGGATGTCGGTTTGGAAGACTATCTGAATAAGCGCATTGCCGCTGCCAAACTCGGTCAGAACTTTACCGACCCGTTGAAAGTCGTTCTCGCGGGGCCGGCAAACAGTGCTCCTGGTTTTTACAGCCTGGACAAAAACAACTTCCAGCCGCGTGTCGCAGTTGCGTGGAATCCGAAATTCAAAGAATCCTCTTTGCTGGGAAGAATGTTTGGTAAAGATGGCGCTTCCACTTTCCGCGGTGGCTTCTCCATTACCAACGACTATTTTGGCCAGGCATTGGCAGTCAACTTCGACGGCAACAACCGTCTGGGTTTTTCATCCAACCAGACGATTTCAGCCAACACGTACAACGTGACGACCAACCCGGCTCCGCTGTTCACCGGACTGGGAATGGATATTCGCAGCTTGCCGCGCATTACCGTTCCCGCCGACCTGAAATTCCCGCTGCAAGCTCCCGTGAACGATGCGCGCCGAATTGAAGGTTCGCTCGACAGCAACCTGCGCTCGCCTATTAACTATGTTTGGAACTTTACCTACAGCCGCCTGATCCCAGGTGGAGTTGTCGTTGAAGCTTCCTACATTGGCCGCATTGCCCGCAATCTGTTGGCTTCGCGTGACGTGATGGCGCTCAACAACATCGTGGATCCGAAATCCGGTCAGGATTGGTATACGGCAGCGAGAATTCTGCAAGACTTGCGTCTGAAGAACACTCCGATTTCGCAAATTCCCAACCTGGCCTTCTTCGACAATCTGTACGGAAAAGGAAAGGTTGCAGCCGCTGTTGATGATTACATTGGCACCGATTTCGCGGGCGCTGGCTTGTCAAATACTCAGGCGGCGTATGCCTTTATGGCAGGCGGCGTTGGTGGTTGCGATGCGCTGGGCGGTTGCGGTGAATTCGGAACCGACTGGACTTCGCTTCAAGACGCGCTTGATCTGGGGTCGGGCAATCCATTGTTCTTTAATCGTCAGTATGGCGCTCTTTCAGCCTACGGAACGATTGGCCGTTCGAATTATCACGGCGGATCGCTCAGCATTCGTCAACGCTACAGAGGGCTGCTGTGGGATTTCAACTACACGCTCTCGAAATCTTTTGACGATGCTTCCGGTTTGCAGACCAGCGGTGTGTACGGAACGGCATTCATCCTGAATCCGCTGCGTCAGCAAGACAACTACTCGGTTTCGGACTTTGACGTGCGCCACATCATCAATTTCAATTCGGTGTGGGAACTGCCCGTTGGCAAAGGAAGAATGCTGTTGGGCAAAGCCAACAAAGTTACCGATGCTGTTTTTGGCGGATGGCAGTTGAGCACGATCTTCCGCTGGAACAGCGGTCTGCCGGTTTTGGGAGCTCCGTTCGACAACGTCGGCTGGGCAACTAACTGGAACGTCCGCAGCTACGGCGTCAATTTGAGTGGTTTGCAAACTACGCCGACTCGTGGCGGAACCAAATCTCCGAACCTGTTCAGCGATCCAACTGCGGCTTATCAAAGCTTCCGCAGCCCGTATGCTGGCGAAACCGGAGATCGTAACCAGTTGCGCTATCCCGGCTTTGTTTCTCTCGATTTCGGTCTCTACAAAGTTTTCAAGATGCCGTACAACGAAGGACACAAGCTGCAATTCCGCTGGGAAGTCTTCAACGCGACCAACACCCAACGGTTGACGGCGGTTGATGGCGCCAGCTTCAGTGTCGGTCTTGACCCGAACAAAGGCGGCTTGCCGCTGCCTTCATTTGGTAACCTGACCAGCATCCAGGGCACGCCTCGCGTGATGCAGTTTGCGTTGCGCTACGATTTCTAGTTTCCAAACCAGAAACTGGATTTAAAAAAGGCTGGCCGACAATAAACATTGTCGGCCAGCCTTTTTACTTTTCTTCAATTTTCAGTGCAGTGCTTAAGTGATGCTTCCGCCATCAACCGTTACGACCTCACCAATCATGTAGCTATTTCTTTCTGAAACCATAAACGCAGCGTATTCGGCTAATTCTTCAGGTTTGCCGCTGCGAGCTTTGGCTACCCAGAAATTGTGCATCTCCAGCAAACGGTCAGGCAGCATCTCCGCCAATTCCGTTTCGAAGATTCCGGCGGCAATGGCATTGACTACGATGTTGAACTGAGCCGCTTCACGCGACAGGCATTTGGTGAAGCCGATAACAGCGGCTTTTGAAGTGGCGTAATGCACGGCTGTCGGCATTGAGCGAATTGCGCCAATACTGGTGATGTTCAGGATATTGCCCGAACGTTGCCGCAGCATGTGTTTGTAAATTGGTTTGGTGACGTTGAATAGTCCGTGAACATTCGTGTCAATCACGTGATGCCAGGAATTTTCGGTCATGGTCGCAAAGTTGTCGGCTCGATTGATGGCAGCGTTATTCACCAAAATGTCTATGCGCCCGAATTCGTGATGAATCTCGCGCACCATTTTGTTGATGGCTGGGCGATCAGTGATGGAAACTTTGTAAGCCAGTCCTTTTCTGCCGAAAGAATGTATTTTTTCCAGGACTTCCTGGGCGGCTTCGTCGCGTGAATGGTAATTGAATGCTATGTCCGCGCCTTCGCGGGCAAAAACTTCGCACAACGCGCGACCGATGCCGCGCGAACCTCCTGTAATGATCGCTTTTTTTCCGTCTAACAGTCCCATAAAGTTGGTTGAAAATAAGTTTGGGTGTGAATAAGTCAGGCAACCGGCTGGTTGATGGGGGGGGCAGGTTCCACTGTTTGCCTGTTTGCGCTAACTCGATTTTCGATTTTGCGCATTAGCTCGCCGACGATTCGCTTGGTTGCATCGGGAATCGCCACCCGCGATGCCGCCGCCCGCATTGAATCCAGTCGAGCAGGTTCATGAATCAATTGCCGCATTGTCGGAACAATATCGGCGGCACGTTCCAGCAAAACGCCTGCGTTGTAACGCGATAACAGATTAGCTGTTTGGGATTCCTGCGGCATCGGTGGTGTGGTTGTGTCGGCAACGATCGGCAACCGCGAAGCCAGAGCTTCAAAAGTCGTCAATCCACCAAGTTTGGAAATCATCACGTCGGCCGAATTCATCAGCTTTTCCATGGCGTTGGTGTAGCCAATGACTTTTGTCGGGAACGGCGCGCGTTTAGCCATTTCCGTGATTTGTACTCGCAACTTGTCGTTGCGTCCGGCCAGGAAAATTGCCTGCGAATTTTTTAACTGGTCTCCGCTATCAACCATTTGTTGGAAGATGCGCGGGATATTTCCACCGCCAACCCATCCGGCGTTGATGAACATCGTGAAGCGTTCAGGATCAAGTCCCAACTCCGCACGCGCCGCCAGCTTTTGATCTTCATCCTGGTACTGAAACTTGGGGTGAATCGGAATGCCGCAGATTTTGATTTTCTCTGCCGAAACGCCGTAATCCAGCAACTGCTGTCTGGCTTCTTCGGTCGCGACCAGATAAAGACTGACCTCGTCGCAAGCCCAGCCGCGCCAAAATCCGTAACAAGGATCAGTCACAACTGTCACCAGCGGCACGCGATCCTGCAATCCGAGTTCGCGTAACATCCTGCCGAAAAAATGCTGAGTCATCGGATGAACAGACACGACAACTTGCGGGCAAAACTTTTCAAACAGATGCCGCACGTATCGCGAAGTCATTCGATAAAACAGATTGGATTCGTTTGGCCGGAACCGCTCAATCGCCCAGTAGTAATACTTCATCAAATGCTGATGGTGGCGGAGCAGGTAGTTGTAAAACTCCGCGCACTTTTGGGCCAGATAATGCGATTCTTCAATCGCACGAGCGATGTTGACCAGACAATCGGCTGCACCAAATCGTTTCAAGCCATCGGCGATGGCCGCCGCCGCGCTGGTGTGACCGCCTCCGGTTTCGGATGTGATGATCAGGAATTTTTTGGAAGTCTCTTCGGACATTTTATGGCGCCTGTTGAAAGCAGTTTTTGGCGGAGTGTCTGACGCAAAACTGCCAACGCCTGACACCAATAACCGATCACAATCAAGCAGTGCTTGGTTCAAGAAGGCCTGAACTATCAGGAACGTGCGATTTTTTCAGTTGCCGTTCCAGCTTTTTGATTTGGATCAGGTGCTTCGGATTGAATGCTAACGACGGGTAATAACAATTCGATTCGTGCGTGCAATAACAACCGTTTTTGACGTGTTCACGGCGAACTTTCATTTCCGGCGAATGCCACAGCGCGTTGAAATCCCAGTTGTAATCGCGCAGATTGCCGATCGGGTCGAGGTTTTCACAACTTGAAACCGTGCCTTCGTCGTAAATCACTCCACCGGTTGTTCCCGCATGGCAACGCAACTGTGCTTTCTGCTGTTCTTCCGTGCGGGCGATCAGCTCGTGCATATAAATGTCCACAGCCGCTTTGAAATATCCGCCTTTGCCTTTGTAATGATTTTTGATGACGCCGCGCTGCGAATCGGAATCAATCAGTTGCGACAGTTTTCGGTAACGGCTTAAGTCAATGTTCAGCTCTTCCGCTTTGGCGGAAGGCGGACGGATGTAATTAACGTTGATCTTGTCGGGTTTCAAGTCGTAACGCAAAAAGTCGTACCACTCGAAAATACGATCCTGATTCGAGTTCATAAAACAGGTGCAGGTTTGCACGTCCAACCGCGGAACCTGTTTTTGAATTTCCTGAAGCTGGCGCGCCGTGCCGATGGCTTTGTCCCAGCTTCCTTCTTTGCCGCGAATCTTTTCGTGGTCTTCTTTCAGGCCGTCAATGCCCAGCGCCACCGTCACGTTCAAATTCGGACATTCATCCAGAATGCGTTGAACGTCGGGCATGATGCGCTGCTGGATGCCGCCATTCGACATCAGATAAACCGATTCCAGCTTGTTGTTTTCGTAAAAGGCTCGGACGACTTCAGGTAAGTCTTTGCGGGTGAACGGCTCGCCGCCGGCAATGATCAGGATCGGCAATTGGCCGCCAAGCGTTTCGCTGATGCGGACAAGGTTTTCCGTCGTCATTTGCAGCTTCTTGCGCGGTTTGTCGTCCAGTTCTTCGGTGAAAAAACAATGGACGCAACGCATGTCGCAAACCGACGTAATCAAGATATTCAGGATAACAGGAGATGTGACTCCGCCCGTGAGAACCTTGCCGTATCGTTTGATGAGTTCAAAGTTGTAATTCATAAGATGTCCGGTGTTATCAATTGACAGTAATCGGAAGCCTAACAGGCAAGTATTAAGCGTTGTCCGTTTTACAAAGTCAAACGAGTGTTCCGGAATAGAAAAAACGGCAGCCCCATCGGAACCGCCGTTTTTTTCTGGTTCAATCCGATCAATTATTTAACGTGTAACTGAGAGTAATGAACAAAGAACCAATAAGTGATTCCCACCCAGGCCGCCAGGTTAATCAACGACCCTAACAAGCCGACAGTTTGGACTTGAGAGGTTCGTTTGCCGACTTTTTTGCCGTACATCAGCAGGACAAACAACGCGCCAACGACAATCCAGAAAAAGAGCCGGATTCCGTAATCAAGCGCGCCAGCGCCAGCGATATACGTTTTCACCTGCCACGTTGTCAGGATCAGTGTGAGCGCGATTCCCACCAGCGCAGCGACAGGCGGTTTGTAGTTCGCATCCACGCTGGCCGTCGCGGCAGTAGCCGAATTGAGATTGCTGTGTGAATAACTGTAGGCAAAGTAAATCACCAAGCCGATGGACATCCAGTCAATCAGTCGAATCCAGGTATCCAGCGGCAGGCTGTTCATTAAATACGCTGCCGACAAAACCGTGCCGATGGGAATGAACGGAGACAGCGGCACTTTGAACGGGCGATGCATGTTCGGGTTGGTTTCCCGCAAGATGATGATGCCTGTGCCGACGATTACGAACGCGAACAGCGTACCGATGCTGACCAATTCGCCGAGCAAGCTGATGGGAACCAGCCCTGCCAGAATGGCGACGATCGTTCCGGTGATGGCCGTCGTAATGTGCGGAGTTTGATACTTCGGATGGACTTTCGCCGCCCAGGATGGCAGTAAACCATCTTTGGACATCGAATAGAACACGCGCGGTTGGCCCATGACCATCACGACCATTGTCGAACTCAGCCCAAGCACGGCTCCGACTTTGATAATCGTTGGGAAAAATTTCAGCACTGTTCCCATCGTCGTGCCTTGAGCCAATTGCAGCGCCGCATCAACCGCCACGGCAATCGGAGCCGCCGCGTTGGTCAACATCTTGTAATCCACCAGCCCGACCATGATTCCTGCGACCAGCACGTAAAGCACTGTGCAAATCGCCAGTGAACCGATAATGCCGATGGGCATGTCTTTCTGGGGATTCTTGGCTTCCTGAGCGGCAGTCGAAACCGCGTCAAAGCCGATGTATGCGAAGAAGATTACTGCTGCTCCGGTGATGACACCGCCGAAACCGAAGGGCATAAACTCAGCACAACCTGGCGTGCCCGGCGTGCAGCCGATACCCATGTTGGCTTTGTTGACATAACCGATGCCAGCGATGATGAACAGAATGACAACCAGCAACTTGACCAAAACGATGACGGAGTTGAAGGAAGCTGATTCTTTGATGCCCTTGATCAGCAGCAAGGTCACTCCAACAGCGATAAGTAAGCCTGGAAGGTTGACGATGCCTCTGACATGACTGCCATCCGCCAGCGTCATCACCGTCCAGGGGCCAGCGGTTAATTGCGCTGGAAAAATGATGCCAAAGTCTTTCAACAGACTGACTAAATATCCCGACCAGCCAACTGCCACGGTTGCTGCGCCAAACGCGTATTCCAGAATCAAATCCCAGCCAATAATCCACGCGACAAATTCGCCAAGCGTGCCGTACCCATAAGCATATGCCGAACCCGAAATCGGGACGCTGGCGGCAAATTCCGAATAACAGAGCGCCGCAAACGCGCTGACAACTCCCGCAAGAATCATCGAAATCACCACCGCAGGCCCGGCATGTTTTCCGGCAGCTTGACCGGTCAACACAAAAATTCCGGTTCCGATGATCGCGCCAATGCCGAGCATGGTCAGATCCAGGGAACTGAGCGTCTTTTTCAGTGTGTGTGTGCCGGTTTCTTGCGCCTCGGCGATAATCTGATCAATTGGCTTCGTCGCAAACAATGACATCCTATCCTCCTTGGCCTGACGTAATGCAGGCCGCGATTCGAGTTTTTTACCAAGTAATGCTGTTTCAGCAGAAATTTTTAGAAGTTTGACTGCGCGTGGAATCGCGGAATGATTGAATCCTTAACTGACGATCCCGAAGTGGCGCATACTCTAAACGCAAGGTTCGGAAAGCGTCAATGCCTGAGATCGTTAATCCAGGATTGCTTTGGTTGGGGTGATTCCGCGTTTGCGCGATTGCCTGCGCCACCAAAAGTACACCGGAACGCCTGACAACACGATCATCAACCCCGGCCAGGTCGTCTTCGTTTGGTAAAGAAACAACACAATTAAGATCACTGCCGCGCCGAGAATGTAAAGTCCGGGCACAATCGGATATCCGAACGCTTTGTAGGGACGAACGGCGTTAGGCTGTTTGCTGCGCAGCACAAAAATTCCCGCAATCGTCAGAATGTAGAAAATCAGCGCTGCCGAAATCACGTAAGTCAGTAAATCGCCGTACAAGTTGCCATAACTGCCGTCGGCTTTGATCGTTCGCGGCAACACCAAAAACGCAGCCAGCAATCCTTGAATCACCAGCCCCCGGGAGGGAACGGCTTCGCGATTTAATTCCCCTGCGGACTGGAAAAACAATCCGTCGCGCGCCATCGCGTAATATGCTCGCGCTCCGGCCAGGATCAATCCGTTGTTGCAGCCGAACGTCGAAACCAGCATGACCACCGCCATCAGAGCCGAACCCAGGCCCGGAAAAATGACATTGGCTGTTGCCGCCGCCACGCGGTCGCTGGGAACCTGTTGAATGGTTTCGAGCGGCAGCGAAACCAAATACGCAATGTTCGCCAGCAGATACAGCGCAATCACCAATCCCGTCCCGAACGCCAGCGACAATGGAATGTTGCGTTTAGGGTCTTTCACTTCTCCGGCGGTGAAGGTGATGTTGTTCCAGGCGTCGGCGGAAAACAGGGAATTGGTTTGCGACACGCACAGGCCGACGAACAACCCAAACGTCGTCACGGCAGTCAGCTTGTGACCAACGTCCTGCAACGTGCCGCGCGCCGTCCACCAATCGTTGAAGTTCGCGCTGACCGCGCCGGAATTCCAGCCAACCAAAATTCCAAGCATAATCAAGGCGATCAACCCGCCCGTTTTGGCCACCGTGAAAACGTTTTGCACCACTTTGCCCAGCTTCAAACCGCGCGTGTTCATCCAGGTCAGCAGTGCGATCATCGCCACGCCGACCAGTTGCGCGGCAGAAAGCGAAACGGCGTAACTCGATCCCAGATTGATCGGTTTGATGATGTAATTCGATTCCGAAACCGTCGGCCACAACACACCTAAAAACCGCGCAAAGCCCACAGCGACCGCTGCAATCGTCCCGGTTTGAATCACCAGAAACAGCGTCCAGCCATATAAAAATCCCCACAGCGGAGAAAAGGCTTCGCGCAAATAAACGTATTGGCCACCGGCTTTGGGCATCATTGCGGCCAGCTCTCCGTAACTCAGCGCGCCCACCACAGTCAGAAATCCAGTGATCAGCCACGCCACCAGCAACCATCCGGGCGAACCGACTTGCCGGGCCATATCCGCTGAAACGATGAAGATGCCGGAACCGATCATCGAACCTGCAACAATCATCGTCGAATCCAACAGCCCCAAACCGCGAACGAATTTTTCTTCTTGAGTCATAGCTGAACCGTGGGGTGCGCTTGCACAAAAGCAAAAAGGGCGATCCGTTTCCGAACCGCCCCTCTGTTGAGCCAAATTGTCTGTCTGTTATTTGCTTGCCGGTTGCGGCGAAGCCTGTTGTTGCGGTGGAGCCTGTTGCTGAATTTGAACCGGCATTTCTTTCTTTCCGAATCTGTCTTCAAACCAGCGCCAGCCGTCATTGCCAAACACAAACGCCATCAGAGCCAAAATAATGACCATTCCGACGCTTTGAATCCGTTCGCGCAAGCGAAGCGACATCGTCAATCCGATCAACCCCATTAACCATTCCAGGAAGATGGTGACGATCATTCCACCGTCCAATACCGGAATCGGCAACAAGTTGAACACGCCCAGGTTCAGGCTAATCATCGCCGCCCAGGGAATCAGTCCCGTCCAGCCTTCGCTTTCGACAACGCGGCCAGTTTCGCGCGCCATGCCAATCGGGCCGGAAACGGATTCTCGAACCGATCGGTCACCGGCGAAAATCTGGCGGAACGCAATGCCAGTCACGCGTAAAATTCGCCAATTGTACGTCCAACCATATTGCAGCGCTTCTGCCAGCGAAGATGTTTTCTGCGTGACCATTTCCGTCCGGACACTGGTGGCGACTCCAAGCCGGTATTCGCCATCAATCTGAACCGGCGATGCCTGCAAATCCAGATTCTGCTGGCCGCGCACAACCTTCAGTGCGACCGGCTGGCCATTGCTTTCGTTCAGCGCGTTTTTGAATTGATGCCACGACGACATCGGCTGGCCATTGATGCCGACGATCTTGTCTCCGGCTTGAATGCCCGCCAGCGCAGCAGGTTTTCCCGCCTCGGCGGTGTTGACGACGATTTCTTTGATGGGAATCAACGATTGAAAACCGGCGTCGCCGATCTTGTTTCGTTCGATCTGCCTTGCCGCAGGCGTCAGCGTAAGGGGCAGGATTTGTCCGTTACGGTCAACGGTTAAGGGAATTGGTTCTTCCGGCCTGACCTGAATTTCCAGCCGCAAATCGTCCCAGGTCGGTTTTTTCAGATCGTCGAAGGTCAGAATTTTATCGCCGGGCAGCAAGCCAGCTTTTTCGGCAGGAGAGTTTTTGCCAACAAAGCCTATGACTGGCTGTTGCATCTGATCCGCGCCGACTTTAAAGCCAACTAAAATGGCAATGGCCGGAATTGCCAGCGCGAAGGCGATGTTAAACGCCGGGCCAGCCAAGGCGACTAAAAAGCGTTTCCATTTTGGCTGCGAGTTGAATTCGTCTGCCGGAGCGTCGCTTTTGCCCTGCAACATTTCCAGGTTTTCGCCGCGAAACCGGACGTAACCGCCCAGTGGAATCAGGCTCAAACGATAATCCGTGTCGCCGAGTTTGAATCCCCACAGCCGTTTGCCAAAGCCGACTGAAAAGACTTCAACACCAATGCCCAGCATCTTGGCGACGATGAAATGGCCGAATTCATGAATCACGACCAACACGCACAGCAGGACGGCAAATGGGATAATTACATGTGTCAACGTATGCATGACTTCCTCACTCCTTCAATACAGGCTTGTTACCACCTTGATTGCCGCCCAGCCTGAAAAACAGCGGCTGCGTTGTTCAAAACTCTCTTCTCCCCGAACCGAATGGCAGTCTATTTCAGGCCGACAGGCGTGTCAAAGCTGCGTTTATATCGTTTTGCAGTACCTGGAAATATCTCTGGGCGTTTGGTGACGTGCCAGGCTACGGACGGAAAATGACATTGCTGAATTGACCCTGGAGAGCAAATCAGTCCGGCGTTGAAACCGCAGTTCAACAATGCGTTAACCTGGGCGGGGAGTGATTTTTACTTTTTGCAGATACTCATCCAATTGGGAACACAGCGCTGCCAAAATTGCCGCTTTGCTTTGTTTCGCGGCTTCTTCAATGTTTTCTCCCATTGTGGAGATGGGCGCAAAGCCGTAGGCCGTGCCGCTGCCTTTCATGTTGTGACCGAGCGTTTGTATCAATGGATAGTTTTCTGTGGTCAGCCATTTTCGCAGATTTTGCACATCCTGTCGGCGACCACTGAGATAGCCCGGAATCAAATCTAAAATATCCGAATCCACGATAGCAATAAATTCTTCATCAGACGCCGCCGTCAATGCAGTAAGCAGGCGGCCTGTGTGACCGACAGTCGAATCATTGCTATGAAATGCCAGATGTCGGTGAATCGTCTCAAGCAAATACGACTTTTCGTAAGGTTTGGTCAGGAGGTCAGAGCAGCCGTAGCTAAGGCATCGAGCTCGAGCTTCAGGGCTATCATGCGCTGTCAGCGCGATGACTGGGAGTGCAGCAGCAACGTGGTGCGCCCGTAACTGCTGTATGGTTTCATCGCCATTCAAGAGCGGCATTTCCACGTCCAGCAACACTAACGAGATATGCCGTCGCGCAATAATGTCGAGCGCCTGACGGCCGTTATGCGCAAACAGCAGCCGCAGCGGTTCGTTCTTCAAGTAGTTTTTGATCAGCTTCTGATTTTCGGACGTGTCTTCGATTACCAATACGACGTGGCGGCGGTCAAGACATTCCTGTACGGCTTCCAGCAGGCGTTCGCTTTTGATCGGTTTGGTCAGGTAATCGTCCATGCCGCTTTCCAGGCAGCGTTCGCGGTAACCTTCGATCGCGTGCGCGGTCAGAGCGATGATTGGGACAGATACCTGCTCCATTTGCCGCTCGTGCTGACGAATTGCCTCCGTTGCTGCGAAGCCGTCCATCACAGGCATTTGAATGTCCATCAGGATCAAGTCGTAATGCCGGGCCTGTGTCATCGTCACCGCTTGTTGGCCGTTTTCGGCCAAGTCTACGGAATAGCCGGCATTTTGCAGGATGTGCAGCGCCAATTGCTGATTGGCGGGGCTGTCCTCAACCGGGTCCATATGGCCGACGAAGAGGGCGAAGTTACCCTGAGGCGTGTTGAGCAT
>ERZ650309.892-NODE-892-length-14233-cov-8.266963_pt1 | contig 14233 bp, 10 predicted proteins | sample MGYA00376245_ERZ650309 | MGnify/ENA primary metagenome ERZ650309 (study PRJEB26733, sample SAMN07839294) | wastewater metagenome | biome: urban; feature: wastewater treatment plant; material: waste water | place: USA: North Carolina | collected 2016-04-26 ...
CTCCATCTCCGTCTCCATCTCCGTCTCCATCTCCGTCTCCATCTCCGTCTCCATCTCCATCTCCGTCTCCATCTCCGTCTCCATCTCCGTCTCCGTCTCCATCTCCATCTCCATCTCCGTCTCCATCTCCGTCTCCATCTCCGTCTCCATCTCCGTCTCCATCAAATTTATTGGAAAATTATGTCAATCTGCTTACCTATCAGCCATTAAAATATCCACAATTACAAGATGAAAATTTGACTCAGCTTCAACTAAGCATGACATTAACTCATGTGTTGGCAATTAATAGTATTTTGGTCAATTATTACTCAGATAGTTCTTGTACAAATTTAATGTCGGGAGAAAATATTAGTGGTAGTGCCAGTTTGCAACCTGGAAGCTATATTACGAATAGCGCATCTAATTTATCGTTATGTACTGCTTACAGCTATAATGGAATGAATGGTTGTGTTTATGCTTATAATAATACTCACAGCATGAAATTTATAATAACAGATACTCTTGGGCAAATGATTTCTAGTACTTGTTTGACTAATCCACAATGGTTTGGAGAACGTTTAGGGTATTATAATCTTAGCTCTAATTGGTCTCGTAATTGCACGACAAATTATAATTGTGGTTTTTCTCAGAACTACACTATGCAATTAAACTAGTTTATTTACACGAAGTTATTTCGGCACTACCTGCTTTTAATGTAATGATCTTATCAGCCTGAGCGATTGTGCTTAGGCGATGAGCAATAACAAATACTGTGAGCTTACCTTTAAGCTGTTCTAACGCGTGTTGGATTAATCGTTCGTTTTGTTCATCTAGAGCACTGGTTGCTTCATCTAGTATTAATAACTGTGGTTTGCGTAATAAAGCGCGAGCTAAGACCAGACGCTGACGCTCGCCGCCAGAGAGATTTATTCCACGATCACCAACCAAGCTATCTAGTTGATTTGGTAGTTGTTTGATTAATGGGTAAAGCTGTACTATTTTGAGCATTTCCCAAATTTCATCTTCGCTTGCTAGTGGTGCTGACCAGCAAAGGTTTTCGCGAATGCTGGCATTAAATAAAAAAATATCTTGAGGGACATAACTTACTAATTGTTGCCAGCTCTCTTTGATTGCTGTTAATGGTATTTGATTTACCATAATATAACCTTCTGTTGGTGAGAGTAGACCTAGTAATAGATCCGATAAGGTACTCTTTCCGCTTCCAGAGTGCCCGACACACGCGATAAATTCTCCATGTTTAATGTCAAACGATATGTCATGTAATGTTGCTTGTGATTGGCTCGCGAAACGAAAGCTTAAATTCTTAACGGTAACAGTTTCTAAATGTTTAATTTGTTGAGTTACTTGTTGCGTAATTTGCTGCTCATTTAGTGCTTCTTGTTCTAATGTTTGAATAGTATTAAAAGCAGGTAATGCAACAGCAATGGAATGAAGCGAGTTTTGTAGACTGGAAATGCGTGGCCAGATTCGAGCGAAAATAATAATTATTAATAAAAGGCTTTCAATCCCAAGATGAAGAAATTCAATTGCCACATAAAAAACAACACTAATAAATAATGCAGCAACAATCTTGTAAATCATATCAAGCTTGGTCTGTGTTTGATTAAATTTCAAATAATTATTTTCTACTTTATTGCGTAAATTATTTAGTTGTTTCAAATGGAAATTTTCTAAGCCATAAGCCTTAACTTCTTTAATACCATTAAGGTGTTCACTAATACCAAAAAATAGCTCACGACTATATTGCGAAATTGCTGCACCAGCGTAACGTGATTTCTTAACTAAAGAAGATAATATAATAAATAAAATTCCGCCACCTAGAAAAATTAAAAGAGTAAGAAATGGGGCAATGCAGATTGATAAAATTAAGTAAATCAAGAGAATAAAAGCAGCACCTACCAATTGAAACAGAAAGTAGCATCCTATAGTTACTCGGGAAATTTCATTGCTGATTACGTGATTTATATCAGATTTAGTTTTACCAAGCCAGTAGCTCCAACTGGTATTTGCTAGTATACGGTATAAATTTGTAGTTAGATGAGTATTAAATTTTTGTTGAATATTAGCAGTTAATAAACTTTGTTGTCTTTGTAGTATTGCAGAAACAGCAATTAACATAATAAAGATTATTAATGCCAAACTCAAGGTTAAATGGTGAGTACCTAAATTATTTAACAGTCTAACTAATGAATTTGAGTTACCATTGCTATAAAGTCCGGTCAAGCTCAAAACAGGTAATATAGCAACTATACTGATACCTTCAAACAGGCTGAGCAAGATGGTTAATACGAAGCTCAAGATTATTTTTCTTGGATTAAAGCGATATAAGCGCAATAAAAAATCCAATATATTGTTTTGCATCAAGTTTATTTCCTAGTGATGATATATTTGATTATCCATAGCGGGTAAAGAAGATAGTAGCCAAATTCGCAACCTCGTGGCAAATTAAAATAAGGGAAGAGGCGATCAATTTTAAATAAATCACCAAAAATTGCTTGATGACGCTGTCCTTTTGCTGCAAGTTTAGATAAATAAAAGCGATATTTAAAAAACATCTTGCTAAAAATCCCGTACCCTCCAGTTAATTCATAATCTGCCACAATGAATTGATGTGCAGTTTGTGCTAGCAATACACTTCTTTTATCAATTTTAGACAATAGTTGATTAATTTCTGGTGTCTGATAGTTATACACTTTATCAAGCAGGCTTAGTGTCTGGAGAACAATGTGGCTACAGTCTAATTCTAGGCTTAACTGATAAACATTGGTTAAATTACATTTATCTTGGGTTATATAGAGGTAAATATCATGCAGCCAACGAAGGCGTGACCAAGCATGAATTGCGCCGTGGAGCATTAAATATAAGACATGATAGTCATGTTGCAGTGTAACGATTTGATCTTTATTACTTATAATTTGTTGAGTTGCTACTTGATTAAATTTAAAAAAATTGATGCCAAAATACTCTAAGCGAAAATGGAGCTCAATTTCTACCTTGCGTTCAGAATGAAAGAATGCTAAATCATGTTTATGACAAAGATAATAATTTTTCTTATAGCCACTCAATTGATAAGAGGGCAAAGTTTGCAGATAACCTGCATTTATTAATAATTTTTGTACTTTTTCCAAGTTGTCGGGAGTAACCCACAAATCAATATCCTTGCATTGTCTTTTGTCAGAACCACCATAAATTTCGATAGCTAATGGGATACCTTTAACAATTATGTATGGTAAATCGTGCTCTTCTAAAATTCGTGTAATTCGTATTGTTTCTGCATGCATATTGAGTAGGTTAAACTTTATTTGGTGGTTAGTTTGCCTAAGTTTTGCTATGAAATTAGCAGGTATTTGAGGAGTGTTTTTTAGTTTGCTATAAACTTGTTCAATTACACGGTGACGTATGATTAAAGTATATAAATAATCCCAACGTATCTGCAATAATAACTGCATAAATTTTGTATTGTTTAGCTGATTTTGCAGGATAAGCAAGATTAGGCTCAATTCCGGTGAATATTTATTATGCATATCAGATAGCTTTTGCATTAAATGTCTTCAAACTGTGAAATTATTTTATAACGTTCAAAACTACTGCTACCTCCGACAATAGTTTCATCTAAACAATTAATCCAAGCATGAGCTGTAAATTTATTTGCCTCATCTTTGCCAACACCCAAGTAAAAAATATTAGCAATTGTGTAATGGCGGAGCAGTAATCGACATGCCAAAGCTTGTACCAGGCATTTGGATTGCCAAGGTGTATACCGAGCTACCGAGGCTGTCATGCGACCAATAATTCGAGCATAAATAGCATGCTTTTCTGGTGCTAACTTAGAACTACAAGATGATGTTTTAGGCTGTAAAAAAAGTTTTGCTAATATTCTGAATGGAATGGTTAAAATTGCGATTCTCATAAAAGCTAAAAGGAAAAATAACAACACAAGAAATAGTCTTAGCTTCCAACTTAATCGACGTAATTTTAAGGCTTGCATAACTGGCTAATTTATGATTTATTAATTAATAAATCAGCACGGAGCAATTCATTTAAAAAATTCAGAACATCGGTCTCACTTTGCTCAACGCTGCAGTCATATTTCTGATGTAGCTGTTTAGCTAAATTTTCTCCAGTAGTCACTTCTTTTAACCAATGCCATAAGTCTGAACTGGTTTCATTAAAGTTATAATATTTGCCATGCTCGATGTGCAATAAAATTACATTATTTTCAAATTCTGTTTCTGCGACATCTTTGTCTTTGCGTTGTACGCTTGAAGTAAGTGTTAAATTAGTAGTCATTTTACTTTTCTAAAAATTTATTTAAGGGTATATTTATTGATTATTTAAAATTGGCGATCAGTATATTGGTTAATTCGTTTAATAGATATTGATTACGTGGACGAACTATTTTATATACTTCTATTTGTTTTGCCAATGAAACTATTTGATGGAAATGTTGTGCGATTTTCCCCATTGGCTTTAACATTTGATAACGGTAAGTATTCTTAATCAAGGTGTTTATTTTATCATTTGCCTGTTGCTGAGTCATCTCAATTTTTCCACATTCTTCTGCGGGGTTTAATTCATAAAATTGGGCAAGTGGCACAGCATCAGGGTGAGACTTAGAGATTGGAAGCTCATATTTGTCTTCTTTATTGATAACTTTTTGTAAACCATTACTAGATTTTCCAACTTGTGTTAGAGCATCCGACCATAATTTAACACGAGAAGGTCCAGGTTCAATAAGTAACTGTCCATTTTCGCCAGCTCGAATTGCTACTACATCGTCAGTAATTAATTGATAACCATGGTGGACCATACTTGCTGCCAAGGTTGACTTACCTGCTCCTGAATCACCACTAAAAACCACAGCTCTTCCATTAACCAAAACGGCAGAACCGTGTAAGACTAAATAACCACGGTGTTGTAACAAATATGCAAAAACAGTACCATAAAGCCAAGTATTGATTAAATACTCATCTTGTAGCGTAGAAGCTTTTTCAATGTTTATTATATTTTGTGTCGGAATTACCTGATATGTTGCAACGTCTTTTATTTGCAAATAAAATTGCAGATCATCACAATGCCACGACAATACATCGGCTTGTGGTGCCACAATTTTACATTCAGCTATATTTACTTGTGTGCCAAATGCAGTAATTTTATTATTTAGTGTCATATTCTTAACGTTAGCAAAATATTAATTAAATAGATATTAAATGGCAGCTTAGATTTAAACTAAACTGCCAAAGCTTAAACTATAATGTTTCAATTAGTTTAGTTAGTAGTTTCCATGATTTGGCAACTGACTGAATGTTTACTTTTTCATTTGGTGAATGGGGGAAGCGAATAGTTGCGCCAATCGAAATTGCATCAAGTGACGGAAATTTATCCATAATCAGACCACATTCTAACCCACCATGAGTTGCGCCGACGTGAATATCGTGATTAAATAATTCGCTATATACTTGCTTAACTACCGCTAGAGCCGGACTTTCAATATTTGGCTGCCAACCTGGATAACTATCAGAATGTTCAATTTCTGCACCAATTTGTCTAAAAGCTGCGGCTACACTGTTAGCTGCTTTTATTTTAGGTGCATGCATTGCGCTGCGTTGTAAAGTTACTACCTCCAAGTGAGTATCAGTGGTGCTAACCACGCCAACATTACTTGAAGTTTCAGCTATTCCCAGTTTATTGTTCATCCGCCATACGCCATTAAATACGCTGGCGAGGGCATTGATGAAATGTAGTGCATTATGCTGAGCAATAATGTGTGTTGCTGATGCAATTTCCTGAATGGTTAATTTCAAATTTGGGTCAGTATCTGCAAATTCTTGTATGAGATCTTTAGCGTAATTATCTATAAAGTTAATCACTTCACTTGGTTCACGATTGGCGATAGTAATGACTGCTTCACAATATGACGGAATTACATTACGTAATTTTCCACCACTGATTGAAACTAGGTCAATGTCAAATTTGTTATGTAGTTGAATTAATAAGTGTGCTACCTCTTTAATTGCATTAGCTCGTCCTAGTGGTATATCAACACCAGAGTGACCACTAAATAAATCTTTCAACTCAATTTTATAGGTTATTGCTTCTGTTTTTGCATTTACTTTTGTATAAGGGTAGCTAATATTAGTGTTGATTCCGCCTGCACAACCAATACAAACCTCAGTATCATCCTCTGAGTCTAAATTTAATAATACCTGAGATTGTAATTCATTACCAACGATTCCAAAGGCACCACTCATCCCAGCTTCTTCGTCGGTGGTAATTAAAACTTCCAAATCATTATGCTTAATGTCTGTAGATGATAATACGGCTAGTGCCATTGCAACACCCATACCGTTATCCGCACCAAGAGTAGTTTGATTAGCAGTTACCCATTCCCCGTCAATATAGGCATCAATCGGATCATTTTCAAAATCATGATTAGATTCTTTAGTTTTGGATGGAACCATATCCATATGGGCCTGAAGGGCAATTTTTTTACGCGTAGGGGTATTATCTGTTGCTTTTTTGCGAATTATAATATTGCCAATTGGCGTTACGGCGTAATCAAGTTCTAAACGTTTAGCTTCTTCAATTAGATACGCCAAAATTTTTGCTTCTTTTTTAGATGGGCGAGGAATTTGCGTAATATTTTTAAAGTATTTCCAGACGATTTGTGGCTCTAGTTTCTCTATATTGCGATCCATAATAGCTCCTTAATGAATATCTGTGAATAGATTTAATTTGGTTAACCGTCAATTATAGAATAAATCATGGGCATTGTTGATTAAATTTACCTAATTCCAGTGGTTCAATAATGGTTATTAGTATATAATAGAGGCAAAATATTTGGAGAAATTTACATGCGGATGAATAAAAAAACTTTAGCATTGATTTTAACTGGCTTAATTAGTAATAATGCGTTTGCTGCATTAGTTGAGAAATCTAGCCTAGTAGTGGACCAGATTCAGATTGGTAAAATGGATGGTGACACTGAGCCAGCACAGTATTCGGTAATGTTTAATTTTCATAATACTGGTGATGACATAAACAAATGGCAAATTGGGTTCTATATGCCACGTAGTTTCTACAGTCTAGCTGCACAGAATATCAATCCAGCATTGGAAATGCAAGTGTGTAATGCTGATGGTGGATGTGCTAATTTGCATTATGTAAAATCACCATTTAATGCGCCAGATTTAAGCCAAGGGTATTTTACAGTGCTAGAGCCAATTAGTAGTTTCCCGCTAAAAGAAAAAGGACGCTATTATATTCGCCTTGCTCATAGTAATCAATGGCCTGCAGGTAATGTTTCGGCACTTCCGCAAAATTTATTTTTAATTAGTGATAATTATACTAAAAATGGAGTTCCGCGAATTTATACGATAAGCACGGAGCTTACCCAATATTCTTTGCTTGGCTATGATCATAATCAAGTTGAAACGCAGATTAAGGATAAATTAACCGCAAATTGGCAAAATAGTCAAAGCTTTATCACTGATTCACTGCCTGGAATTGTGCCACAACCAGTTAGTATTAAAGCTATTGGTAGTGATGGGTTCACACCGCCGAAACAATTAACCATCCATAATCAGTTAAATGATAATAATAGCGTTGCAAGTTTGTGGGCACAAAAGATTAAAAGTGATTGGAAACAGAAAAAACCTGTTCTAATTGATAATGATAGTGGAGCAAACACTGGTATTATCATTACCGAAATTAGTGATCCTAAATCAATTGCCAATAGCCCTGAAGGCTATCGTCTTACGATTAATGCGGATAGTATAACTATTGAAACGCTTACTCAGACTGGTGCATACTATGCTTTACAAACGTTACGCCAAATTTGGGCACAAAATAAGCAAACTCTTCCTAGTGTGACTGTTACTGATTATCCACGCTTTAAATATCGTGGAGTATTGTTAGATACTGCACGTCATTATCTTAGCGTTGCTGAAATTAAAACGCTGCTTGATGTTATGGCTAGCCAAAAATTAAATACCTTACATATTCATTTTGCGGATGATGAGGCCTTTCGTTTAGGTTTGGAATCATATCCGAATTTAACTGCTACTGCCGCCAATCGTGGTTTAGGGCAAATGGTGGGTCCTAATATGCTACCGCAAAATAATTTAGACACTACTAATTTGACTCAGCAAGTTTATCCGCTTGCTAATAGCGCTTACAGTGGTTCATACTCAGCAGAGGATATTAAAACATTAATTAGTTATGCTAATGCTAATCAAATTACAATTATTCCAGAAATTGATCTACCGGGGCACGCCCGAGCATTAATTAAGGCGTTACCTGAGGTAATGGTTGATCCAAATGATAATTCGCAATTTGTTTCAGTACAAGGTTATAGCGATGATGTTTTACCGGTATGTACTTACGGAACAGATATTTCAGTTGGAAATCAATTTACACCAACGATGAATACTATTATGCAAAATATTGCCACACAGTTTAATAATCAAAGCACGGTTTATGCGGTTAATAATGAGGTTAGTGTCGGTGGTGATGAAGTAAGTTCACATGCTTGGACAAATGACACGAGCTGTCGTAATGAGTGGGCTAATCTGTCATCATTGGAAAAATCTCACTTATTTTTCCAGAAATTGGCTGCTTCTAACCGTGATTTAATTTTCTCTGGCTGGCAACAATTTATTCAGAATGAAAGTGCATCCTTAGGTAAAAATATTGTTGCAGCTAATCAAACCGGGCATGTGTGGGTATGGAATCCATCTTCTGAAGGAGTTGGACAAGCAGTTAGCTTAGCAAATAATAATTACCCGACTGTATTGGCTTATGCGGATAAAACTTATTTTGATTTAGCATATACTCCAAGTATGTATGAACCTGGATTTACTTGGGCAACAGGGTATTCTGATACTTATAGTAGCTTGAGTATGGCGGAAACAGCAAGTAAAACTCAATCCAAAGCTAAAAACCCACAAAACATAGTCGGTATTGAAGGTACTTTATGGTCAGAAAATCTACCAAGCTTTGATCATTTGATGTATATGGCATTACCGAAAATGCCGGGGCTAGCTGAAGCTGGTTGGTCGCCAAATTGGGTAACGATAAATAATAAGCAATTAGATTGGCAAAGCTTGGCTACGCGCCTTGGTTGTGGCGAAACTGGCTTTTTAGCTTATTTACATCAATCATTTGGTGTTAATTATCGTGGCTATCCACATGGTATTAGCCGTGAGTTACCAGATGATAATTCATTGTGTAGCTCAACAACCGCGAGTAATTAATTAGTTCCTTATATTTAAAAGAGTGGGTAATCTATAAAAAGATTACCTATTCTTTTAAATAGCAAAGTTTCAACGGTAAAACTTTGCTATTCGATAACTTTAATATACACAACTGTATTTGGATATTTATAACCATTAATAGTTCCTCCATAACTAAGTGTCATTGGGAAATCTGTATGGTCTTGGCATGCTTTGACATTTAATGAAAATGGCAGTCCGGCAACAAATGCACGTGTTTCACCATATCCTGTGCTTCCAATTGTAATAGGGATATCAGATTTAGTCACGCCCACTACATATCCACTAAGGTGAGCATTGCCATGAACGACTTGGCTTAAAATGCCTGTGGCATTATTTACCATCATATAGATAGGCTTATTTAATCCTTTGCTGCAACTATAGGTGATATCACTTAGGTTTGTGACTGACAAGCTACCATATCCTCCAGGAAATGGGACAGCTGGCACCACAGTTAACTCAGAAGATTGCGACCAGAGATAATTTATATTATAAGTATTAGAACCAGCAGTAATGAGAGTATTACCAAGGTTAATCGGGGTAATCTGACCAGATGCGTTTATAGTGGCGACGTTTTCTATCGTAGAACTCCATGACGTTTGTTGAGTAATATTAGCAAAGCAAGCAGGATAGCTAGTAGGCGATACCGCCGTGGCACTATATTGAGTATTGCCATCTTGGTTAACACTTGCTACAGCTGGATTTACATAAGCATAGCAACGACTCCGGTTACTGCTGCAAGATTGTAAGTCTGAAGTAGAGCATGTATGCTCTAGGATAAACATCTGAGGACGTTTTGGGATAATGATAATGGTTTCAGTGCTTAGATCTTTAACCGTCATACTAATCGAATAGCTGCCAGTGGCACCAGTTGAGTCATCAATATTCAAATATGCGGTACTTGTTAGATGTGAACTCACCAAAATTGCTGTGGGTGAAATTGAGATTAGTGGAAGATCCGAGCTTTCTTGCAAAGCATTACTAGTTTTGACAGCTTGACTTTGGCGAGTAAGCGTTGCTGAAATCATCAGTGATTCGCCACTAGCAAGATTCCCCCCAACAATCGTAATTGGCACTTGAAGCATTTGGTTATGAGGGACATAAAGATTGGTACTCGGGATCGTAATAGTTGTGCCACTTGGCAAAGTTATTGTTATAGGTTGAAAGAGGGAATTTGAAGATGTAGTATTTGAGCCACTGTTACATGCCAGTAATGCTATTCCACAAACTATCATCAGCCCTAAATGTTTAAGTAGTCGCATAAATTCTCCGTATTCAGTGATTAAAAATATCTCAAAATAATAATATAATGTTAATACGAACGTAATTATCAAGAACAGTTAAATCATTTATATAACATCCATTAGTTGAGTAAATTGTAGCATAACTTGCAAAAATATAGCCATCCATTATGGATAATGTTACAAATCGTTATAAAATACAAATGTATTTTATTAATAAAACCTCGTATGATAAACGAGGCTCTATTAATAAAATTTGCTAATTTATAACTTAATTATCATATACTCATTATTTAGACTCTTTTGTATTATCTACCACTGGGATAATGGTGTCATCGTAGCTAGTAAATGAATCTTTATTTTTGAATCTAACGTAGTGTGGTAAACCTGAAACTACGCGCCCAAAAAATTCATAACCAAATTTATCCCATATGCTACCAATTGGTGTACAGCTAAATGTACCAATTTCACCAAATTTGACACCCGTGCTATAGAAACTATCGTCAAATTGAGGAGCGTTACTACTAGTACGCGCATAAATAGCTTGTGCCATATTTTGTAATTGATATGGATCGAGTTTTAGTACCTCAGCATAAATTGCATTGTAAATCTCATGTTCACTGGCATATTTACCAGTCAGTGATCCTGAGATATGATGTAAGATATCATTGGTATATTGCATACTAAATGCTTTGTAAAGCATATATTGTTGTCGATAGTTAACTGAGGCAGCGCTTAAGTAGGACTGAGTTGTAGCATCACAACCGTTGGTTGCAAAATCCATCGCATTAATTGTGTAAAGATAAATATAGGTTTCAAATAGTTTTTGATAATTATGCTCAGGAATATTACGTTCTTTGGTAACAATATAAAGATGTTGCAATGCATCGGGTAGGGCTGCAAAATGCGGTGTATCTGGATAGTTTTTAATAAAAGCTAGATTAATACTTTCCAAAATTTCAGTTTTATTAATATTGTCAAAGAAAAAATTATGATCTTTACCATAAAGTAATAGTACGCTTCCGTAATACGGATCGGCATTACTGCTGGTGATGGCAACAAATCGACTAATTGGAATCGAGCAATATTCTGAAGAAAACATTCCACCTTCATTGCAACTAATTTGGTTTGGATTTTGCATGTCAATTGCGTTATAGTTAATCGATGGTACCATTGATGGTACCATCGATGGTAGTAGAGTAGCAATACTTGGACATGCAGTAAGCATCATTCCCAGTGGTGCTAAAACAGCTATCTGGCGTAATGATTTATTTTTGAGCAGTCTTTTAATCATATCATACACCTTGTTTTAGACTAGCTTCAATAAATGGATCTAAATCGCCATCCATCACACCACGGATATTACCAATCTCGACATTAGTGCGTAAATCTTTAATTCGTGATTGATCAAATACATACGAGCGAATCTGATGTCCCCAGCCAATATCAGTTTTACTGTCTTCTAGCTTTTGTTTTTCAGCTTCTTTTTTGCGCAACTCAAGCTCATAAAGTTTAGCTTTAAGCATCTTCATTGCCTCATCACGGTTTTTGTGTTGTGAACGATCATTTTGGCATTGCACCACGGTATTGGTTGGGATATGGGTAATCCTTACCGCTGAATCAGTTTTGTTAATATGTTGTCCACCAGCACCAGATGCGCGGTAGGTATCGGTACGTAAGTCAGCTGGGTTGATTTCAATTTGGATATCATCATCAATTTCGGGGTAAATAAACACGCTGGCAAATGAAGTATGGCGTTTGTTATTCGAGTCAAATGGCGAATTGCGCACTAAACGATGTACGCCAGTTTCGGTACGTAAATAACCAAAGGCATAATCACCTGAGACTTTAATCGTGGCATTTTTAATCCCCGCAACCTCGCCAGATTGTTCTTCCAGAATTTCTGCCTGAAAACCTTTGCGATCAGCATAACGTAAATACATTCTAAAGAGCATATCCGCCCAATCTTGCGCCTCGGTACCACCACTGCCAGACTGAATATCAATAAAGCAATTATTTGGATCCATTGGGTGTGAGAACATCCGGCGAAATTCTAGTTTATCCAGCTCTTGTTGTGCTGCTTTTAGATCACTTTCAACCACTAGCATCGTTTCTTCATCATTTTCCATTTGTGCTAGTTCAAATAGTTCGCTGCATGCGCTAAGGCTATTGCCCAAGCGATCTAGTGTCATTACAACTGTTTCCAGCTGTTTTTTCTGTTTGCTTAATTCTTGTGCTCGATCTGGAGTATTCCAGATTTCGGGATTTTCAAGTTCTTTTTCTACATCATCTAATTTGGCTTTTTTGCCTGTGTAGTCAAAGAAACCCCCGTAGTTCGGTGAGTTGTGTAGTTAGGATTGCTGGTAGGTTAGCGATTTCATTAATGTGTTCAATCTCAAGCATTGATTTATTTCCTATATTTGGTATACTCAAGCAGATTGGAAATACTAATAGGCGATTTACGACGAAGCTTACTAACTGTAAGTGAGGAATAAATCAACGACCTAGGATGATGAATCTGATTGAGTATAGATTTTTAAGTAGGTTATTATACCTGATTTAGCAGGTTCTTTGTTTGTGGGAGTGGTAACGTTGCTTTATTCTAAGTATTTTAATTTTTGCTACTGTAAACTTTAATACACTTTATAGAAGTTAATTAAATTGCCAAAAATTTTTGTTTTTATTTAAACAAATTTAGAATTTCAATCATATCTTTATGGAGTTGTTTGTTTTTATATTCTATTGTCCGTGTCAAAATAGGTTCAGTCCATGATCTTATAATGTTTTTTATTCCGCCAATTATCAAGTCATCTTTTTTAAGTGATATATTTTGATTTTTACTATACAGTAGTGAACCAATAACAAAAAATAATCCGTAATATGATGTATCAATTGGATTTTCAATGTTTATAGATTTTAATACACATGTTAATTTGTCTACTATACCACCAACGCTATAATCCCACGTAAAGCCTGATTTATCTAATCTTAAATTTCCGTGGCTGTCGATAGTAAGATCATGGTTGGTTCGGTAGTTATTTCTTTTTCTGATGGTATCAAAATATTCATAAAGAAAGAGAAAATTAAATTCATTATCAGAGAAATTAATATCTAATATTTCAATTTCATGTAGTAATTTCAAGATGTTATTGTGATTGGTTCCAAAAATAGGATAGTATGGGGAATCAAGTCTTGATAACCCTAAATAAAATAATAAAGAGGTAGAAAACTCTTTATTATTGTTATAATTTATAAAAGCATTAATTAATCTACTGAATTGCTCTGGATCGCTTGGTAGCAGCTTTGCAAGGCAATAAATGACAGAATTAATTGCTGCGTCATATAAATTAGCTGCATGTTCTGTTGAGAATATAAAAGTTTCATATTTTTGCTGTAAAAATAAAGCAAGCCTTTTTTCTAGATCTAAAATAAATCTCATAAAATCATCAAAATTTGTTTCGTTTAATAATAAGCCTGTACTACTAAGTTCCTTTAAATGAGGATTATATGCTTGTCTTGATGTATTAAATTCACCTAAATTTGCTTCAATATAGTCAATTAAAGAAGAGCCATTATTTACTCGGTAGTTGTATTCAGAAAATATGTGTTCTAATTTATCTTCGTAGTCAATATTAAAATCTACTTCGCCGTTTTCAATTGTACTGGGATATACACGTGAGTCATCATAATAGCGCAATGAAATATGATCAAGCTCTGAAG
>ERZ650309.893-NODE-893-length-14231-cov-5.583451_pt1 | contig 14231 bp, 15 predicted proteins | sample MGYA00376245_ERZ650309 | MGnify/ENA primary metagenome ERZ650309 (study PRJEB26733, sample SAMN07839294) | wastewater metagenome | biome: urban; feature: wastewater treatment plant; material: waste water | place: USA: North Carolina | collected 2016-04-26 ...
GCGCAACGCGACGCGCCCGCCGCCGCATCCGTCGACACCCCCGCCGGCGAGACGACCCCGGCCGCCGCTGTCGAGGAACTCGCCGCCGAGTCGGCCACCGTAGCCGAGGCCGAACCGGCACCCGCTCCCGCGGCTGAAGAATTCCTCACCCCCACCGACTTTCCCGCCAGCACCGAAACCCTCGTCCCGTCCGGGCCGAAAGCCCGCGTGCGCGCCAACATCGCAGCTCTTGAGCTCCTGCACACTCTGCAGGCCGCCGCACGTCCAGCCACGCTGCCCGAACAGCGTGTCCTGGCCGCCTGGTCCGGGTGGGGCGCTTTACCGCAGGTTTTCGACCTCCGCAACGACGACTTCGCCGCCGAGCGCGAACAACTGCAGAAGTCGCTGACCAAAGAGCAGTACCGCAGCGCCGAAGCTTCGATTCTCAACGCCCACTACACCGACCCCGCGCTGTCTCAGGTCATCTGGCAAGCGCTGCAGCAAGCAGGTTTCTCCGGCGGACGCGTCCTCGAACCCGGCTGCGGCAGCGGCAATTTCATCGCCCATGCACCCGACGATGCGGTGATGGTCGGCGTGGAAAGCGATCCGATCACCGCCGGCATCGCTGCGCTGCTCTACCCGTCAGCGCAGGTGCGAAGCGAAGGTTTCGAAACGACCCGCGTCCCGGAGGCCTCGTTCACCGCGACCGTCGGCAATGTCCCGTTCGGCCGCTACGCCCTCACCGACCCGGCCCACAACCCGGCACGCCTGAACATCCACAACCATTTCATCGTCAAATCGCTCGCGCTCACCGCTCCAGGCGGGTACGTCGCGGTCCTGACCTCGCGGTACACGATGGATGCGGCCAATACCACCGCACGCAAGATCATCGCCGAATACGCCGACCTGATCACCGCGGTACGCCTGCCCTCAAACGCGTTTTCCCGCGTCGCCGGCACCCAAGTCGTCACCGACCTGCTCGTGCTGCGCCGCCAAGACCCCGACGCCCCACCCCGCACCGAGCTACCGACATGGGTCAACACCGTCGACCACGACCTGATCGACGACACCACCGACGCCGCCGAGACCGTGCCGCTCAACAGCTTCTTCGCTTCGCACCCCGATCACGTCCTGGGCAGTATCGAACTGGGACGAGGGCTACACGGGTCGCCGTCGATGACCGTGCGCCCCACCCCGGGCGTCGACCTCGTCGACGCGCTCGCCGAGCGCCTGCACGCCGCGATCGGGGCCGCGGTGCAGCGCGGCTACGGCCTGACCGCCACCGCCGCCGACCTCACCGACGTCTCGCCCGAGGTCTTCGATCCCGGTTTGATCACCGAGGCCAACAGGAAACGCGAGCCCGACCTTTACACGCTGCGGTACAACGAGGCCGATCAGCGCATCGAGCATTGGACCGGTGACCGCTGGGAGCCCGCCAAGACCCCCAAGACCCTCGTGGCAGAAACGCGCGAGCTGATCGGGCTGCGCGATGTCGCCGTCAGCCTCAACGCCGCCCAACGTGACGGCCGCTCGGCCGCCGACCGGGCCGTGCTGCGCGGGCACCTCAACACCCTGTACGACAACTACGTTCGCCGTCACGGCCCGATCAACCGGTTCACCCTCGTACAGCGCACCCTCACCCAAAAGCAACACGATGACCGCCTCGCCAAGCTGGAAAAAGAGTGGCGCGAAGACGAAGGCACCCCCGGGCGCCCCTACCGCGGCGCGGTCCCCGAGGACCTTGCCGCCCAATGGGAAGAACAGGCCTCCAAACCGCTCAGCCCGGTCATGCGCCGCCGCCACCTCGATGGCGGCATGCGATACGACCCCGGATGGGGACGCGTTGCCTCCCTGGAGATTTTCGACGAGGACACCGGCACCGCCACCAAAGCCGCCATCTTCTCCACCGATGTCCTGATCGCCCCGATCGAGCGCACCACCGCCGATACGCCCGAAGAGGCGCTCGCGATGAGCATGGACCGCACCCAGCGCGTCGACGTCGAACTGATCGCCTCGCTGCTGGGCGTGGACATCGCCGATGCCCGCGACCTACTCCACGGACTGGTCTACCCGAGCGTGCACGACCCCGAGGAATTGGTGCCGGCGACCACCGCCCTGTCGGGCAACGTGCGCACCAAGCTCACCGCGGCGCTCGCGGCCGCCGAAACCAACCCCGCCTACAACGGCTACGTCCGCGCGCTCCAGGCGGCCATGCCGCCGCAGCGCCAGGCCGAAGACATCAGCGTCCGGGCCGGAGCGCCATGGATACCGGCGGCGCTGGTGGCCGCGTTCGCGGAGAAAACCTTCGGCGTCACCGACGTCACGGCCGAACACCTCGGCGGCCGCTGGGTGGTCGAAGTCCCGTCGCACAAGCGCCACGGCCGGTTGATGTGCGACGAATTCGGCTTGGACCAAAAAGGATTCGACGCGGTCAGCCTCCTGGAGGCGGCGTGCAACTCCAAGTCGGTCGTCGTCACCGATGACGATGGTGTCCTGGTGCCCCAGGCGACGTTCGCCGCCCAGGCCAAGATGACCCGGATCAACGAAGAATTCGCCCGCTGGCTCTGGAGCGACCCGCAGCGCACCGACCATCTCGTGGCCGAATACAACCGACGGTTCAACTCGCTGCGGGCACCGGTCTATGACGGCTCGCACCTGCAATTCCCCGGCATGTCCAATCGGTACACCCCGCACTACTATCAGCGAAATGCCGTGGCCCGCATCGTCTCCGAGCCATCGACGCTCATCTCGCATGTTGTCGGTGCCGGAAAATCCGGGACCATGTTCGCCGCCGCGATGGAGCTGCGCCGCCTCGGCCTTACCCGCCAGCCCTGGCTGGTAGTGCCCAACTCCATCATCGAGCAAGCCGGTCGCGAAGCCCTGCAGTGGTATCCGGCCGCCCGAGTGCTGGTCGGCGCGGCCGCGACCACCGAAGACGGACGCCGCCGCTTCATCGCCCAAACCGCCTCCAGCGAATGGGACTTGGTGATCATCCCCGAATCGGCCTTCGTCAAGATCAACGTCTCCAAAGAGATGCGCCTGGACTACATCGAAAACCAACTCGATGCACTGCGCACCCAACTCGACCACGCCACCAGCGACCGCAGCAAAAAACGTATCGAACTGGCCATCAAGAACGCCCGCACCCGCCTGGAGAACCTGCAGGCAGCCGCATCCAAAGACCGGGGCATGCGGTTCGAGGAAACCGGGTGCGACTACTTGCTAGTGGACGAGGCGCACAACTACAAAAACCTTGCCCGCCAATGCAATATCGAAGAACTGTCGTACGCCAAAGGTTCGCAGAGATCCGAAGACCTGGCCCTCAAACTGCTGATGCTGCGGCAACGCCGCCACGATGAGGCCCTGTCCAAAGGCATCCCCGAACATCGCGTCGTGGAACGCGTCGCCAGCTTCGCGACCGGAACCCCGATCGCCAACAGCTTGGGCGAATTGTGGGTCATGCAGCAGTATTTGAGGCCCGACATCCTCAAAGACGCTGGTGTCTACGACCTGGGGGACTGGGGAGCGGCGTTCACCACCACCACAACCAGCATCGAAGTCAACACCACGGCCACCCGCATGCGACCGGTCACCCGAGTCGGGAAATTCACCAATCTCCCTGAACTGGTTGCCTTGTCATCGACGTTCACCGACGTCGTGACCCGCGACATGGTGCCCGTCCAACTGCCTCCGCTGATCACCGGTCAGCGGCAGGTCATCAAGCTCGAACCCGACCTCGAAGTCAAAGACTTCATCGCCGACCTCGGGCACCGACTGGAAAGCCTCGACCCGCGCAACCCGCGCCGAGACAACCCGCTCAAAATCAGCACCGATGGCCGCAACGTCTCCCTCGATCCCCGGCTGGCGCACCTGCCCGCGCCCAAACGCAGCCGCTCGGCCGCCGCCGCCGAACTCATGATCGACATCGACCGCCGCTACGCCGACCGCGAATACACCCACCCCGAGACCGGGCTGCCCGCAGGCACAGGCGCACTGCAGATCGTGTTCTGCGACCGCGGCACCCCGTCCCAAAAACCTGGCCAATTCACCATCTACCAGAGCCTCAAAGACGAACTCATCGCCCGGGGCATGCCCGCCGACAGAATCCGGTTCGTGCACGAAGCCCGCAACCCGCAAGAGATGAAATCCCTTTTCGCGCAATGCAATAGGGGCGATGTCTCCGTATTGGTTGGTAGCACCGAGAAGATGGGCACCGGCGTGAACATCCAAGCGCGCGCCGCCGCGCTCTACCACCTCGATGTCCCTCACCGGCCGTGTGATTTGGAACAGCGCGAAGGACGCATCCGCCGCCAGGGTAACCAAAACCTGGACGGCATCAGCATTTTCACGTTCGTCACCGAATCGACCTACGACACGGTCATGTGGCAGCGCATCCAAGCCAAGGCCCTGTTCATCGAGCAGATGCAGCGCAACGATGTCACCGACACCGAAATCGACGACATCGAAGACCACCCCGGAGGAGACATCGGTAGCGCCGCCGCCGAAACCAAAGCCATCGCCACCGGAGACCCACGATACGTCCGTCAAGTCGAGCTCGACGACAAGGTCAAACGCCTCAGCGCCCTGCAACGCGCCCACGACCAATCGACCCGCAGCCGCGACTGGCAGGTGCGCACCCTCGAAAGCTCAATCCCCAAGACCCAGAAGGCCATCGAAGACCTCGCACCGATCGCTGCCGCCGCAGACAAGCGCATCGAAGCCGGCGGCCCGCCACGCATCCAGATCGGTACCAACACCTACACCGAACGGCCCCCGGCCGCCCAAGCCCTTGCCGAAGCGTGCCGCCGCGCCTACGCGGCAGGAAAAGACCGCGGCGCCAGCCGTTACGAACCACTCGGGGTCAGCATCAACGGCCTCGAACTCCTCACCGCCCGCGACCTGGCCAACGACCAACTGCTCATCCGCCTCGCCGTTGCTTCCCGCACCACCGACATCGACGGCCTCGAACTGATGTCCACCGGATCAGGACTCGGCGCCGACGTCAACGGCCCCAAGCAACTCGGACTGCTACGCAGGGTCGAAAACCTCTACAACGGCCTGCCCGAGCACCAGCTGCGCATCCAACGTGACCTGGCCCGCGACCAAGCCGTCCTCGAGGACCTGCTCGACAACCCACCGCAGCCCTTCGAGCACGCGGCCGAACTTAGCGACGCCAAAGCCGAACTCAGCACCCTCACCCTTGAGCTGCGCATGGCAGCCGACTCACCGGAGGCCAAGGCACGCGCGGCGGCAGCCCAACAGCGCATGGAGGCACGTGGCCGCAAACCCGGCTGGTCCCTGTTGCTCAACCCGACACCAGAAGTGCTGGAGGAAAGCGGTTTCCCCACCGCCGACGCACTGCGCCGCGCCATCAGAACCAGGGAACGGATGCGCCTTGAAACCCGCGACCACGACCTTGGTCGTGGCCCGGAAACGCCCGGCCATGACCTCTAAACCGGTGTGGTGGTGTGGTGTTGCGGGGTAAAAATTCTCCCCGCAACACCACACCACTCACTGCGTTCTGTGCTGCGGATGCCAGCGTGTCGTGTGCGGCGGCAGGCCGGAACATCGCTGCCGGGCAGCCCGCTTAGACCTCGTAGCCGCCGGCTGCCGCGTCCAACGAGGCCGCCGAGGACTGTGCCGACTGCTGCGCTTGCCGCGCAATGGCCAGTACCTCGCTGGCCTTCCCGTGAACGAACTCTGCCATCTGCTCCTGGCCCGACGCGCTCTTCAAGCCGGGCGCCAGCGCACGCACCCCGTCCTGAAGCTGTGCCCTCACGGTCCGCAGCTTCATATGGGCCTCCTGCGCTGAGGTGTGAGCCTGCGTCACCGTCCTGAGCACCGCGTCGTCGGCTCTGACCCGCTTGTCGTGAGCGGCGCGCAGGCGAGCGTCAGCTTCCGTTGCGGCCGTGGCCGCCGCGCCGCGTTGATCGCCCGCAGGAAGTACGGTTCCAGGGGCGTAGTGCTGCCCGTCCACGCTGTTGTGTGGGACCCACACGCCGGGAGCGATCTCGTCGTATCCGTACGGCCCCAGCGCACCCGGCGGCCTCAGCTCAGGCATCGGATGCGGGGCGTCGGAAGTCCCGTGCAGGTCGTCGAGGGCACCACGGCTCAATGAACCGTCGGCGTTCGGTGGTGGTGTCGGCTTGGGGGGCTCATAACCCAGCGGGGGAGGGCCAAGCTGATCTGACGGCACCGGCGCCGGGCTCGGGCCGGGCGCGCCGCCCCCTGGGCGGTCCTCACCCAGCAATACGCCGATGCCGCGTGATAACTCGGCCACCTGGTCTTCCCAGAACCCCACAACCCGACGATAGTGCGCAACTCACGCGGTCGCCAAGCGGCGTACCCAACTACCTCGCGGTATGAGTCGCCGCGCAAAGCGGGCATATGTCGCCGGCGGCGGGGCAGTCCCAGCCGAGGGACTCCAGGTAGGTGGTCAGCAGTGCGTCGCACTCGCTATCGGCGATCGGCTCGTCAGCAATCAGCCGAAGCGGCACGGCCGATGGACAGGTTTCGCAACGGGCGGTCACAGCGCGGCTGAACTCACCGGCGATCACCACCACACCGTCCGTGTGCTGGATGTGCTCACCTTCGCGCACGATCTTGGCACTCATGCTTTCGAAACCCCTGTCCGCGAGCCTTATTGGACACCGCCCTAAACGGCGGCGGTCACCAGATGCGGTCGGGGAGTGGGCGGATTGAGGACACCGGACACCGCGTCCAGAATTGCTCCGACGTCGGAGCGGTAGACCTCGCTTTGAGCCCGGAAACGCAGTTGGCTGCCCGCACGCTCCAGCAGATACGCCCTCCAGCCTGCGATGGCATCAGCTGTCGACGCGGTGGGCCGGCCCGCGGTATCGAGTGCGCAGACGCCGATCATGTCGCCGCTACTCAACTGCGCGCGCAGAACCCCTGGACCGGCGACCTCGACAGGCGTCCCGATAAACGCCTCGAGTGTCGCTCGGCACCGGTCGTCCGAGCCGACGGCACCACCGAATGCCATGGTCATCTGCGGCCCCCATCCCAACATCATTTGTGATCAATCGATGCGTGTGACGTTAGAAGCACGCCAGGCCTGCGGTCCATCAACGCAGCCACATTCACCCATGGCACCGTTGGTTCCCGCGGCGGCAGCGCGTGCTGACTTGTGGTGAATCCACCTGTGTTGATGGATATTTCAATGCGGCGACCGCTATGCATGTGCCTATGACATCGCCTGAATCGTTCTCTGACTCATTGGACGCGGCTCGCGGCGCAATCACGCGGGCGCTGTCCGCTGGGCCGCAGGACCGTGACCGCTACGCCGCCAGTGCCCGCGACAAGGCCCTCGCCGTCCTGACCAACCCGGACAGCACACCCGAGCAAAAATCGCTGGCACGGCAGTGCATCAGGCAAGCCCGCTCGATCACCGGAGACCTGCAACGGTCACTGCCCAAGCCCTCACGTGACCAGTCTCTTGCCGAAGGCCACGAGCTGCCCGGGCTCTGAACAGCACTCGCAGACCGGTTCGGCCATCATTGCGCCGCAACCAGATTCGCGCAATCCTAGTTAGCTTTTCCCTGAGCGAGCCCGGCACGGCCCACGAGGTCTTCGACAACCCCCTGCAAGACCCTATGGATCGAAAGCTCCGCAGTCGCGAGCTGGCCGTAGTCCTGATTGAACAAACGCTGGGATGCGATCCGCTGCAAAACGTCGTCGATGCGCACGGCCGGGAGCGCGACGCGCAATCGCCGCGCGGAGAGCTCGACTCGATCTATATCTCGCTCAGTTCGACTGATTCTGTCCATGTTTCAAGCGTATTGGCACACGCGAGTGCTCTGAACACTATTTTGGACCGGCCGTGGCCCCGGCCCGGGCACGCATCGCATCACGACGCAGGGCCGCCGAAAGACCGGGGCTGTCTGTCAGATCAGCCACCGTATTCAGCGTTCGCGCGATCCGGGACAGCAGCGCTGGGGGAGCGGCGATCGGCCCGGCCGTGTGGTCGGCCTGAATGAGGCCGGCCAATGACAGAAGCTGGGCGACCTCGCTAATCCGTGACTGTCGGTCGGCCTCGTCGATCGGTGCGTAGCTTCCGAAAAACTGGATCGCTTCGCCGAGCGCCGCGATCAGACGACCGAAACTTGCAACGCTGATGCGCGCGGTCCGCGCGAGGTCGAATAGGTTCTCCCCGGGTGCCTCATCGGCGAAGGTGGCGACCAGGTGGTCGGCGAGCTCGTCGAGCGCGTCGCTGTCGAGAAACTTCTGCGCCGTGCGCTCGGTGACACCGATCTGCTTGGCGGCGGCCTGGTGACGTTCAGCCACATAGGCCTCTGCCGCGGTGACCGTCAAGGACATGCCACGGTCTCGTACACGGGCCACCAAGCCCTCGGCCGATTTGCGCAGCCACGCGGAATTCATTCTCGAGTCCTCATCGCTTCGGCCCGCTCCAGCGGGGTGCTCGGAAGCGTATCGGGCGTGGCGACCCGGGCGATTCCCTCGGCGATCGCCGTGTCGATCGCGCCGACAGCCCACCCCCGCAAGATGCTCTCGGGTGCCTTGTCCCATGGGGTGTCCAGGTCGACCGTCACGATCACCGGCACGGGCAGCGCAAGGGCCTCCAGCTGCTCCCTGACCGCAACAGCAAGCCGCTCGCCATATTCGGCAAGTTCCTGCCGCTGAAGGGCTTCGAGCTGGGCCCTGAGGGCCTCGATCGCATCGAGCGCCTCTTGTTCGGCCGGGTCCGCCGCGAACGCGAACCCGTCAGGATCGTCGCGGGCTGCAGCGAACGCCGCCTCAATCTCTTCAGCCGTCGGTTCTGGCGGGGGAGGACCGTCAATGACCTCGACACCCCGGTCCAGGTAGTAGCGTCGCATCTCCTCGGACAGTTCGTGACCGGGGTAGCTGTAGACGTGTCCCGGATTGATCGCGTCTTCTCGCCGCGAAAGTTCCGCCTCGGCGGCGTCGAGGTCGTCAAACCACGACGACGAGTCCGTGTCAAACAGAATGCGTTCGGGATTCAGGGTCACCTTGACCGGCTCGGTCCGGTGCCGCCACAGATTCCATTCGTCCGGGCCCACCGTGGCCGTCAGTGCCTGCCGGATCACGTCGGCCTCCCATGAGCCGGGGCGTCCCGCGAGAATCCGTTCCGTGCCACCAACGTTCGCCGCGGCGCCGGCCAGGGCGTGAGTGACGAACTCCGCCCAGTCGATCGCCAGGGCGGCCCGGGGATCCGGGTTCGGTTCCCAATCGCCCGAACTCGTTTGCCGCATAGGCTGATTCGTCAAATGCGCGGCCTCGGTCAAAACTGCGATGGCATCCTGCAGCACTTCGCTGTAGGGTCGCGGATCGCCGATGTTGGTCTCAGTCAGATACCCGCTGTCGAATAGTGCGGCCGACAGGACGTTCCGGTACGGCTGCCCGGTGACCCTCGCGATGGCAGTGAGGTTGTCGAGGTCCGGCAAGTTCCGCAACGTCTCGGTGCGCCAGTTGTTCAACCCGCGCCGGGTGACGCCGATGCGCCGCGCCAATTCGGTATCAGCGACACCGTGCGCGGCTTTGTATCGGTCGATGAGGGCACCGAGGCGGGTTGTGGTGGTGGCCATGCCGCCAGTATGGCGCTTACCTCAAGCTGTGTCTACTAACAGTTCCCACTACTGTAAACTAATAGTTTACCGTCGCGCTTTGTTGGCGAACTCGTTGGCGCACCAAACCCTTCGAGATTTCATCCCCGTACTGAACGCTTCACTGCCGATGTCCACGCCGCGAAAAACGTTGACCCGTCGTTGAACTGGCCGCTCATAGGGCGTCGCGCTCAATACTCGCGACGATGCGATCGGCAAGGGCTGCCGCGCTCATCCCCGATTCGGCGTGGTGGGTCGTGGCTCCAATGACCCACGAGGCGGGTTCGAACGTATCGAAGAACACGTTGAGGTCGACAGCGCGGCCGTGCTCGTCTTCGTCAATCTCACACACCCCGGCATAGCCGTTCTCGTCAGCGGCATCGTCATTCGCGTGGGCCGTCCACCCCCGTGAATAGAGTTCGGCGGCAAGAGATTCGGCTGTTGCGTGCAGCTCGCTCATGGTTGTGGACTTTCTTTTCAAGCGTGAAAGGTGGGGGTGAGGGCGGCGGCGATGATCTTGCTGTCGCGGGTGGCGATACTGAGATTGCGGCGCAGCGCCTGGGCGACGATGACGCGGTCGAAAGGGTCCCGGTGGGCCCAGGGGAGTCTGCCGGCCAAGATAGCGTCAGCTGCGTCGATCGGTAGCTCGGTGATGCTCATGTTGGTCATGATCTCTGACCAGGCCGACAGAAGGGGTTCACCGGCGATCTTGCCGAGCCGGGTCTTGATCGCGATTTCCCAGGCTGAGGCAGCGGTCACGTGCACCGTAGTGTCCGGGTCGGACAGTACTTCCAGTGCTGATGGGTCGACCTGCTTGGGTGAGCTCACCAGCCAGAGCAGCGTATGGGTGTCAACCAGCACGTTCACGAGGCGGAGCCGTCCCATGCGTCCAGCTCGGAATCAGGCAGAGCATCGTCAAAGTCGTCCGGTATCAGCATATTTGGCAATTGGCCGAAGGTGCGTGCGACCGGATTGATGGGCACCAGCTTTGCGACGGGACGGCCGTGGTTGGTGATGATCACCGACTCGCCGGTGCGTGTGACATCACCGAGGATCGCGTTGAACCTGTTCTTGGCTTCCGTGCTGCTGACGGCGTTGTCCATGCCGTCAGGCTAGCACAGGGCGCGCTATTCACGCTAGACGGACTAGCGCCGCTAGCGGAAGGCGACATAATATCTATTATCGGTAGCTGAGCTAACTAGTTAACTGACAACGCAGGCGCCGCATGTAATACCTAGACGCCACTGTCGTTTCTCAATTTATCGAGCACCTTCTCAATTTGCGGGTGCCTGCTCGGGAGCCGCTGTCGAGTTGGCTCGCGCCTGAACCGAGCACCGCGTCGTGTCCGCATATCTAGATTTTGGGCCCACAGTCGTTCTGGGCACCTGTCTCGTGGTGAGATTCGTTCCGTCGACCGGATGGCAGCCCAGCCATCCGCACCGCCGCGACTAACCCTCAACGGCAGGAGGTTCGCGCCCGTGGACCACAGCGTGCTGCGCGAACCCTGGACCGCCATTCGCGTACCTATGGCAGCTTCAAAATATTCGTCACTGTGACGGAATTGCGCAGGCCCTGACATAACGGTCTCCGGCGGGCTCCGCCGCACTCAGAGAATAGCCGGGATTTCCACCGAACGGATATGCGCGGCACCCTCAGCTGTGACACGGACGCCCAACTCAAGGCTCTCGCGAAGACCATTGATACGCCGGGATGCTGCACCATGCATCCTCGCGCCGGCACCCTCGATCTCCTCGGCGTTGCGCACGAGAGCATCGCGCGTGGCTCCCCTCACGGCGGTGGTCTCGTAGATACTCGCAGCGAACTGCTCGGTGGCGTCCCGGTAATGGTCGAGCAGATCGCCGAGAGGAGCGATCTGGGGCAGCAGCTGTGTTGCATCCCGCTGGGCCAGGTATGGCATGGCAGTTCCCTTCGGAGAATCGGTTTCGTCCCTTAGGGATCACGCTAGCCGCTTACGGGGCGCTGCGCGGACGACTTTTTCCGGCGCACCACCGCCAGCTCGCACCCCGCACCAGGGCATGCCCGCCGCCTGGGCTCATTCGACCGCGCTGTTCGCCCGACGTCGTCGAACCACCCATCTCAGAGTCCGCACGAGCATCACAACGATGGTTACCGCGATCGCGGCCAGGCCCGCCACGTCGATGGCGGAGACGACAAACAGCCTCCCCGCTTCCGAACCGCACAGGTCCCAGAAGCTGTGCGCCACAACGACTCCTGTCATAGCCGCCCACACCATCGCTGGGATAGGCGTGTTACTGGCTCTCTTGCGCAGGTCAATCCGCATGACGACAAAGCCAAGGACCAGTATCCCGCCCGACCAAATCGCAATCCACAGCGCCCACCGGCCGACGTTGTCCATCTGCGCGTAGTACAGGTGCGGAAGCAGACGCGCAACGATATTGATTGCGAGAGCGCCCAATTGAGTCCGCATTCGGGCGCGGGCAAACAGTGCCCAGGCCACGCCAGTGAACGCAAACTCCTCTTGGAAGCCCGCGAGGATGGAGTCCATGATCGCCGGCCCCGGCGGGAGCGCCTGCATTGTTGCGATGTGACACCACGGCTCAGCTCCGAAACCACTCTTGACGTAAGCGTTACCTGCCACCTGTGTCGCCAGCATCGCCAGGAAGGCGCACCCAGACAGGCGAAGCAGCGCCGATTCCCGCCAAAAAGGTTGCAGCCGTGCGGCACTAGGATATGTGGCAGCCAGGACGGCGGCCAGAACGAAGGCCCCCGCCGACCCTTCGAGAAGCCGGCTGAACACGTCCGGGAACGCCGCGCCGCCACCGCTGCACCGATGAGAAACCCAGCCCACGAGACCACCTGCGGCACGGGAACCAAACACCGCCACCAGGCTCAAGGCGTACACCGACAGGGCGACCGTTGAACGACTGACTGCTCTGCGGGTCAGTAGTGCCGCAACGGTGAGAGCAGCCACTAGTTGCACGAGGACGATCGCCGCTGCAGCCGCCCGGTGCGGCGGTCGGGCGTCGACCAGACCGATCACTCCGTCGACGCCGATCAGCGCGATCGCTGCTGCCATGAGCGCATTGACACCCGAAACGACTGGTGTCACTTGTCGATCCAGACCTTGAAACCCGGCCCGAACTTCGCTGAGTGCTGCCGGATCAGATGGATCACTGACCAAATGGGTTGCGCCTGACTGCCCTCATCGTCGCCGCCGCCGCGGCCGACGGCCACACCGAGACCATCCTTGAGCGCGTCGCCCAGCGCGGATTGTGGCCTGACAGTGCCAGAAGGTGGTGCACGTCAGACCACAAAAGGGGACCCATCCGCACGGTAATGACCAAGCTGGTCGCCGAGCTGCGCGACAGCGGCCGCGTCACCGGCCGCCCGGTGCGACTGCTCAACGTGATGGGCCTGCGCGCCGAGGAAAGCACCGCCCGCGCCCGCCGCGCCGCCTACATCCACAACCCGTCCGCATCCAACGGTCGCCGCCGCGTCGATGACTGGCACCCCATCCACCACTACACGGTCGCCGACGTGTGGGACCGCATCGCCGCGGCGGGCACCCGCTCACACCCCGCGTACGCCGCAGGCATGTCACGACTGAGCTGCCGGTTCTGCGTCCTCGCTTCCCGCGCCGACCTGGTGTGCTCCGCGCGCCTGAACCCCGAGCTGGCCGACCGCTACGCCGCCGTCGAGGACGCCGCCGGTCACACCTTCCGCGCCGACCTGTCGATGGCCGACATCATCGCCGAAGCACGCGGCCTACAGCCCCAGCTCACCCTGCTCGACCTGGCCGACATCGCCTGACCGGAACGGAAGGAACCCGTCATGTACCGACTGACCGTCGACCCGGCCGACCACCGGCCCGAAGCCGTCAGCACTCACCCAGACCGCAAGACGGCCGCCGCCGCGCTCGCGGACTACCTGACCACCCACGACTGCGACCCCGTGCCCAACCAGCTCACCGACGACCACCAGAGCTACGACCTGGTGAGCCTGGCCGAACGCAACGTCATCGCCACCGCCACCATCGAGCCCCACCACCCCGACACGAGGGCGGCCTGATCGTGCCCAGTACCGACGTCCACGCCCCCGGCGCGACACACAGGACCCGACCCACCGTGTCGTGGACCACGGAACCAGGACAGTGGCGATCGACCACCGCGACAATCGCAGCGGTCGTCGCCGGAGCAACCCTGCTGTTCTGGATGGTTATGTGCGCAGCGGAATCCCTCGTGACAGCGCACGCGCTACGGGTGTCTACGCACAGATACGGGCTGCACTTCGACATCCCATTGTGGGCCGCGCTCGTGGCCGCCAATCTGCCCTTCGTCAATGACCGTTGGTTGATCGTCGGAAAGCGCGCTCCCCACGGCAAGCCGTTTCCTGCGCGTGCCCTGGAGCTGGTGTTGCTCTACATCCTGGTTGGCCTGCTGGCGCGTGTCATCGAGCAGCGCGCGGGGCAGGTCGCGTCGCAGGGCTGGGAGTTCTACGCCGTCACGGCGGCGCTGTTCATCACGCTGGCATTCCCCGGCTTTGTCTACCGCTACCTCATGCGGCGCGGCGAGCGGCATTGGGATTGAGATGAAGGTTCTTGATCTTTTTTGTGGCCATCAGCATGGCTTCGAAGGCTGGTTTGCCAGCGAGGAAGATTTCTACAGCCTC
>ERZ650309.894-NODE-894-length-14230-cov-5.316755_pt1 | contig 14230 bp, 12 predicted proteins | sample MGYA00376245_ERZ650309 | MGnify/ENA primary metagenome ERZ650309 (study PRJEB26733, sample SAMN07839294) | wastewater metagenome | biome: urban; feature: wastewater treatment plant; material: waste water | place: USA: North Carolina | collected 2016-04-26 ...
TCCGAAGTGCTCGAAGGCCTCGATCGAGACGATGCGGTCCACCGGCTCGTGGAACTCTTCCCAGCCCTTCAACAGCACGCGGTGGGTGCGGTCAGAACCGGTGTTGCTCAGCAGTTCGGTGCAGAACGCCTGCTGGTTCTTGCTCAGCGTCAGGCCGACGACGTTGACGTCGTACTTCTCCATGGCGCGCTGCATGGTCAGGCCCCAACCGCAGCCGATCTCGAGCAGCGTCATGCCGGGCTGCAGATCGAGGCGCTCCAGGTTCAGGTCGACGTTCGCGATCTGGGCGTCTTCCATCGTGATGAACGGGCTGGTGAAGTAGGCGCAGCTGTACTTGCGGGTGGCGTCCTGGAACAACCCGAAGAAGTCGTCGGATAGGTCGTAGTGGGCTTGGATGTCCTCGAAGTGCGGACGCATGTCCGGATGGTTGGTCGGATTCTCAGACATTTCGGTTACCCGCATGGCCTTCCTTCATATCGACAGTGATGGCCGTCACCACAATCTCGCTGACTAACTTGGTGACCACACCACGTCCTCGGTTCGAGGGCGTCAGTGGGTACTACCAAAATGTGATCCCGCACACCTTCGGCGGTCCCTCGAGTACTCAACGATAGCCGGTGTGTACTTGTTCACAGGGCAGGCCCTGGCCGCGTCGGCACAATTCATATAAACGACTTGGCCTGATCAGTTGCGGTTTTGCCGCCGATTCCGCCGCAGCGGACCGCTCACGGAGCCTCGGCAAACGTGGTGGTCAGTTCGCCGGCGATCGCTCCCCAGAGTGCTTGTGGCAGGTCGTGGCCCATGCCGTCGAAGAGGACCAACCTTGCTCGGTTGATCGATCGCGCCACTGAACGTCCACCCGCGGGGCGCATCAACTTGTCGGAGCGGCCGTGGATGACCACGGTCGGCGCGGTGATGGCTTTGTCATATGCGGTCAGGCTGCCGGTGGCCAGGATCGCCGCGAAATGGCGCGCGACGCCGATGGGGTAGTACGAGCGCTCGTAGCTCTCGATGGCGTCGGCGGTGGCTTTCGCGTCGGGTGTGGGATAGCCGGGGCTGCCGATCAGTCGCAGGGTGCGGACTGAGTTGGCGATGATCCCGTCGCGTGAGGTGTCGGCCGGACGGGTGGTGATGGCCTTGAGCTGTTTGGGGCCGGGAGGCGGCAGGAACGCCCGGTTGTTGCTGGAGAAGATGACGCCGAGGGCCTTGGTGCGGTGCGCGTGGCGGGCCGCGAAGACCTGCGCGATCATGCCGCCCATGGAGCCGCCGACGACGTGGGCCTGCTCGACCTCCAGGTGGTCGAGCAGCGCGGCGGCATCGTCGGCCATGTCTTCGAGGGTGTAGGCGGCCTGGTTACGCAGGCCGACGTAGAAACGCGCCATCCGGGGCAGTAAGCCGGCGCCACTGTGTCGGCCCTCGATCTTGGTCGACAGTCCGACGTCGCGGTTGTCGTAGCGGATCACCCGGTAGCCGCGGCTGACCAATTCGTCGCAGAAACCCTTGCGCCACAACAGAAGTTGCGCGCCCAGTCCCATGATGAGCAGCACCGCCGGGTGGTTCGGATCGCCCATGTCCTCATAGGCGATCTCGACATCGCCCGAGCGGGCGAAGCCGGTTCGCACGGCGGGTGCGGCTTGAGGTTCTGGGTTCACGGCGTCGCTTCCGGGTCGAGGTCGTCCTTGTGCTCGCGGCTGATGTCGACCATGAAGTTGGCGAAATAGCCGGCCAGTTGCGGGTCGTTCATCATCTGCCACCTGGGTGCGAGCAGTTTCATGTACCGCTCGACGTACAGGAACTGCTTGCCGATCAGCACCAGTTCCCGAGGCAGCTTCACGTCATAGGCATCGGCCAGGGCCGAGAGCTGCTTGCCGATCTCGGCGTAGGAGAGCTCGCCGAGTGACTTCGTGGTCAGCGGCGTGGCGAACGCCGCCAGATCCTTGGCTGCCTGGCCCTCGGGCTTGACGGTGCCCACCGCGCCCATCAGCACGACGATCTTGCCTGCGGCGGCGTGATCCTTCTTGACCAGCAGCGCGTAGATCAGCTCGCGGAGCAGCCACCGGGTGCGCGGGTCGATGCGGCCCATGATGCCGAAGTCGAAGAACACGATGTTGCCGTCGGCGTCGATGTTCAGGTTGCCCGCGTGCAGGTCGCCGTGGAACAGACCGTTGCGCAGACCGCCCTCGAACAGGCTGAACAGCAGTGCCTTGACCAGTTCCTCGCCGTCGAAGCCGGCCCTGCGGATCGCCGCGGCATCGTCGATCCGGATGCCTTCGATGCGTTCCATCGTCAGTACGCGTTCGCTGGTCAGATCCCAGTAGACCTGCGGGACCCGGATGTTGTGACCCAGCGGCGAGGCGTGCATGTGCGCCACCCACGCGTCCATCGACTGTGCCTCGAGGCGGAAGTCGAGTTCCTCGGCCAGGTTGTCGGCGAAGTCGGCGACGACATCCTGGGCGGACAGACGCTGGCCGAGCTTGGCCAGTTCGGCGACCTGCGCGCCTCGCTTGAGGATCTGAAGATCGGAGGCCACGCGGCGGCGGATGCCCGGCCGTTGGATCTTGACGACGACCTGTTCACCGGTGTGCAGCGTGGCGTAGTGCACCTGGGCGATCGAGGCCGATGCGAACGGCTCGTCATCGAAGCTGTCGAACAGGTCCGACGGGTCGCCGCCGAGTTCTTCGCGCAGCAGCTTGTGGACCTTGTCCTTGCGGGCCGGCGGCACTCGGTCGAGCAGGCTGCGGAATTCCCGGCTCAGTGGCTCGCCGAAGGCGCCCGGGCTGGAGGCGATGATCTGGCCCAGCTTGACGTAGGTGGGGCCCAGATCGGCGAAGGTCTGGGGGATCTGCTTCATGACCTTCTGCTGCAGGTTGCCCTTGCCGAGGAGGCTGCCGATGACGCGCGCGCCCGTCCGCGTGACCTGCCAGCCGGTGGCGCCGATCCGTGCGGCCTCGACCGGCAACGGCACCCGGTCGAGCCTGGCTCCCTCGCGGTGGGGTGGCTTCCGCTTAGAACTCATCCCTGCAGTGTCTCAAAACCGCGGGTACCGCCAAAAAGGGTGTGCCCTGCGTCACATGCTCCGGGCGTCAGACGAAGGCGCTTTCGACCTCGGCGCGGGTACGGAGCGGGTCGCTGCCCGGCACGTACGTCGGCTCGGTGTGTGGTGCGAGCGTCGGGTCGATACCGCCCTTCACCCGACGCTGCGCCTCACGGAATTCGCGAGTTGGTCCGGCTCCCGTATGCAGACCGTTGATCACCGACCACACCATCGCGCGCCGGGCAGCGCGTTCGACGGGGTTGGGATCGGTGTGCCCGATCAGTTCCTTGGCCCACTTGGGCATCGTGTCGCGCACGGCCCAGTCGATGGCGCTCTCCGGCAGCGGCAGGTTCGGGCCGGTGGCCATGGCTGCGCCGTAGGTCAGGGCGAGCTTGGGTAGGTAGGAGTGCAGGCACTCAAGGGTCTCGGCCTTGGTGGACGGTAGATCGGTGCCGCCGAGCGCGTGGCCGACGCGGATGAACTCGCCGTAGTAGCGATCAAGTTTCTTGCCGCGCAACGGGTTCGGGTGATACAGCTCGTGGGCGGTGGCCAGGCCCCAGACCACGGTGGCGTAATTCCAGCGCAGCCAGTCGGGGTCGTCGGCGTCGTAGACCGCGCCGTCCGGTCGGGTGCCTTTGATGGTGTGGTGCATGGCGCGCACGGTGCGGGCGAGATGTTCGGCCGTGGCGGTGTTGCCGTACGCGGTGCCGATGAAGAATGCGATGGAGTGGCCGAGTCGTACCGACGCGCCCTTGGGGTCGATGACCGGAACGGCCGCGTCGTTGTCGTTGCGCTTGACCAGCCGGGAATGATGCATGCCCATCCAGTAGATCGACGGGTCGAGTCGTTCGATGTACGCGGCGCATTGCAGGCCGAACACCAGCGCTTCGGTGTGTGAGTGCACATGCCAGACGGCGCTGCCGGGGCCGAACCAGCCAGGGTCACCCGCGGGCCCGGCGAATTCCATGCCTTTGAAGTAGTTCCGTCGGATGTCCTGGTCGAACTTCCGTTGCAGTTGCTGCTCGATCAGCTGGTGCGGCAGATACACGTCAACCCCTTCTGGTCACGGCCGTAACCAGAATAGTTCTTGGATACGGGTGTGACCAGACCTAGTCTGGGTAGATGTCGACTCCGACGCGCTGGGCAGGGGTACCGCTCGATGACCGGCGCACCGAACGTCGAGGGTTGCTTGTCGACGCCGCGTTCGCGTTGTTCGGCTCCGGTGGCGAGGCGGCATTGTCAGTCCGCTCGGTATGCCGCGAGTGTGGGCTGAACACCAGGTATTTCTACGAGAGCTTCTCGGGCACCGACGACTTGCTCGGTGCGGTCTACGACCAGGTGAGTTCGGAATTGGTCGAGGCGGTGGACGCTGCGATGGCGGCCGCGGGTGAGTCGTTCGGTGTGCGGACCAGGGCTGGCATCGCAGCGGTGTTGGGCTTCAGTTCGGCTGATCCCCGGCGTGGACGGGTGTTGTTCACCGAGGCGCGCGCCAACCCGGTGCTGGCAGCTCGGCGTGCGATCACCCAGGACCTGCTGCTGGCTGCGACCCTCGCGGAGGGTGGGCGGCTGCACCCGGACGCCGATCCGGTCTCGACGCGCGTGAATGCCGCGATGTACACCGGCGCGATGGCCGAGTTGGCGCAGCAGTGGCTGTCGGGATCGCTAGGGGAGGACTTGGACGGCGTCGTCGATGCGGCGCTCGCGGTGCTCTTTCCGCGTCGAGATTGACGTAATGGTCGCGTTCGCGGGCCCGCTGCGACCATTACGTCAATCTCGATGTGGAGTGGAGCCGATTGCGCCGCCCCTGCGTCTAACCAGATATGCCGATTCCATTCGTCGGGGGCGACGCCGTCGCAGCCGGCCATCTCACGCGTGGGCAGTTGCGCCGTCGCTACCGACCGCTGTTCCGCGGCGTCTATATCCCGCAGCACCACCGGCCGACGTTGTGGGATCGGATCAGTGCGGCGGTCCTTGTCGCCCCGTCTGCGGTTGTTGCCGGTGTGGCTGCCTCGGCGCTGCACGGAGCCAGATGGATCGACGACGACTGCCCGATCGAGCTCATCGCGGCATGTAGAGGGCAACGTGGATTGATCGTGCGCCGAGACAGCCTCGCCGAGGACGAAGTCACGACGATTGCCGGCGTCCGGACCACTTCACGAGCCAGGACTGCATTGGACCTCGCACGATTGTTGCCCAAGCCCGCGGCCCTGCAGAGGCTCGACGCACTGATGAACGCGGCACCGTTCGCGCGGGAGGACGTTGCGCTGCTCGCCGCGCGGCACCGCGGGTTGCGGGGCTCGGCACGTGTGCTCGGCTTGCTGCCGCTGGTTGACGGTGGTGCCGAGTCGCCGCGCGAGACCTGGCTACGAATGCTGTTCATCGAGGCCGGATTGCCCAAGCCGACAACCCAATTCGTGATCCGGAACGAGACGGGACGCTACGTGCGACGCATCGACATGTGCTGGGACGAGTTCAAGGTCGGTGCCGAATACGACGGGTCGCAACACCTGACCGATCGTCAGCAATACGCCAAGGACATCTGGGCGAACCGCGAGTTGCAGCGGCTGAACTGGCAGATCGTCCACGTCATCAAAGAGGACCGGGGCGCTGAGATCGTCGAGCACGCCAGAGCTGCCCTCCTGGCCCGCGGTTGGTCGGGGCGACCTGATCGAGATTGACGTAATGGTCGCGTTCGCGGGCCCGCTGCGACCATTACGTCAATCTCGATGTGTCAGGCGGCGGGCCGCCAGCGTTTGATCCACTCGGTCTCCGGCCACTCCTCGGCCGCGGCGAGCAGTTCGTACATCGTTGCGCCATCGATGGATTCGCGAATGATGTCGGCGTGCCCGGCATGGCGGGACAGCTCCTCGACGATGTGCATCGCCACCCACCGCACCGACCAATGGTCGACGTCGGCCGGGAACCACGGCACCTCGCGTGGCACCGGAATCACGTTGTCGAGGTCGGCGTCGGTGAATGCCTGCAAGGTGACTGCGTTCTGCGCACGGAGAGCGGCCAATACGTCGGCAAGGATTTCGTCATCGCGCATCACGTGCTCGTTTGCGTGCTCGGCGAGGATCTCGGCCATCGGCCGCTCGTCTCGCGGTGGGAAGTCCGGCGCGGCGGCGACGCGGGACACCCAACTCTTTTGCACACCGGTGGCGTGCTTGAGCAGACCCCCGATCGACAGTGCGCTCACCGACGGCGTCGACCTGGCTTGCTCGTCGGTGAGGCCGAACGCGACGGCGACGAACGCGTTCTGCTGGTACGTCAGGAAATTCAGCAGCGACTGACGTTCGTCGGCGGCGGGTGGGGGCATTCCGGGCATGGTCAGTTCTCCTTGGTGGTTGTGGGGGTGAAGGTCACGGTCATGGCAGAAGCCTCGCACCCAATTAGGACTGTTTCTGTCCTATGAATGGGGCAGAGTGGAAAACATGGCCGAAACCACGAGTCGGGTCCTCCAACTGCTGGGGCTGCTGCAGTCGCGGCGGGTCTGGACGGGGCAGGAACTCGCCGAGCGTTTGGGTGTCACCGGGCGCAGCGTCCGCCGCGATGTGGAGCGCCTGCGCGACCTGGGGTACCCGGTGCACGCCAGCAAGGGCCGCGACGGGGGCTATCAACTCGGTGCAGGCGCCGCTTTGCCTCCGCTGCTTCTGGATCCCGACGAAGCGGTCGCGATGGCCGTGTGTCTTCGGCTCGCGGCCGGCGGCAGCGTCGCGGGTGTGGGGGAATCGGCGCTGCGAGCGCTGTCCAAACTCGACCAGGTGATGCCGTCGCGGCTGCGATCGCAGGTGTCCGCGGTGCATGAAGCGACCGTCATGCTCACGGGAAATGTGCCGGCAGAAGAGGTCTCGCCCGACGACCTGATGACGCTGGCCCGTGCCTGCCGAGACCGCGAGCACGTCGGACTCGGCTACACCGATCGGGCCGGCAACCTCACGCAACGTCGCGTGGAGCCCTACCAACTGGTGACCACCGGTCGGCGCTGGTATCTGCTGGCCTTCGACCGGGACCGGCAGGATTGGCGCACGCTGCGGCTCGACCGGATGGTCGACGTGTCGGCGGCAGGCACCACATTCTCCGCCCGCGAGGCACCGGACGCCGCGCAGTACGTGCGCCGGGCCATCTCGTCCTCGCCGTATCGCCACGTCGCGAGAGTTCGCTTCCATGCTTCGGAAAGTGCAGTGGCTCAGATGTATTCCGCCACCACAGTGCAGATCGAGCCGGACGGCCCGGACCGCTGCATCGTGACCACCGGCGGTGACGACGCGGAGCGGTTGGTCCTGTATCTGGCGATGCCCGGGTACCGGTTCGAGGTGCTCGATCCACCGGAGGTTCGCGCTGCTGTGCGAGCGGTGGCCGAACGCTTGGGTGCTGCAATGCCGCCCGGCTGAGGGTTGTTGCGCCGTATGGTGCAGAGGTGTCGACGGGACGGCCCTGCCAGGTGCTCTCTGCAGAGTCAACGGAACTGTTCGTCGGGCCCGTCGACGAGCCGCTCCAGATCGTGCGGGTCACGTATACGGGCTGCGCCGAACCCACCGCGATACAGGTCACCGGCGACCGACTGACCGGCACGGCGATCGCGCAACCCGGGGCAGGCACGCTTGAGATCCCGGTGGTGGTCGACGCACCGGTACCCGGCGAGCACCGGGCGGCGCGCGTGGGTGCGGTGGCATTCGACTTCGTGGTCGCTGAGCCCGGCTGGACCATGCACATGATCAGCCATTTCCACTACGACCCGGTGTGGTGGAACACCCAGGCCGCCTATACCAGTGTCTGGACCGAGGACCCGCCAGGGCGGTGCCGGCAGACCAACGGCTTCGACCTGGTGACCGCGCACATCGACATGGCAAGGCGGGAAAAGGAATACAAGTTCGTCCTGGCTGAGGTCGACTACCTCAAGCCGTATTGGGACACCCACCCCGAAGAGCGTGCACAGATCCGCACGCTGCTCGACGAAGGTCGCCTGGAAATCATGGGCGGTACCTACAACGAGCCCAACACCAATCTGACCAGTCCGGAGACCGCGATCCGGAACTTCGTGCACGGCATCGGTTTCCAACGCGACGTGATGGGTGCGGAACCGGCGACGGCATGGCAGCTCGACGTGTTCGGCCACGATCCGCAGTTCCCGGGCATGGCCGCCGACGCGGGCCTGACATCGAGTTCCTGGGCCCGCGGACCGCACCACCAGTGGGGGCCGATGCACCGGGACGGCGACCCGCAGCGGATGCAGTTCTCGAGTGAATTCGACTGGATCGCACCGTCCGGCCGCGGGCTGCTGACCCATTACATGCCGGCGCATTACGCCGCGGGTTGGTGGATGGATTCCGCTGCGTCACTGGGTGAGGCAGAGCAGTCCACCTATGAGATCTTCTGCAAGCTGAAAAAGGTTGCGCTTACCCGCAATGTGCTGTTGCCCGTGGGCACCGACTACACCCCGCCCAACAAGTGGGTCACCGAGATTCACCGTGATTGGGCTGCCCGCTACACCTGGCCGCGCTTCGTGTGTGCCCTGCCGCGCGAATTCTTCGCCGCAGTCCGGGCTGAACTCGACGCGGCCGGCGTCCGGCCGTCACCGCAGACGCGGGATATGAACCCCATCTACACCGGCAAGGACGTGTCGTACATCGACACCAAACAGGCCAACCGGGCCGCAGAGAACAAGGTGCTGGAGGCCGAGCGGTTCGCGGTGTTCGCCGGATTGCTCACCGGCGCAACGTATCCGCAGGCCGCGTTGGCCAAGGCCTGGGTGCAGCTGGCATATGGGGCACACCACGACGCGATCACCGGTTCGGAGTCCGATCAGGTCTACCTCGATCTGCTGACCGGTTGGCGGGAGGCCTGGGAGCTCGGTCGGACCGCGCGGGACAATTCGTTGGCGCTGCTGTCCCGCGCCGTCGACGGTGACATCGTCGTATGGAACCCGTTGTCACACAACAGGACCGATATGGTCACCATCTGTTTCGACAAACCGCTGGAAGGGGCGATCGTCGACGCCGAAGGCGCGGCGGTGCCGGTGCTCATCGAAGGTGACGGCAGTACCGTCAGCTGGTTGGCGCAGGACGTGCCGTCATTGGGCTGGCGGGCGTACCGCATCGTCGACTCGGGAGTGTCCTCGACGTGGGTGCCCTTGTCGGGCAACAGCATCGGCAATTCGATCTATCGTTGCACCGTCGACCCGGACCGGGGTGGCGCGGTGTCGTCGCTGGTCCGCGATGGGGTCGAGTTGATCGCGGCCGGCGCCGTGGGCAACGAATTGGCCGTCTACGACGAGTATCCCGCTCACCCCACCGAGAATGAAGGTCCGTGGCACCTGCTGCCCAAAGGGCCGGTGGTCGGCTCGGCTGAGTGTTCGGCCGCCCGGGTGCAGGCCTACCGCTGCGCGCTGGGGGAGCGTCTGGTCATCACCGGTCGCATCGGCGAGATATTGCACTACACCCAGACCATCACCCTGTGGCGTGGGGTGGACCGCGTCGACTGCCGAACGGTCATCGACGAATTCACCGGTTCGGACAAGCTGCTGCGGTTGCGCTGGCCGTGCCCGGTGCAGGGCGCCATGCCGGTCAGTGAGGTCGGTGACGCGGTGATAGGTCGGGGATTCGGCCTTGTCCATCAGCGACATTCGCATGATGCGGTCGATACGGCTGAGCACCCGTACACCCTGGACAACCCCGCCTATGGCTGGTTCGGGTTGTCGACAGCGGTCCGCGTACGCGATGCGCAAGGCGAGGTCATCAGGGCTATTTCGGTAGCCGAGGTGGTCACTCCCGATTCCGCCGCAGCGCCTTGGGACCTGATGGTTGCCTTGGTCCGGGCTGGGGTCACCGCAACCTGCACGACCGCCGGTAAGCCCCGCTACGGAAACCTCGACGTCGACTCGAACCTGCCCGACGCACGCATCGCTCTCGGTGGTCCCGACGAGAACTCCTTCACCGCAGCGGTATTGGCGGCAGCAGACTCGTGCTATGCCGATGAGCTGGCGGCGGGGGCGCCCCGACTCTGGGTGCCCGCCGATGCCGAGTTGGTGCAACGGTGGATACCCGGCGCAGACCTGCGCGGGGTACGGGTACTGCCGGTGCTGATCGTTGCCGGCGTGGGCGCGGTCGAGGACCTGATCGCGGAGCTGGCCGATGCCGCCATCACTGTCGAACAGGATGCGGCCACCGAAGCAGGGCCTTTCGAATCCCGGACCGTCGCCGTCCTCAACCGTGGCGTCCCGGGTTTCGCAGTCGAGCCCGATGGTGTGCTGCATACCTCGTTGATGCGGTCCTGCACCGGTTGGCCGTCGGGCACCTGGATCGACCCACCCAAACGCACCGCGCCCGACGGCTCCAACTTCCAACTACAGCACTGGACACACACTTTCGACTACGCCGTCGCCGCGGGTGAGGGAGACTGGCGCGAGTCCGCGATGGTCGGTCGAAGCGCCGAGTTCGGCCAACCGCTGATCGGTGTGTTCACCGATCATCCGGCGGTGGCCGGCGGATTACCCTGTACTGGTTCGCTTTTGGGTGTCGAACCGGCCACTGACGTCACGTTGGGTGCGCTGAAGGCGACCGGCAACGCGATCGCCGCCGGTAGTCACGCACCGGTTGATCCGCGTTCGGGTATCACGCTGCGACTCGTGCAGACCACGGGCCGTCCGACCGACGTCCAGCTCACCTCCGGGTTGAGGCACCTCGAGCATCTCGAGCGACTGGACCTCCTCGAACAACCCCGGTCCGGCAACGATCTGCGGCTGCACGGCTACGAGATCGCCACGGTGCGCGCCGATCTGGACCTGCCGCATGTGCTCAACGGTGACAACACCACCTTGGCGCCGGATACTGAAGTGGCGCAACCGGTTTACGCACGTTACTGGCTACACAATCGTGGCCCGGCCCCGCTGGGCGGGCTGCCGACGGTGGCTTACGTGCATCCGAATGAGGTCACCAGCCAAGCCGGGCAACAGCTCCGGCTGAGGGTCACCGCCGCCAGTGATTGCACCGACCTCGCGTTGCATGGCCGGGTGCGGATCCTCGCGCCCGACGGTTGGTCGGTGTCGCCGCGCGAGCTGCCGTTCGTCCTCCCGCCGGGTGGATATCTGGAAACCGAAGTGCTGCTGGATGTTCCGCCGGGCATCCCCGACGGGCGCTACCCCGTACGTGTCGAATTGGCCGTCACCGGCGGTTCTCGGAACAGTCAGATCCCGGCCTCCTGGCGGCAGACGATCGAGGACATCTGCGTGGTGACGGTGGGCGAGTCGGCTGCCCAACTGCTCAAGCTCGTGAGTGGACCGCGGCCGGTCGAGGTGACGCAGGGCGAGAAGGCGACGTTGAGTGTGACGGTCGGTACCGATGCCGGCGCCGACCTCGGTATCGAGGCCCACCTGATCAGCCCATGGGGTACGTGGGAGTGGTTGGGGCCCAGCGTGATCGGGGCCGAATTGCCTGCCGGCGGTACGACGACGCTGGACTTCGACGTGGCGCCGCCGGACAACGTCGAACCCGGGCAGTGGTGGGCCCTGGTGCGCATCGCAGCAGCGGGGCGGCTGCTGTACACACCTGCCGTGGCGGTGACGGTCCGATGACGACAGTGGCCACTGTCGCCGGGCGGCCAGTGCCGGTCGCCGAGGTCGACGCACGGGAATCGCGTTTGCGGGCCGGACCGTTCGCCGCGGCTCTGCCCCGACCGGGGACCAGTGAGGGGCGGCAACTGCGACGGTGGGTGACGCAACTGTTGGTCAGCGAGCAGGTGATCGCACTGGAAGCGCAGGCGCTCGGTCTCGATGGCGGAGATACCCCGTCAGAAGTCCACCTGTTGCCGGATTACGGTGCCCGGCTGGAGGTCGGCAGTATCGCGGCTGCCGCGCTGCAGCAGCCGATTGCCAGGGCACTGTTCGTGCATCTGACGACGGACATCGGCATCGTCGATGCGCAGATCGCCGACTATCACTCACGTAACCCGTTGCGGTTCGCGCCGCCGGTGCCCACCCAATGCGGTTGGCGCACAGCGCAGACCGAGCCCTGCGCCCTCGACGATGTGCGGGAAGCGATTGCTCAGCATCTGTTGGGGTCGGCGCGGCGCATGGCATTCCGCCGCTGGCTGGACGCACGCTGCGCCGAACTGGTGCACCTGGCACCGGGCTATGAGCACCCGGGGGATCCGCGCCAGCCCGACAACACCCACACCCACTGATGTCCGACCTCGTGCTGGCGCTCGACATCGGCGGAACCAAGATCGCCGCCGCGCTCGTCGACGCCGACGGCCGGCTGGTGCATCGCGAGCAGCTCCCGACCCCGCACGGCGCGGCGGAGACGGTCTGGGCGGTCGTGGACACCTTGATCGGTGCGGCCCTCTCGGCGGCAGGCGGTGCGGTGCTCCGGGGTGTCGGGATCGGATCGGCAGGCCCGATCGACGTGCCGAACGGCACCATCAGCCCTATCAATATCGTTGGTTGGCAACAGTTTCCGATCGTGCGGCGGGTTGCCGACCGGACCGGGCTGCCAGTGCGACTGGCCGGCGATGTCGTGTGCCTGGCGATGGGGGAACGGTGGCGCGGGGCCGCACAGGGCGCGCAGTTCGTGCTGGGCATGGTGGTGTCCACCGGTATCGGTGGCGGGCTGATTCTCGACGGAGTGCCATATGTCGGGCGCATGGGCAACGCAGGCCATGTCGGTCACATCGTCGTTGAACCCGGTGGTCCGTTGTGCGCCTGCGGTGGGCACGGCTGTGTGGAAGCGGTGGCCTCGGGCCCGCGGATGGCCCGATGGGCTCATGAACACGGGTGGTCAGCCCCGCCCGAGGCCGATGCCAAGGCCTTGGCTCAGGCGGCGGCCGAGGGTGATGTCGTCGCATTGCAGGCATTCGCCCGTGGTGCCGACGCGATTGCGGCGGCCATCGCGTCGGCGGCCGCGGTATGCGAGCTGGATCTGGTGGTTGTCGGTGGGGGAGTCGCGAGCGCGGGGGAGATATTGTTCGGGCCGCTGCGGGAGCGGGTCGCGTACTACGCCAGGCTCGACTTCTTACGTGGCTTGCGGGTGGTGCCCGCCGAACTCGGTGGCGACGCCGGCCTGGTCGGTGCAGCAGCGCTCTTCCTGGAATGAGAGCTGCCGCGCGCCATATGCGTTCGGCCCCAGTCGCACAGGGCACCCAGTACCGGAGCCAACGTGGCGCCGTATGCGGAGATCGAATAGTGCACGCACGGTGGCACCGTGCCCGCGTCGTGCCGGTCGATGATGCCGTCGGCGACCAGTTCATGCAGGTGCCTGATGAGCATCCGTTCGGTGATCTCGGGGATGCTGCGCCGAAGCTCCGCGGTGCGCATGGGGCCGTCGGACAGGCGCCACAGAATGGTGCCCTTCCAGCGGCCGTCGATCACCGAGAGTGCGGCGTCGATGGGGCACTCGCCGGTCTGGGTCTTCGATACCGCCATCGGTGGACTCCCGCACAGATCATGCTGACTAATTTGTCAGTACCTTGTTTTCTGTCAGCATACTGACCAGTCTTGATGCCATGGAACACCTTGCCCAAGTTTTCGCGGTTCTCGCCCTCGGCACCCTGGTCGGCGTCGAGTTCGGTGTCGCGGCATTCATGAATCCGATCCTCGAGCGACTACCCGACGACGACTACCGTCAGGCCCGCGCCGCAGGCAGCAAGATGCTGGGTACCGCGATGCCGTTCTGGTACATCACGGCTGCGGCGCTGCTTGTCGGTGTCGCGGTGCTGGGCCGCTCTCCGCTGGTCGTGGCGGCCGTCGTCGTGATGGCGGCGATCATGGTCTTGACGCTGACCACCCTGGTGCCGATCAACAACCGGGTCGCAGCCTGGGCCGGGGCCGGCGCCGCCCAGGTCCCCGAAAGGGAACTGGCCCGCCGCTGGGATCGCCTGCACTGGCTGCGGGTGGCGTTACTGTTCGTCGCCTTCGTCTTGCTGGTGCTCGGCAGATCGGTCTAGGGGACGCGCAGAGCGATGTGGTCGCCATGGCCGCCGATGCCCGCCGGGCAGGACAACCAGGGTTGGCCGGAGACTGACTTCCGGTTCGCGGAGTCGACACGTTTTGTGTGATCGGGGCGGAGCACGCTATCCTTGCTCGGTTCCACCGAAGACCGTCGGTCACCGAGCAATCGGTTGAAGGCCTGGGAGACATCCCAGCGGCCCACGCAGGAGGACGAGGTATTTCAGAGTTTATTTCTGTGCGCCCCGACCTGTCTG
>ERZ650309.896-NODE-896-length-14205-cov-5.259576_pt1 | contig 14205 bp, 14 predicted proteins | sample MGYA00376245_ERZ650309 | MGnify/ENA primary metagenome ERZ650309 (study PRJEB26733, sample SAMN07839294) | wastewater metagenome | biome: urban; feature: wastewater treatment plant; material: waste water | place: USA: North Carolina | collected 2016-04-26 ...
GACACTCTTTCCCTACACGACGCTCTTCCGATCTCGCATTCGGACAAAAAATCGCCCCCTGGGACGTTCAAATGGCCGGCGTGAAGGGCCGCAGCGGTGGCGCCAGGCCGGGAGCGGGGGCGAAGCCGAGGAACGACGTGAAGCTTGCCGGGACCGAGGGGATGCAGCCTCTCGACTTCCTCTTGCTGGTCCAGAACGACGAGTCCATCCCCGCCGACCTCCGCATTCGCGCCGCCACCGCCGCCGCGCAATACATGCACCGGAAAGTCGGCGAAGGCGGGAAGAAGGACGACGAAAAGCAGCGCGCCCAAGACGCGGCCGGCGGCAAGTTCGCCGCGCTGCCCGCCCCGCGGCTCGTGGCGTCTAACGGGTGACCGTTCCGACATGGTCGACGTCCTGCCCTGATTGGGCGGACAAGCTGCGCCGGCGGGAGTCGATCATCCCGCCCCCGATTTTCCCAGAGCAGGCGGCCCGCGCGCTGGACATCTTCAAGGCGCTCCGCATCGTTGACGCGCCAGGAAGTCCGACGTTCGGCGAGGCGTGCGCGCCGTGGGTGTTCGACCTCGTCGCATCCATCTTCGGCGCCTACGACGAGAGATCGGGCCGGCGCCTGATCACCGAATGGTTCGTCCTGATCCCGAAGAAGAACTCGAAGTCGACGATCGCGGCCGGGATCATGCTGACGGCGCTCGTTCTGAATTGGCGGCGGTCTGCCGAGTTCGCGATCCTTGCGCCGACGGTGGAGATCGCGAACAACTCGTTCGCCCCGGCGCGAGACATGTGCGCGGAACGCAGCGACCCGGCGCTCGACGCGTTGATGCACGTTCAGACGCACGTAAAGACGATAACGCACCGGGAAAGCGGCGCGCTGCTTAAGGTGTTGGCGGCCGATAGCAACACGGTCGGCGGCAAGAAGTCGGTAGGTACGCTAATCGACGAATTGTGGCTATTCGGGAAACAGGCCGACGCCGAGAACATGCTCCGCGAGGCGGTCGGCGGGTTGGCGTCGCGGCCCGAGGGGTTCGTTATCTACCTGTCAACGCAGTCGGACGAGCCGCCGGCGGGGGTGTTCGGGAAGAAGCTGAACTATGCCCGCGCCGTGCGCGATGGGCGCATCGAAGACCGCCGCTTCGTGCCGGTGCTCTACGAGTTCCCGAAGGACATGATCGAAACGGGGGAACACAAGGATCCGCGCAACTTCGGGCTGGTGAATCCGAACCTCGACTATTCGGTCGACCGCGAATTCCTCGAGCGCGAGCACACGAAGGCGATCGACGGCGGCGAGGACTCGCTGCGCGGGTTCCTGGCGAAGCACGGCAACGTCGAGATCGGGCTGGCGCTCGGGACGGACCGCTGGCCGGGCGCCGAGTTCTGGGAAGGGCAGGGCCGGAAGGGCGTGACGCTCGACACCCTGATCGCGCGGTGCGAGGTCGTGACGTTCGGCATCGACGGCGGCGGTCTGGACGATTTGCTCGGCGCCGCGGCGGTCGGCCGGGATAGCTCGACGGGCGAATGGCTGCATTGGGCGCACGCCTGGGCGCACCCTTCGGTCCTGGCGCGGCGCAAGTCCGAGACGACGAACTTCGACGGGTTCGTGAAGGATGGCGACCTGACGATGGTGACGCAGCTTGGAAACGACATCGAAGAGCTCGCCGACATCGTCGACCGCATCGAGCGCGCTGGACTACTGGACAAGATCGGCGTCGACCCGGCCGGCATCGGGCAAATCGTCGACGCGATCGTCGCGAAGGGTATCGACATCGACCGCATCGTCGGTATCTCGCAAGGCTGGAAGCTGCACGGTGCGATTAAGACGACCGAACGGAAGCTCGCCGAGGGTGTGCTCGTGCACGGCGGGTCCCGACTGATGGCGTATTGCGTCGGAAACGCGAAGGTCGAGCCACGCGGAAACGCGATGCTGGTCACGAAGGCGATTGCGGGCCGCGCGAAGATTGACCCGCTGATGGCGACGTTCAATGCCGTGTCGCTGATGGCGCTGAATCCGCAGCCGAACCTGCCGCAGCTCTTCGCATAGCACTTCCCCGCCTGATGGACGAAGCCCGCCTCGAGCGGGCTTTTTGTTTTGGAGACGCGATGGACAACAAAGCCTACGGCCTGATCACGCTGAAGTCCTTCGACGAGCGGACGCGCACCTTCAAGGGTGTTGCGTCCACGGTTTCGCCTGACCGCTCGCAGGACATCGTCGAGCCGAAGGGCGCCGAGTTCCGCCTTCCGATTCCGTTCCTGCATCAGCACGACGCGAAGAAGCCAATCGGCGCGATCACAAAGGCGCGCGTCACGAACACCGGTATCGAGGTCGACGGCTACGTCGAGAACCTTCCAGACGCACCCGCGTCGCTGAAGGAACGGCTCGACACCGCATGGGCGGAACTGAAGTCCGGCCTCGTGCGCGGTCTCTCGATCGGGTTCAACCCGAAGGAATACAGCTTCATCAAGGAAACGGGCGGCATCCACTTCACGAAATGGGAGTGGTTGGAATTGAGCGCAGTGACGATTCCGTCGCAGTCCGAAGCCTCGATCACCGCCATCAAGTCCGCAGATCAACGCATCCGCCTGGCCGCGCTCGGCCGCACCGCGGGTTCGTCCACACCGGCCGGCGTCCCGGCATCCCAAACCACGAAAGGCAATGCCATGAAGACGCTGCAGGAACAGGTCGCGGAACTCCGCGACACGCTGGCGACCAAGCGCGCCCGCATGAAGGAAATCGACGAGGTCGTCACGAAAGACGGCCTCTCCGACGACGTGTCCGCGGAAATCGGCACGCTGCGCAAGGAAATCGGAGACCTCGACACGATGGTCGCGATGAAGGAAGGTCAGATCGCCGACGCGGCGACCGCCGTCGCGCCCGCCACGAAGTCCGGCTCCCGCGGCCCGACCATCCTCGTCCGCAAGGAAGACCCGACCGACAAGTTCCAGGGTCAGTCGTTCACGCGGATGCTGATGGCGAAGGCGCTCGCCCACCTCGAGTCGAAGGACGAGGGTCACTCCATCCGTCCGTCCGCGGTCGCCGAGAAGTTGTGGGGCAAGTCGCACCCGAAGCTCGTCTCGGTGATGAAGGCGAACGAAGTCGCCGGCGGTGGCACCGGGTCGGGCGAGTGGGGCGCCGAGCTCGTGCAAGTCAACACGATGTACACGGGCGACTTCATCAGCTACCTCTACAGCAAGACGGTTTTCGACCGCCTGCCGCTGCGTGAGGTGCCGGCCCGCGTCACCATCAAGGGCCAGGACGGCGCCGCAACCGGCTTCTGGATCGGCGAGTCGAAGGCGATCAAGGTCACGACCGGCGACTTCTCGAACGTCAACACGACCCCGTACAAGGTCGCCGCGATCACGCAGTTCTCGAAGGAACTGCTCGAGGATTCGTCCCCGTCCGTCGAAATGCTGATGCGCGACTCGCTGGAAGAGGCGTTGCGCCAGCGCATCGACTCGACGTTCCTGTCGACGTCGAACGTGTCGAACGGCATCTCGCCGGCTGGCATCCTCTACAACCTGTCGATCGGTGCCTCGAACGGTCCGGACGCGCAATCGGCTCGCACCGACTACCGCGCCCTGATCGCGAACTTCATCACCGCGAAGAACGTCGGCGGCCTGTATTGGGTCACCACCCCGACGCTCGGTGTCGGCCTGGGCTCGATGGTCAACGCCCTCGGCCAGCCGGAATTCCCGTCGGTGAACGTCGACGGCGGCACCTACATGGGTTATCCCATGATCACCGGCGACAACGTCGGGAGCGGCGACTTCATCCTCCTGAAGCCGTCCGACATCTGGAAGATCGGCGACAGCGGGATCCGCGTGCAGGTCAGCGATACCGCGATGCTCGAGTCGTCGTCCGCCCCGTCCGGTGCGGCCGACACGCCGACCGCGGCCGATCAGGCGCTCACGTCGATGTTCCAGACGGACAGCGTCGCGATCAAGGTGACGCGCCGCATCTCGTTCGGTCTCCGTCGCTCGACGGCGGTCGCCTACATCGGCGACGCGGCCTACGGCGCCGAAGCGAGCTAGTCGCTCGTGACGCGATGAACGCCCGGGCGGATGGTCCGCCCGGGTTTTTCGGAGGTCAGGTGCGATGCCCGTTGTCCTAGCAAAGAAGCAAATCGGCCGGGTCCGTCCCGGTGAGAAGGTGAAGGTCGGATCCAACGTCGTCCGCGCCGTCCTGGCGCTCGGGATGGCGGAACGCATTGCGCCGGTCGTCCATGCCGCGCCGGTTCCGGCGGCGCCGAAGCTGCCGCGGCAAGAACGGCGCGCATACAACCGGAAGGATGTCCCGGCATCGCCGCAGGCCGGCGTGATGACGGTGGCGACGGGGCCGCTCGCCGGCGTGACCGTGTACACCGGCGCCGAGCAAGAGGGCGACGCCTGATGCGCGTCTTCGGTTACGACGTCAGCATTCGCAAGGCGGCGCGTAGCCTGCAGCCGGTCGACGATTCGCGCGGCTGGATGACTATGCACGACACCTTCCCTGGGTCGTGGCAACAGGACGTACACGTCTCGCCCGACCGCGCGTCCGCGTACTACGCCGTGTTCGCGTGCCAAACGCTGATTGCTGGCGACGTCGGGAAACTCGGCGTGCGGCTGATGTCGTGGAACGCATCGGCGAACATCTTCGACGAGGTCGCGTCGAACGCAGCCTCCCCATTCCTGCGCAAGCCGAACAATTTCCAGACGTGGCAGAAGTTCATCGAGCGATGGATCCTGTCCAAGCTCGCGCACGGAAACGCCTACGTCCTGAAGGAGCGCGACAACCGGAACGTCGTGGTGAAGGGCTACGTCCTCGACCCGTGCACGGTGCAGCCGCTCGTTTCGGAGTCCGGCGCGGTTTTCTACAGGCTGAATTCGGACCGGCTCGCTGGTATCGAAGAGCAGGCGATCGTGCCCGCGTCCGAAATCATGCACGACCCTTATTGGTGTCTCGAGCATCCGCTCGTCGGCGTGTCGCCCATCTACGCGGCGGGCCTGGCGGCGACGCAGGGCCTCGAAATGCAGGAGGCGTCGGCGCGGTCGTTCCGAAACGGAGCGGTCCCGAGCGGCGTGCTCGTCTCGGCGCAGCGCATCGACGACGCGCTCGCGAAGGACTACCAAACCCGGTGGGAGACGAACTACGGCGGCGCCAACCGCGGCCGCACGGCAATCCTCGGCAATGGCCTCGACTACAAACGGCTGACGGACAACGCCGTGGATTCCGAGGTCGTCAATCAACTGAAGATGTCGGCAGAAATGGTATGCACGACGTACCACGTGCCCGGCTACAAGGTCGGCATCGGCGCGAACCCGACTTTTCAGAACGCCGAGATCCTGAACCAAATCTACTACGACACGTGCCTTCAACCGCTCGTGCAGGCGATCGAGACGACGCTGACGGAAGGGCTTGAGCTCGAGCAGAAGGGCTACGTCGCGAACCTGAACGAAGACGACCTCCTGCGCATGGACAAGACGGCCCAGGTCGAATTCGCGGCGAAGGGCGTCGAACGCGCCATCTTCGCGCCTAACGAAGCGCGCGCCATGTTCAACCGGAAGCCGGTCAAGGGTGGCGAATCGCCGATGGCGCAGCAGCAGAACTATTCGCTGGCCGCGCTCGCCAAGCGCGACGCGAAGGACGACCCGTTCGAGACCGCCAAGCAGACGGCGCCGGCACCGAAGCCCGAAGCGGCGAACGAGCCGAACCCCGACGCGGCGAAGTTTGCCCATGCCCTGATGCGCAAGGCTCGCGATGCTGCCCATGTCTGACGCCATGCGCCCATACCTCGTCCGGAAGTCGCAACCGGCGCCGGTTGCGGTCCCCCTGCCGGAACCCGTCGCGCCGGCGGTCGTGCACGTCGAGCGAATCGTCGAGAAGGCGGCCGCACCGGCGAAGCCTTCGGCCTGGCGGTTCGAGGTCGTGCGCGGCGACGACAACCTGATCATCGAAATCATCGCAACGCCGATTACCTGACGATGCTCGTGCTCGTGTTCAATTCTCCGCAAATGGGCGAGGAATCAAGCTACAACCGGAACCGAGTTCCGGTCGAGCTCTCGTCGCGGACGATCACCGCACGCGTGCGGATGGTGAAGTCGGTGTCGGGCGACGTGATGCCGCCTGCGTCGACGGGCGTGCGGATCGGCATTTACACCGACCCCGCGCAACCGCCGACGTATACGCCATGGCTGACCGGCGTCGGCGAGGCGATGGGGAACCTGTATTCCGCGTCCATCATTCTCCCGAATGGTCCGTTCGCCCTGTACGCCGAGACGATGCAGGCCGGCGTCGCCTCGTTCGGTTGCTCTGGCATCGTGAACGACAGCGGCGCGAAGCTGCCGTCGCAGGCGGGGTTCTGGGTGACGGACCGCCGTGCGGAGGACTTCTCTCTGCATCGCGTCGAGCACCCGCCGAAGTGGGTGCCGCTGAACATTCGGAAGCCGACGGCGAAACCGTTCAAGGCGCGCCCGGCGACGGCCCCGATGTCGAGTCTCGCGAACGCTTGGTCGTATTCGTGGGGCGCGCATCAGCGGAATGTGATGTTTCGCCGACTCGAAAGGACGATGCTCGGCGACTACACGACCGTCCCCGAGCAGAAATATTCCTATTACGGAGAGGCGGTCGAGAACGAGACGCATCGCCCTGGGCTGGACAAGCCGACTGCGTTCACGATCAAGGATGGTCCGCGCAACGTAGCGACGACGGGCTACGTGACCGACGGGCAACTGCGCCGACGCGGTGGCCGGATCTGGACAGAGTCGAACGGGCGCGTCGCGTTCCAGCAGGCGCGCGCGATTTCTCTGCCGCCAGGAATCGCTCCGACGCGCATGACAACGGGCGAAGGCGCGGTCGTATCGCTGGCCGGTTGGTATCTGCCCGAGGGCGTCCAGCAGAAGAGCGACGGGTCGTCTTATGTGATGGCTGGCGACTACTCGCAAATGGTCGGCCCGAAGTACATGCGCGAGCCCTGGGCGGGCGACCTCTTCAGCAACCTGTACCCGGATGGCACGCGCAAGACGCGAGAGGGATGGACATACGAGGTAGGAGACACGCTGAACCATCGGCGCGTGCGGGGGGACATCGGCGCCGCCCATCCGGACCTGTCGAGCCTCGGCATCGTCACCATGTCCGACTGTATGCCGGCCGGGTACGTTCAGCCGACCGCGCGCGGTGAAGCGGCGTGGATGCACTCGTTCGGGAATACCGACGGCACTCCGTCGGCGTTCTGTAATGCGCCGTGGGGCGTTCGATACTGCCCGCTCGACGGCAAGATCTACCACACGAATTTCCTCGGCGACTCGCTCGTCCGCACGAATGTCGACGGGTCGAATCCGGAATTCGTGATTGGCGGCGGCGTTCCGAAGACGGACGCGCAGCTGGGCGTCGGCGGCTGGCTGCAGGTTTCGAGCGTGCCGCTAGCGACGCATCGCGCCGCGCTCGTGACCGGCGACGCGGCGGCGGCGACGCTGACCCGCCCGCAGGGATTCGTTTTCGACGACGACGGAAACGCCTACATATTCCTGCGGTACGCGTTCCTTATCGTGAAGTGGACGCGGGCGACGAACCAAGTGTCGCTCTGGGGTGTGCCGTCGGCGGCGAACATCACGCAAGGCGCGGGCTCGTCGTATCACCACGAAGGGCACCTCTGCATCAGCGACGGAACGGTATTTCCCAAAGGCACGATCATCCTCACGTGCTGGTCTGACGGTCACTTCAAGTTCGATCCGAACGGGGGCGGTTTCGGGCGAATGATGTCGGCCAGCGAGCGGCATCTCCGGATGGGGCCGATGAATCAGGTCGACCTTTCCGACTATTCATTCTGCTCCGACATCTTCGCGAACGAGCTCTCGCTTTGGGGCAATGACGCTGGCGCGCAAGAGCAGGTCGTCGTCGCCCGCACCGCCAGCGACCCGACACCGAGCGAATCCGCAATCATCCGCGGCGCCGACGCGTGGGCCGCTTACATGGCGTCGACGCACGGCGCCGGCGGATACGGCGAGCTCGGCCTGCCGAACGTCGAAGACATGGGCGGATGGACAGACTCGGCGATTACCGCCTACCTCCCGGTGTGGGGCGTCCCGACGGCGTCGATCGCCGACGTCATCACGTTCGTCCGCTGGTACACGCATCACCTCGATTACACGGCGCCAGCGCCGGACACGACCCCGCCGGCCGCACCGATCGCCTCGCTCACCCTCGTGCAAGTCACCTATCACTGAAGGAACGTTATGTACACACTCACCCTGCAAGGCACGACCGGTCCCGAATCGGACATCGCGAAGGTCCGCGTCTACGTCAATAGCACGCAGAAGGCGGAAGTCGACACGACGCCCGGTGCGCAGTTCACCGCGCAAGTGACCTGGCCGGCGAACGGCGATGTCGTCGTCGAATACTCGTTCGTGGACGCCGCCGGCAACGAGTCGGCGAAGCACAATCAGACGGTCACGATCCCCGACAAGCAGGCGCCTGCGATGCCGGTCGACGACCTGACGCTCGTGTCGGTCGTCTGGGCGTAAGGGGCAATCCGTGGCCGGCGATCTGAAGCTGAAATACGCCGCGAGCGTCGCGCCGACGGTGACGAACCTGCACTCGCTCGCCTCGGCCCAGGATTGGGCCGCCGGGTGGACGAGTGCGAGCGTCAACAACACCTCGAACTGCTACGCGGACTATCTCTACGGCGGCACGTTCACGACGCACGCGAGCAACCGTCAGGCGGGCGTGATCAATGTCTACGTGATCGCCGCGCTGAACGACACCCCGACATGGCCGGCGACGTCGTCGGGGACGATCGGCACGGAAGGCACGCTCGCGTTCACCGACCTTGAAGAGCGGGACACGTTGGCGCGCATTCTTTGCTCGATCGTCGTCGACAACACGGCGAGCGCGATCTACACGTTCCCGCCGACGGGCATCGCGCAATTGTTCGGTGGCGCGGTTCCGCCGTACCACGCGCTATACGTCGCGCAAAACTGCTCGACGACTACGACCGCGGGGCTTGCCTCGTCGGGCAGCGCGATCTATTACACGCCGACTTATTGGCAGTACACATGACGATTCGGCGCATCCGAGGACGTCAGCCGACGACGCGCGCGCCAATCGCGCCGGAGTTCGCGCACGGGTTACAGGTGGCAATTGGCGGGCGCACGGACCCGGAGTTCTATCGCGCGCCGAGCAGTTCGGCGTCGATCCATCGCGTCGGGCGTGGCACGACGTCACCGACGACTGCTGGTGATCCGTGGCCCGGCGGCATCGGCTACAAGGTCGATTCGTCGATCAGCAACGTCATCCGCGCCGCGACCACGACCAACGATCCCGACACGTTGATCGAGATCCTCGCCGGCTCGTGGACGTTTCAGGTGTGCGTTTACAACCCGAGCGGATCGGGGACCAACCCCGGCTTCTTTCGCTCCGGGGACACCGAGACCGGAGCTACCTTCGTCATCGACAACGGGAGCACGCGTCGTCCGTGGGTGCGGGTGAACGGGTCGGACATCCTCAAGGCGGCCGCGGGGCCGCAATGGCCGACATCCGGATTCGTCAATTTCATTTTCCGTTTCGTGCAGTCGACCTCGGTCGATGTGTGGTGGGGCGGCGTCCAACAATACCTCGTTACGCATAACACGGCCCAGATCGGGCTCGGCCTAACGCTCGGCGTCTACGTCCTCGGTCGCCAAAACGGAAGCGAGTACATCAACGGAACGTATTCGGCGGCGCGCTGGTGGAATCGTGCGTTGACCGATGACCAGGTGCGCAGGCTCGCGCGCGAACCGAATGTGTTTTATGCGCCGCTACCGAGTATGCCCGTCGTCGGATTCTCTGCGGCCGCTTCGTTCAATGCCGCTTGGGCGGGGGCCGCAAATCAGGTTATCTCGTCCGGAGCGCGCGCGGCATGAAGAAGAACACGGCAAGCCAGGTCGTCGTTGCGCAACTCGTCAGCAAGACGGACGGGTCGGCAGTCACGAGCGGCACGACGACGGTCTACGTCCTGGGCGACGGCGGCACGCAGGCGACCGGCAGCGTCGGCTCGGGAGCCGCAACGCACGAGGGGAATGGCGTGTGGTCATACGCGCCGGCGCAGGCGGAAACGAACTACGACCACGTCGCCTTCACCTTCGTCAACACGAACGCTGTCAACGCGACCGTCCAGATCTACACGTCGTTCCCGCAGACGGGCGACAACTTCGCGCGCCTCGGGGCGCCGGCTGGCGCGAGCGTATCGGCAGACATTGCAGCCGTCGCGGGATACGTGGACACGGAAGTTGCGGCAATCAAGGCAAAAACTGACAACTTGCCGAGCGATCCCGCCGATGCATCTGACATCGCCGCTTCGTTCTCTACAGTCAACAGCACGCTTTCGACGATTGCCGGCTATATCGACACCGAGGTCGCCGCCATCAAGGCGAAAACCGACAACTTGCCATCAGACCCCGCCGACGCTTCTGACATAGCTAGCGCATTCTCGACGGTGAATAGCACGCTCACCACGATCGCCGGCTATATCGACACGGAAGTCGCGGCGATCAAGGCCAAGACGGATAACCTGCCGAGCGACCCGGCGGACGCATCTGACGTTGCCGGCCTAATCGCGGCGGTCGAAGCGAAGGTTGACACGATCGACGGCATCGTAGACGCGATCCTTGTCGACACCTCGGAAATCGGTGCCGCCGGCGCGGGCCTGACCGTGCTCGCTACCGCGGCCGCCCTGTCCACTGTGGCCGGTTACGTCGACACGGAGGTAGGGGCGATTAAGGCCGTCACGGACAAACTCGACGACACGCTCGAGGACGACAGCGGCACCTACCGCTTCACGACCAACGCGCTCGAGCAGGCGCCGAGCGGCGGCACGCCGCCGACGACGGCGCAGATCGCCGACAAGTTCCTCGGTCGGAATCTCGCCGGCGGATCCGATGGCGGGCGAACGGTGAGTGACGCGCTGCGCACGTTGCGCAACCGGTCGGAAATCACCGCCGGGACGCTGACCGTCTACGAGGAAGACGACACGACGCCGGCATGGACCGCGGCCGCGACGACGGCGCCCGGCGACCCGCTGACGTCCATCGACCCGACGTGATGAATGCTTACCCGTTACTGGCAATGGACGTCACGCGCTGCCGCACCGGCGGCGAGCTCGCTGCCGTTCGGGCCGCTTCGGTTTCGTGCGTGGACATCACGAGCGGCGAACGTCGCGGTCTCGTCCTTGCCGTTCGGACCATTGCGGTTCCGACAGTGGACAAGCGGAGAGGCAACGCCGCCGCAACCGCCGCAGGTCGGGTATGGGGGCGGACCGGTGCGCCTGCGGGTCGATCCGCTGATTCGGATGCGGTTGGAACGGGACGACGAGGTCGTCGCCTTTGTGGTCGCGGCGGCCGCCGCTGCCGGACTCTTGGACGGATGACCTGATGGACAACATCGAACAACTCGCCGAGCACGTCATCCAGGCGGTCGAGGTGCTGATCGACAAGCGGCTGCGCGGCGTCACCGACGCCATCGCGGCCGTGCGCGTGGAAATGAAGGACGCCGGCTACCTGAAGCGCGACGACGTCGCGGGCCTCGCGAGCAAGGAAGCGACCGATGCGCGCATCGCCGGCCTCGACGAACGCTTGCGCGAGCTCGCGGCTGACGTGACCGCGCGCCCGACGTTGGACGTCCTGCGCGCCGAAGCTGCAACGGCGGCCGGCAAGGCGGCGGCGGAAATGGTAGCGGCTCTGCCGAAGGCTGTCGACGGAAAGTCGGTGACGGTGGACGAGGTTCGCCCGCTGCTCGAGCAGATGGTCGCGGCGATTCCGCGGCCGAAGGATGGGGCGCCTGGCCGGGACGGAGTCGACGGGAAGGACGGCGTGCCGGGGGCCAACGGCAAGGATGGCCGGGACGGAGTCGACGGGAAGCCGGGCGCGGATGGCGTGCACGGGAAAGACGGAGCGAACGGCGCGGACGGGAAGGACGGCGCCGCGGGCCGCGACGGGAAGGATGCGACGGTCGACTACGACGCGATCCGCTCCTACGTCATCGAGAAGGTGGCCGCGATCCCGATGCCCAAGGATGGCGCCCCGGGTCGCGATGGCGTCGACGGGAAGGATGGGGCCAACGGCAGGGACGGTACTGACGGTCAGCGAGGCGCGGACGGCGCACCCGGCAAAGACGCCGACCTCGCGACCCTGCGCGACATCGTTGCGATCGCAGTCAAGGCGGCCGTCGCGGACATCCCGGTCCCGAAGGATGGCTCGCCAGGGAAGGACGCGGCACCGGTCGACATGGAGGCCGTCGCATCGATGCTCGAGGTCGCGGTCCGCCGCGCCGTCGATGCGCTGCCCAAGCCGAAGGACGGCGCGGACGGACTGTCGATGAAGGACGTCTCGATCGACCTGAAGGAAGACGGCCGAACCATCGTGTTCGGCTTCCTCGTCGAAGGCGTCGAGAAGTCGTTCGAGATCGTCTGCCCGTGGCAGATCTACCGCGAGGTGTTCAAGGCCGGCACCCGCTACCAGCGGGGCGACTCCGTCACCTATGGCGGGTCGCAATGGTTCGCGCGGAAGGACACGACCCAGACGCCGGGCACCGGCGACGATTGGGTGCTCGCTGTCAAGCGCGGCCGGGACGGGAAGGACGGATCGAGTGAATGAAACCGCTGCCCGATTGGCGGAACCGCACGGTCGCCTGCCTGGCGAGCGGCCCGAGCCTGACGGTCGAGGACTGCGTGCGCGCGCGGGATTCCGGATGGGCGACGGTCGTGACGAACACGACCTACCAGCTATGCCCGTGGGCGGACGCGCTCTTCGCGCACGACTCGCAATGGTGGAAGGCGCACATCGCCGGCGTGCGTCGTTGCTTCGCCGGGCGCCTCTTCTCGCCGTCGCTGCACGTCCTGTATCGCGGGGTGGAGTCGCTGGCGGTGAACATGCAATGGCGCAACTTCCACAATTCGGGGGCGAACGCGATTTCGCTCGCGATGGTCTGCGGTGCGTCGCGGATCGTCCTGCTCGGCTTCGACTGCGCGCTGACCGGCGGTCGGTCGCACCATCACGGGGATCACCCGGGCGCGCTGCGCAACTGCGACACCATCGACAAATGGCCGGCGCAGTTCGCCAAGGTCGCGGCGTATGCGGACAAGCGGCGGATCCTCGTATTCAACGCGTCGCGAGTATCGGCCCTGACGTGCTTCCCACGGGTCACGCTCGAGCAGGTGCCGGCGTGAGCTACTGGACCGTCCCGCCGATGTGGGAGGGGCGCACGGTCGCCATCCTGGCGTCCGGTCCGTCGATGTCGCCGGCGGTCGCCGCGGCGGTCGCCCACCTCCCGCGCATCGCGATCAACTCGACCTACCGGCTGGCGCCGGACGCGGACGTCATCTACGCCGCCGACGCCCGTTGGTGGAACGCGAACCCGGAGGCGATGTCGTGCCCTGGGATCCTAGCGTCGATCGAGCACACGCCGGGCAAGCGGTCGAAGGAGACGCCGGAGGCGGTGCGCGTCCTGCGCTACACCGGGCGGTCGGGGTTCGACCCGCACCCGGGATGCCTGCGCACCCAGACGAACAGCGGCGCCCAGGCGTTGCAAATCGCCGTGCACGCCCGCGCCGCCCGCGTCCTGCTCTGCGGTTTCGACATGCGCGGCGGGCACTGCCGGGACTGGTGGGGGCGCTGCTGATCGCGGTCGCTGGAGCGCTGACCGGAGTATCGGCGGTTGTCGGGATCGGTGCGCTGGTCGTCCTCGTCGTCGTCGGCGAAGTCGCCGGGATGATCGTCGGTCGGGCGATGCGCGAGCGACTCCGGTCGACACCGGTGCGCACCCTCGACAGTGTGGTGGGCATGGTCCTGCAGGCCGCAGCGGTGGTCATCGCGGCCTGGTTGTTGGCCACCCCGATCCGTGATTCCTCGCTCGCAGCGGCCGCCGGGGCGGTGCCGGCCGCCGTCCTCGCCGTGGTGGCGCTGGTAGTCATCATCACCCGCGAGGCTTTAAGTCTCGCGCGGCTGGAAACCATCGAGAAACTGCACGCACGCGCCAATGCCGTCCTGCTCAGCGACGACCGCAAGGACAGCGACGCCATCGTCCGCGACCTGCTCAAGATCGCCGAGGATACCGCCGCCAATGCGCGCGAAAGCGTCCGTCTGACTAGGGCGCGGCTAGACGGCGGGGTCGCGCCGCGCACCGACCTCAGCCAGGCCGAGCAGATCCTCGCCACCGCCGAGGATTCGATCGCACAGCAGAAAACCCTGCTCGCGCAGGACGAGAAT
>ERZ650309.897-NODE-897-length-14201-cov-5.463594_pt1 | contig 14201 bp, 13 predicted proteins | sample MGYA00376245_ERZ650309 | MGnify/ENA primary metagenome ERZ650309 (study PRJEB26733, sample SAMN07839294) | wastewater metagenome | biome: urban; feature: wastewater treatment plant; material: waste water | place: USA: North Carolina | collected 2016-04-26 ...
CGAAAGCGGTTCGGTCTATCTGGATTTTTATGCCGCGCTCGGACAAGGGCGCAACCTGAAAAAAGAATTCACCGGCGATGGCGTGTTGTTGAACGATGCCGCATATGCCGTGATGGCTCCACTGGCCGAAGCGGCAATCGCTCAGGCATTGAACAAACCTTAAGAACTCCACGAGGAACAATGATCAACGTCAGCATCTTTTACCCTAACACTGAAGGCAGCCATTTCGATCTGGATTATTACCTGAATCAACACATGCCAATGACCATCGAACGGCTCAGTCCTTCGCTCAAACACGTCAGCGTAGAGCATGGGTTGGGCGGAGCAGTTCCCGGCGCATCGCCGGAATTTGTCGCCGTTTGTCATTTGTATTTTGATTCGGTCGAAGCATTTCAAACTGCCTTTGGCCCGCACGCCGCCGCTTTGCAAGGCGACATTCCGAATTACACGGATGTTCGCCCCATCATTCAAATCAGCGACGTGAAAATTTCTCACTGATCCATTTTCACGAACTTAAACCAGTACACCGAGGAGCAAAATCAATGAGCACTACAGCAAAGAATCAATTTCCGAAACTCCACAACGCAACCTGGCCGGGTCTGGTCGGCAAAGGTGGCCCGGATTCCGAACCGATCATCGAATTCGAAACGATGCTGGATATGACCGCCGCCGCCGAAGTCAACGGCCAGAAATTCGATGGCGTAGACATTTTCCTGTCGCTGCCGCACACCGATATTGATTCCACCGACGATCAATTGAAAGAACTGGCGGATCAGGTCGCTTCGCGCGGATTGGTCATCGGTTCGCTAGTGGCTCCTGTTTGGGGACCGACCGGCGGAGGTTCGGCAATGGGTTCGGATGAAGAACGCGCCGCCTTCATGACGCAAATCCGCAAATCCTGTGAAATCGCGCAGAAGCTGAACAAGCTCGGCATTCGCAAATACGGAGTCGTCCGCGTGGATTCATCCTGCTCACCCGGAGATTGGGCGGTTGATCCCGTCGGCAACACCAAAAAGATCGCGGACACCTTCCGTGAAGCCTGCAACATCGCCGAAGGCTTCGGCGAAAAGCTCGCCGCCGAAGGTGAAATCTGCTGGGGCGGAATGCACAGCTGGAAAGATCTGAACGATTTGCTGGAACAGGTTGGCCGCCCTCAAACGCTCGGCATTCAAGCCGACATGGCGCACACGATGCTGTTCACGATGGGCTACAACGCGCCGCAATATTCCCTGCTACCGGAAGGATATGACTGGCAGGATAAAGAAGTGCTTTACGAAGCTCTGGGCAAAATGACCAGCGTGCTGCGTCCGTGGGTGAAAGACTTCCACGTCGCGCAAAACGACGGCACGGTGAAAGGTTCCGGCACACACGACAAAACCGGTCGCCACTGTCTGCCGAAAGACCCGAACGGCAAAATGGACATCACCCGCGCCGCAGGCTTGTGGCTGCGCGATGCGAACGGCAACATCACCAAAAGCACTCAGCACATCAATTGGGACGGTTGCATGTTCTCGAACGAAACCATGACCAATCCGCAGACGTGGAATGACATCCTGGCCGCGATGATCGCCGTGCGTGATGCTCACGGATGGAATTAGATGTAAGTCTAGTTCTATTGCTATTTGGTATCTTCACCGTTGAGTGAGGATACCAAGACAGAGCTAAACCCTCTCGCCGGTCTAAACAACTGTTGATTTTATGGGGAAAAGCGAGAATCGATGTCACAAAGTACTAAGGACTGGTTTCAAGTAGCAGCCTGGGGAATCACAATTATTGCCGGGATCGTGGCGGCCTGGAAAGCAATTACCGAGATGAGGCGTTCCAACGATCAACGGCGAGAAGACATGCGCTGGAAACAAGCGGAGATGGCCAAAAAGTGCCTGGATGAAATTTTTAGCAATTGCCAAGCACGGGCAGCCCTGAGAATGCTTGATTGGACTGGCTCTGTTTACACCAAACCAGATAAAACGGAAACAGGCTCGATAACGTTTGAAAGCCGACGATCGGCTCTTCGAACTAAAGATCCAATATTCCCTCCAGGGGATGATGGACCATTTATTCGAGATGCTTATGACGAGCTTTTTGACGGGTTTGAGCGATTAGAGCATTTCATTCGAATCAAATTGATCTTGTTCGAGGATGTCAAACAGCCGCTTTCATACTATGTAGGAAAATTCGCAGTACAAGAAGAACGAGCAGTCATACAGCCGTTTCTCCAAGAGTATGGCTTTCAGCTTGCTCAGGACTTTTTGAACCGTTTTCCGACTTGGAATAAAGCTTGACTATGGAACTTATCGTGGATACATCGGTAATCATTGCGGTGATTGCCAACGAGCCTGAAAAGCCCGCGTTGGTTGCTGCCACGCAAGGCTTCGATTTGGTCGTTCCATTGTCATTACATTGGGAAATCGGCAATGCTTTCTCTGCAATGATGAGGCGAAATCGCATTACATTGCAGGAGGCAGAAGCGGCGATTGAGATTTATCGGCAAATTCCGCTGCGTTTTGTAGATGTGAGTTTGAAGCAATCGCTCGAATTGTCAGATCGTCTAAAAATATACGCATATGACGCTTACCTCATTGCGTGTGCTTTAACTCAGGGTTGCGCATTAGTGACGCTGGATGGCGGCTTAAGCTACGCAGCCAAAGCAGCAGGCGTAACAGTCGTGGAGGTGATTTAACCATGCAAACATACACGGGGAGCGAGCAGGAAAGCCTATCCTTCTTATTGGATCAGGCAGTACGCGACGGTGAAATCCGCATTCGCCGCGACGACGGTGTCGTTTTTGTGCTCCGCCCTGAAACAACGCGGCGTTCGGCATTGGATGTTGCAGGAATAAATTTAAGTGTAACGACACAAGAAATCATTGACATCGTCCGGGAAGGACGAGAGCGGTAATTTTGAAAACGAGGCTTCCAGGAAGAATTCATGAGCAAAAAACCACTAAACATCGGACTTATCGGGTACGGCTTTATGGGACGCGCGCATTCGAATGCGTTTCGGCAAGCCGGGCGTTTCTTTGACTTGCCGTACGAAGTCAATCTCAAAGCCGTCTGCGCGCGCAATGCGGATCGCGTGAAATCCTTTGCGGACAATTGGGGTTACGAATCCATCGAAACCGATTGGCGCACGCTGATTGAACGCAAAGACATTGATTTGATAGACATCGCCAGCCCCAACGACACACACGCGGAAATCGCCATTGCTGCCGCCAAAGCCGGCAAGATGATCATGTGTGAAAAACCGCTCGGTCGAAATTCCGCCGAAGCCAAAGCGATGGTCGAAGCTGTCGAAGCCGCCAAGGTTCCGAATTCGGTTTGGTACAACTACCGTCGAGTTCCGGCGGTAACGCTGCTGAAAAATCTGCTGGATGAAGGCCGCTTCGGACGCATCTTCCATTACCGCGCCAAGTTTTTGCAGGACTGGACGATCTCACAGGATTTGCCGCAGGGCGGCGAAGGCCTGTGGCGATTGGACGTTTCGGTCGCGGGCAGCGGCGTAACCGGCGATTTGCTGGCGCACAACATTGACACGGCGATGTGGCTCAACGGTCCGATCAAAGAAGTCGTGGCAATGACTGAAACTTTCGTCAAAGAGCGTCAGCACAATCTGACCGGAAAGGTCGAACCCGTAGGCATTGATGACGCCAGTTTGTTTCTGTGCCGCTTTGAAAATGGCTCGTTGGCGTCGTTTGAAGCGACCCGATACGCGCGCGGGCACAAAGCGTTGTACACACTGGAAATCAACGGCGAACACTGCTCAGCATTTTGGGATTTGCACGACCTGCACCGGCTGCAATATTTCGATCACCGCGACAAAGGCATCACGCGCGGGTGGCGCAACGTTCACATCACAGACGGCGATCATCCGTACATGGGCAACTGGTGGGTTCCGGGCTTGCAGATCGGATATGAACATTCGTTCACGCATCAATTCGCCGATTTCCTGCAAGCTGTCGGCGAAGGCAAAGAATGCGCGCCAACTTTCCGCGATGGCTTGGCGACGGACGCTGTGTGCGATGCCGTACTGAAATCCGCGAAGACTCGACAATGGGAAAGCGTTGGCTGAATCGGCACCGCGACATGCAGGAAGCGTGCAACGTAATGACGCTTTCCCTACCGGTCGCGACACTGACACAAGAGGAGAATCTAAATGAAAAGACTCGTTGCATTTTCTGGCGCGCTCTTTGCGGCAGCGCTGTTCACGTTCGCTGTCATTGCTCAACAAGGTCCTCCGCAAGGACCGCCGCCCGGTGGGCAAGGTGGTCCGCCGCGCGGTCCTGGCGGTGGACAAGGCCGTGGCACTGGCATCGAAGCGTTGACAATCGACGATCACGCCGGATTCGAATCCATTTTCGATGGCAAAACACTAAAAGGCTGGGACGGCGATCCGCAATTCTGGCGCGTTGAAGACGGTTCGATCATTGGCGAAAGCACAGCGGAAAAGCCCGTTAAGGTGAATACATTTTTGATCTATCGCGGCAGCATGCCGGGTGACTTTGAACTCAAAGTAGACTTCAAAATGAATTCGACCAACAGCGGCGTGCAATACCGCAGCATCGAATTACCTGAAGTAGGCAAGTGGGTGCTCAAGGGTTATCAAGCCGACATAGATTTCGCCAACCAGTTCACAGGACTTTTGTATGAAGAACGCGGACGCCAGTTTCTCGCTCCGCGCGGGCAGATGGTGCATATCGGGCCGGGCAACAAAAAGCGCGTCATCGCCAACTTGCGCAACGCCGATGAACTTAAGGCGACGATCAAGGTGAACGATTGGAACACCTACCACATCATCGCGCGCGGCAATCGGCTGACACACATCCTCAATGGCAACCTCATGTCCGAAGCGATTGACGACGATCCGGCAGGGCGCTCAATGGGTGGACTGCTCGGCCTGCAAATGCATGTTGGGCCTCCGATGAAGCTGGAAGTTCGTAACGTCTGGTTGAAAAATCTGTAAACAACTCTTCACCAACGGCCTGCAACATTTCCAATCCCGGCAAATTTTTCAGGCCGTTTGGTCGTTTTTCTTTCCGTCAATCTTGCCTCTGATTCTATCCAATTATAGTATTCGCATATCCTAAGTAGGTCTAACCAACCCTTCCTGGAAACTACAGGAAGACAATGAATTGCTTTGCTGGTTTCGGATGTTTGCAGAAGCTGTTACGCCTGAGAACCGGACAGAAGCCAAACTCTCTGTGACTGTTTTCAATCGTAACCTCCTTTCGAACCCCGGCTGATTCTCAGCCCTAATAACCCCATAGTAGGAGGAATTCATGTTACGAACCTTGTTGAAATGGTCTCTGGCTGTAACCTCAGCAACTGTTCTTTCCCTCTCCGTGTTCGCACAGGGATTGACCGGGCAAATTTCCGGCACGCTGACCGACCCCAATGGAGGCGTCGTGCCGAATGCCAAGATTACAGTTAAGAACGATGAAACAGCCCAAATGCGCGAAGTGACTTCGGACAGCGACGGGAACTTCTTTGCGCCGCAGTTGTTACCAGGAACTTATTCGCTGGTCGTTTCAGCCAGCGGTTTCAAAAAGTTCGAGCAAAAAGGAATCGTCGTCACCGCCAATGAACGTGTGGCCGTTCGCAAAATTACGCTGGAAGTCGGCGATGTCAGCCAGACCGTAACGGTGACTGCCGAACAAGCGCTGGTCAAAACCGAAAGCGCCGAACGCGCAGGGTTGATTGACGAACAACAGATTCAGGGCATTGCGTTGAAAGGTCGCGATTACATGGGTTTGGTTCGTTTGCTGCCCGGTGTCGTTGACACCGCCAATCGCGAAGCTCCCGGCTGGAACAATCTGGTCGGCGTCAACATCAATGGCAGCCGCACCGGCACCTTGAACCTGACGCTCGACGGCGTGTCCTCGCTGGACACCGGTTCGCAACAGGGGCCGTATCTGGCTCCGGGTCTGGACGCCATCGGCGAAGTCAAAGTGTTGCTGACCAACTACCAAGCCGAATATGGACGCAGTTCCGGCGGCACGATCAACGTGGTTATCAAAAACGGAACGCGCGATTTTCACGGCGGCGGGTTTTATTTCAAGCGCCACGAACAATTCAACGCCAACGAATATTTCAACAACGCGCGCCTGATTCCGAAACAACGATATCGGTTCAATTATTGGGGCGGCAACATCGGCGGCCCGGTGCTGATTCCCGGCACAAGCTTTAACAAAAATCGCGACAAGCTGTTCTTCTTCTGGTCGCAGGAATATCTGCCGCGCAACTATCCGACCCGCCAGGGAACGATTACCTATCCGACGGCGCTGGAACGCGCAGGCGATTTTTCCAAGAGCTTAGACACGAGCGGCCGTTTGATCGTGATTCGTGACCCTGTTACCGGTCAGGCTTTCCCGGACAACAAGATTCCGACCAATCGCATTGACCTGAATGGTCAGAAACTGCTCGGCATTTTCCCGTTGCCGAATTACACGGACCCGACCAACAACTACAACAACGTGTTCCAGAGCAACGTCAACCAGCCGCGTCGTGAAGAAATCTTGCGCATGGACTGGAACATTTCGCAGAAAACGACTTTCTACGCTCGCGGCATTCACAACAACGAACAGTACAAAGGCGATTTCAACTTCGTGCTGGCGTCGAACGTCTGGCCGCAATTCCCGATCAAATACCAGATCAAGAGCGAAGGGTTGGTCAGCACGCTGATCCATACTTTTGATCCCACGCTGACCAACGAATTCACCTTCGGCATCAATCGCGCGTTGCAAACCGTCGAACCGTTGAACCAGGCGGGCATTGACCGCAACGATCGCAACAAAATCGGATTGACGCTGCCGCAGTTTTATCCGGCCAGCAATCCACTGAATCTGATTCCGAATGCCACCTTTGGCGGCATTTCCAACGCGCCGCAATTCAACATTGAACAACGCTTTCCGTTCTTTGGAACGAACAACATCTGGAACTATTCGGACAACATTTCCAAGATTTGGGGCGGCCACAACATGAAGGCCGGTTTCTATCTGGAATACACCACTCGCAATGCTGCGCGTTCGGCGGCGTTCAACGGCACATTCAGCTTTGACCGCAACACCAACAACCCGCTGGACACAAATCATCCGTTCGCCAATGCGCTGCTCGGCGTAGTCAATTCTTACACCGAAGCCAATGGCAAACTGAATGGCCATGCGCGGTACAAAAACATCGAATGGTTTCTGCAGGACAACTGGAAAGTCACCAAACGGCTGACGCTGGATTACGGTCTGCGTTTTTATTGGATTCAACCGACCTTGAGCGCAGGCGACAATCTGGCGTTCTTCGATCCGAAACTGTACGACGCAACCAAACAACCAGCGTTGATGACGCCATATTGTTTGACTGCGAATCCGTGTTCCGGCGCGAACCGCGTGGCTCGCAACCCGATCACTGGCCAAACACTGCCTTCGGTGAAAATCGGCACCTTTGCCACTGGCGCGGGCACGCCCTTCCAGGGAATGAACGTCGTCAAAGAAAGCGTGCTGAATTCGCCCGGCATCAATCTTGGCCCGCGCGTCGGATTCGCGTATGACGTGTTCGGCGACGGCAAGACTTCGGTTCGCGGAGGCGTCGGAATCTTCTATGACCGCATCAATGACGACCAGGTGTTACAGATGGTCGAATTGCCGCCAAATCTGATTACGGCGACGGCGAACTTCACAACGATCAAAGACCTGCTGGCAACGCCTTTAAGCGTGACTCCGGCAGGCGTGTTCGGCATTCAGCGCGATTATGATTCGCCTGCGGTGTACAACTTCAGCTTGGGCGTGCAGCGTGACATCGGGTTCAAAACCGTGCTTGACGTGTCGTACGTCGGTTCGTTGTCGCGCCACCTGTTGCAACGTCGCAGCATCAACGCTGTCGCGTATGGTCAACGATTCCAGGCAGCCAGCATTGACCCAACCGTCTCTGGCGGAGCCACACCGTTGCCGGACAACTTCCTGCGTCCATACAAAGGCTACGGCGACATCAACTACATCGAGTTCTCTTCGAACTCGAATTATCACGCGCTGCAAGTGCAGGCTAATCGCCGCTTCTCTTCCAGCCTGTCGTTCGGTCTGGCTTACACCTGGTCGAAAGCCATGGATTTGGTGGACGGCAACAACAACAACGTCAACCCGTTCATTGATCCGCACATTCGCAATTACGGCAAAGCCGGCTTTGACCGCACGCACAACATGACGATCAATTACGTGTACAAGCTTCCGGGACTGAGCAAGTACTGGAACAACGGATTGACGCGTCAGGCGTTGGATGGATGGGAACTGTCCGGCATTACGTCGTTCGTCAGCGGCGCTCCGTCAGGCATCGGCTACAGCACAGTGCAAGGCACTGACTTGGTGGGAGCCAGCGGCGGAGGCATTGACAGCCGCGTGGTGCTGGTGAGCAATCCTGTATTGCCGAAAGACCAACAAACGTTCGCCCGATTCTTCAACACCTCTGCCGTGCAAGCGCCAACCAAGGCCAATTTCGGCATCGGCAACGCGGCGAAAGACTTGATTCGATTGCCCGGCACCAACAACTGGGACATTTCGCTGTTCAAGAATTTCGTCATCGGCGGCGAACACGGTCTGCGGTTGCAATACCGGCTGGAAATGTACAACGCGTTCAACCACACGCAATTCACCAGCGTGGATACGACGGCGCGTTTCGACCTGACCAAACAACCGACCGATACGGGATACCAAACGAATGCCCTGTTCGGTTCGTTCACCGGTGCAGCCAACTCGCGCCGCATCGTGATGGGATTGAAGGCAAACTTCTAAAGCTGACTTTCAATCTTGAAAATGAAAACGCCGGAGCAATGGATGCTCCGGCGTTTTCATTTTGCCATCTAACACTTTGAAGCTATTTGCTGAGCACCAAAACTCCCCACGGACTGCCCGTCGCTTTCAGTTTTTTGGTCACAGTCTGACTGGCAACATCAACCACCGAAACGTCATTGGAAGGGCCATTGGCCGTAAAGAGAATTTTCCCATCCGGCGAAAGCGCAATTCCCCAAGGACGCGTTCCGACTTCAAATGACCCAGTCGGCTTATTGGTGGCAGTATCCACAACAAACACCTTATGGCCTCGCCCAGTGCTGACATAGAGTGATTTGGCGTCCGGGGAAAGCGCCAACCCCATCGGTTTGACTTCGCCCGCTTTGCCCAATTCTATGGTTTGAATCGGCGCGTATTTCAACGCGTCGAACAGGATGATCGTGCCGTCGTTTTCCGCATTGACGTACGCCTGTTTACCATCCGGCAAAAAGACCACATTGCGCGGACGGCGACCGACTTTGAACGTTTTGAGCAATTTGCGCCCTTCGACATCAATCGCTGAAACGGTGCCGTCATTTTCCGCCGTGGCGAAAACCCGTTTGCCGTCCGGAGTCAGCGTCACGCCTTCCGGCTCTTCGCCGATGCGAATCGTTTTCGCCAATTTGCCGGATTGAATATCCACAAAACTGATTCCGGCAACATCTTCGTTCGACACCAGCAGGGTTTTGCCATCGTGGCTGATGGCAAAGTTTTCGGGGTCAGAACCGCCTTCCATCATTCGGACAATCTTGTTCTGTTCAATGTCAAAGACGCCAATGCCATCAGCCTTTTTGTCCGGTGGAGGCAAAGTGCTTTCGTCCACACCCGGCGGCGCAAGCGGCGAACCGCTCAACGCGACATAAATGGTTTTGCCGTCCGGGCTGGCATGAATTCCGCGCGGGCGTTTACCAAGCGGAACCGTGCCGATCACTTCCAACGTGGCCCCATCAATGATGCTCAGGTCGCCGGAAGTTTCGTTTGTGACAAACACGCGATAACCGGATTTCCATTCGGGAATCTTCCCGGATGGGACAGGAGAGGAATTCTTGGCCGCTTCTTTCGTCGCTGGCGCGGGCGATTCCTTTGAGCAACCAGCCGCAGCCAACAACAGACAGCCAACGATCAACAGGCACACGAATTTATTCATTGTATTCTCCACGCAAGAACCGTTTGCAGTACGACAGTTCGTGCGAACTATTTGGATTTGAACTCAAAAATGATGTCGCTTTTTGCCGAAGGGGCCAGCACGATTTGTTGTTCCAGCTTGCCTAGTTCTTCCTGCCAGGCTTCGATGGTATATGTTCCCGGCGGAATATCGCGCAATTGAAACGCTCCGTCAGCACCCGTCACGGCGAAATACGGGTGCGCCACAACTCCCACCCAGGCATGCATCCACGAATGAATATTGCATTTGACCCGCACCATCACCTCTGGCTGTGTGAAGTGACGCGTCAACGGCTGGTCGCCGGGCGATTGGCTTTGGTTCCAATCACGATTGATTTCCGGCAGCGGATGAATGTTGTGCGTCAACGGATCAGAGTTTGTCACCTTGAACGTTTGCCCGACGCGTATGCCCAGCACGCGCGGGCTGAACCAGCATCCATTCTGGTCAATCGTCACAGATTCTGTTGGCGGTTCGAAGCTTTTATCTTCCAGCCCTTGCTTGATATAAACAAACGCATTGGCCAACACGCGCTCTTTGCCTTCACCGCGCACAGCCACGGCTTCGTCCAGCACGGCGCTTTGGTGCAGCTTCACGCATTGCGGGTCTTGATCCATATCAATCTTTTTCGCCAACGGAGCCTTTCCAGAAAACATGACTTTGCCGGAAATCACGCCTGCGGTCTTGGGGTCCGGTTTGAACCAGGCCGGTTTGTTGGACGGCGACTCTGATTGGCCGGTCGGCTTGGAACCGGAACACGCCGCCAGCAACACAACGGAACATGTCAAAATCGCAATGCTGTTCAAGCTTTTCATAATTCAATCCTTGCCGGGTTTGGCAGCTTTTTGAGCAAGAGTGTTAGTCGCCGGAGCTTCGCCTGTCAGAGATTCCAGGAACGCCACCAGATCAGCGCGTTCCTGTCCGGTCAGCACCAGCGGCTTGATCTCGGCATCCAGTTGTGGATTCGAGCTGCCGCCGCCGACATAAAAATCCACCACGTCCTTGAGCGTTTTCAGGCTGCCGTCGTGCATGTAAGGCGCGGTTTTGGCGACATTGCGCAAACTTGGCGTGCGAAACAGTCCCCGGTCAGTTTCGACTTTCGTCTGCACGAACCGGCCCAGATCAACCAGTTCCCCGTTTGAATCCATTCCCGCGCCAAGATTGTGAAACAGTCCGTCGGCAAACAGCGCAAACCGTTCAGCAATAATGTGACAGGTCGAACAATTCCCTCGCCGCCTGTCGGTGAACACGGCCAGCCCGCGAATTGCCGCAGCGCTCAAAGCGGTTTTGTCGCCGCCAAACTGATACCGATCAAACGGCGAATTGCCGCTGAGCAAAGTTCGCTCGAAATCAGCAATGGCTTTTTGAATCTTGTTCATTGTGACTGGCCCGGCACCAAACACCTGTGCAAATTCGGCGACGTAAGCCGGGTCAGCATTGAGTTTGGCGACGCACAGTTGATGCGGCAGATTCATTTCTTTGGGATTGGCAATCGGGCCTCCGGCCTGGTCTTCCAAACTGGGCGAGCGGCCATCCCAAAATTGCGCCACGTTGTACACGGCATTCAACGCCGTCGGCGTATTTCGTGAACCGACCTGTCCGTTGACTCCTGTCGCCGTCGGCTGGCCATCCACAAAAAACAAATCGGGTTTATGGCAACTGGCGCACGACAGCGTGTTGTCACTGGAAAGTTTGACTTCGTGGAACAGCTTGCGACCCAGCGCAATAGATTCAGTTGTCGGCAGATCGGCGGAATTGGAAATGGACGGCAAGCCCAGCGGCGCTTTGATCTGAACAGATACGCCAACAGGATGCGCAGGCGAATCTGAAACCGAGGGCGATACACTTTCCAGTTTGTCGCAGGAAAGTGCCAACAATGCGGCGAACACCACCAAGGCAATTCGCTTCGAGACAAAAACAGAATTCATAACATTACGGTTTACCGGAGCTGGTGCGATAGCCCGGTCGGGCGCGGATCACTACATCTTTCCGCGTCGTTTGAACTTTAATTTTGCGGAATTTGCCGTCGCGCGCGACGTTGGCGGGGTAATACCCGATTAGGTATTCATTGCGCAAATCACTCACGATTCTCTGAAAGATATCCGAAAGGTCAGTGACCTTATCAGTTTGATGCAATTCCCCGCCAGCCGTGTCAGCCAATTGTTTCAAGTATTGATCCGCTGTGTTGTAAGCGTTGTCCAACGTCGGCCCCGGATCAACTTTGGGCAAACGTCCGGACGCCGCCGGAACAGTTGGCGCGTTTGTGGAAGGACGAGAATTATCCGGGTAATCGCGCGGATTCGGCTGGCGTCGCATATCGGGTTCGCGACTGGGGCCTCCCGTCCCTGGAATATCCCTGCCGTTTGGAACTGGTCCATCGGGATATCGACCGCGTCCGATGGGAGGAACCGGCAACCGATTTGGAATGGTGCGACTTTGCTGATCAACCGTTTGCACCGAATCTTTTGTGCCTGTGGCCACCATCGTCGGATCAACGCTGCCGATTCCGCCAGCGCCGAACACCGCATCGAAATCTGTCACGCGTTGTTTTCGCAACATCGTTTCGATTTGAGAGCGATTGTTATACCGAATGGCAAACACAAGCGTACCCGATTCTTCCAAGTCCTGAATGCTTCGTTCGAACGTGGATGAATCACTGTGCCAATCAACGCCATCGGTTAACAGGATGATGACATTACGTTTGGTGTTTGCGCGTTTCAGGGTATTCAGCGCAATGGTCATGGCATCGTACACTTTGGTGCCACCACCCGCAGGCATGCTGTTGATGGCATTGCGCAAAATGTCATGGTCGCCGCTAAAGAAACATCCTTCTTTCACCGTATCGTTGAACGAAATCACGCTGATTCGGTCGCCGCCTCGCAGCTTTTCCAGAAATTCATGCAAAGCCATTTTGACTCGCCGCAGATCTTCCGGATTCAGGCTTAAACCAGTGTCTATCACCAGCACGACGTGAAAGGGTTCTTTAATGCTTCCAAAGAAAGCGGTGTTCTGTTTGACGCCGTCTTCCAGGATTGAAAACTCCTCCTTGCGCAGGTCAGAAACATACGAATCCGTATTGTCCGTGGCAAGAATCGGAACCATCACCAGTTCCGTGTCAATTTTGCTGGTGTCTTGCTGTTGGGTGGGCTGAGTTTTTTTCCGGTCGTCTTGTTTTTGGGCAATGACGCTGACGCCGACGATGACAATCAACGCAGTGAAGCAAACGCCAAGCAGTGCTGTTCGCATATGACCTCCTTGTTTTCGGAAGGGCAATTATAGCTGACTGCTTCAACTTTGGCTGTGTACTGGCCTTGGGTTTTCCATCCAAAGAATGGATTTGACGATTTGGTCAGGAGCAGAAAGTGATGGACACATTGCCCAACGATCCAACGCTTCGTTGCCGAATCGAAGCATGCCAATGTGGCGTGACCGGTCACGATCCACTTTCGGGTCAGTGTCCACAAAGCCCAGCTTGCGCCGAAGCGTTTCGATGTCGGCGCGTTTGCCTGTCAGCAATTCCCAACCCGATTTGATGCCGTGCATCCCAGCGTAATGCTTGAGCACCTTGGGTGTGTCGTGCGCAGGATCGAGCGTGATCGAATACAGAAAAATATCTTTTCCCACGCGCTCGCCCAAGGTTTTTTGCACCTTGACCAGATTGGCAGTCACAGGAGTGCAGATGCCCTTGCATTCAGCGTACATAAAATTGATGACGACGATCTTGCCCTGCACCAGATCATCGTAAAACCTCACCGATTGATCATCCTGAGTTCGCAACACAACGTTCGGAAAGTAATTCGCGCGCGGCCCGGCGAGTTTGGGTTTGTCAGATTGCTCTGCGGCTAACGGTAAATGAGCGGTCAACAAGGTTCTTCTTTCCATAAGCGTCACACTCCTTACGAAGCCGTGGCGGGCGCGGCGATTTCCCAGCGCACCATCATCGCGTGATCTTCGTGGACGATGTTGTGGCAGTGCATCGGATATTTGCCGTAAAAGTCGCGGAAGCGCAGAAAAACTTCCACGGTTTCTCCCGGCGAAAGCACAACAACATCTTTGCGTCCTTGTTCGTGCGCGAGCGGCGGTTGTCCGTTGCGGGTCAGAATGCGGACCTCTTCCATGTGAATGTGAACCGGATGGGACCAGCCAAACCCGTTTTGCAGCCTCCAAATTTCGCCCGTTCCCTGCCCCGGCTGCGCGTCCGTTCTGGTGACATTGAAGAGTTGGCCGTTGACT
>ERZ650309.898-NODE-898-length-14195-cov-3.788967_pt1 | contig 14195 bp, 10 predicted proteins | sample MGYA00376245_ERZ650309 | MGnify/ENA primary metagenome ERZ650309 (study PRJEB26733, sample SAMN07839294) | wastewater metagenome | biome: urban; feature: wastewater treatment plant; material: waste water | place: USA: North Carolina | collected 2016-04-26 ...
AGAATTAAAAAAGAATTTACCAACATGTGAAATAGTGTATTAATGAGCTAAATTGTAATCCGCTCAATTTCATCAAGCGTGATCTGATCCTTCGTCCGATCATAAAGCTTGGTCGTCCTCGGCGACTCGTGGGCGGCGATCTGCTGGGCATGCTCAATCGTTCCGCCGTTCTCCAGGTAAGCCGTGATTCCCGTTGCCCGGAACGAATGCGGCGAAACCTCCGCCGTGATGCCTGCCTCTTTCGCTCTCTTCTTGACCATTGCCCACGCATCCAAGCGCCTCAAGACTTACTACGCCGGAGTACCAACCAAGATAACATACACCGTCGGAGCCTGGGTCAGGAACGTCAACTACGCTTACAATTACGCTGGAGCCTTGACCGGAATCGGAACGGATTTGATCAGCGGCGGCAGTCCGACCAACACGACCAACGTCATCAACACGCTGAACTATCGCGGCTTCGGTGGAATCAAGAGCCTGAACTTCGGCTCGAATCCACGCCTGATGCAGGTCAGCTACGACGCCAAGCGACAGCAACGGCAACCGCCTTCACGCGCAGCTACAGTTATGATAACTGGGGCAACCTGAAAGGCGTGACTTCCACCGGAGCGGGCGAGACGGGCAAGTTACAGCTTGAGCTACGCGACCAACGCCAGCGGAGCGCCTTCCACCAATCGCATCAACAATGCGGGGTTCAGCTACAACAATTCACATGAGAAGATGATTGGCGGGAACGCCCTTGAATAGTGGAGCGTGCTTTATTGAACTGGAAGGGGTGTTATGAATGATGATTGGGTGATGCTTTGTGTCGGTGTTCTGCTCATCGTTTTTGGAATCTTTATGACCGATGTTCGTGGGGCGATGCCTGGAGCGAAGCCTGGTTATCCACCGCCACTTCGATTCCGATTGATTCTGATCATCGTTGGTGTGTTGATGATCGCTCTTGCAACGTCCCGATTACTCCATCAGTAAAATGCTCCCGAAGAAAGTCTGGCATCGGTGTGAATAGAGAGCTACAGAATCCATATCGCACTGTGTGACAAATACGGAAGAAGGGTCAAACTCGTCTCGATACACACGCTGTGAATAAATGCCAATGAACTACCGGTCATTGGCATTTATCCGTTTTTCGAGTTACTTGAAGCTGAGTTTCACAGCGGGTGTGTTGATCCCTGAGACGTTGAGCAAGACCTCTACTTCGCCACGTCCGGCCAGCGCCCTTTCCAGGCGAAGATTCACTTGATCCAGCCCGATGTAATCACCTTGTTCTCCGGCATAGAGCACTTCTGCGTTGATGCCGCCGATTTGGGCTTTGACTTGTGAGAGATCAGAGCGATGGCGAATGCCCGTGCCGAACAACAGCAAAAAGACCTGATCCGTTGTTTCTCCAAAATCAATCGGGATGGGGATGAATTGATTCGTTGCGGAATCGAAGCGAGCAACGGATTCATAACGTTGCGAACCGTCGCTGCGGATTCGCAAGATGGTTGCGGCTGCGATTCCGCTGCCAGTCGCGTTGGCGGTAAATAAACCGGGTGCTACAGCATCGAGCGTCAATGTGCCGCTCACTTTGATGGTGTCGTTGCGCGAAGCTGTTATGGTGACTTTTCCGGGGAACACAGTTGCGGGCATCAGATAATTGATTTGCGTTGGAGACACAAAAAACAGCGGCACAGGCGTTTCGATTCCCAAGCGGTCTTTGGCGATAAGCGAAACTCCGCCGAGCGTGGTGGGCAGTGGAATGGCGCTGGCGATTTGCACAGACGTCGCAAGGTTGGTTCCGAACGCAGCCATCATCATATCGCGCGCTGTAAACGTGCCGCGATATGTAGCGGCAGAAACGCTGGTCAGCGTCAATGGCGCAGGCGGTGGAGCAAACGTGAAATAAGCAACGGGCATATCGTGATCAGAAATGCGTTCTGGCCGCGTCCCAATGCCACGCAAAGATTCAGGGAAATCTGCATTGTTGCGCGCGTATTCAAATGAAGTCGAAAGCGGCAAGAGGTTGGTAGTGATCAGCACGTGATCAATCGTCTGTGCGTTGCCATCAAAAGAATAAGAATATCCGGCGTCAGGCGAAATGCCGTCCTGCAAATTGAATAAATCCGGATTGACCAAATCGGGCGAAGCCAGCGTGACCTGATCCGGTGGCGTTGGCGTGCCTTTAATCGTTCCCATCGTGTCTACGTACCCATCGTTGAACGCAAAGGAATTGAAATCGCCCAGCACGACAATGCGTTCTGCTGGATTCGCGGTTTGCCGTGCTTGAATCAGGTTCGCCAGGAATTCCGCTTGTGCTCGTCGTTTGGCTCGGACACGCGGCCCGGTTGCTGGATCGTTTTGACTGAGCAGAGAACGCAGATGGTTGACGATTACCGTAATGGCGAACGAAGAGCCATCGGCAACTTGAATGTTCGCTTGAAGCAGTAAGGGCGGTCGGTCGTTCAAGATCGCCGGCTGATTATTTGTTGGGTCAATGTAGGTGGCGTCTTTGCCAATTTGTTGAACCGTGACCGGCGTTACCCGTGACGCTTTGACCAGAAACCCAACGTCAATTCCTCCGGGGTCATTTCCTTCGACCAAAAATGCCTGGTAATTCGGACTGGGAGAGCCGGAATCCGTGTTGAGTTTTGCGGCAATGCTTTGGAGCGTCGAAAGGTTTTCGACTTCTTCGACGCCGATAATGTCCGGCGAACGCATCACATTTCGTATTGCCAGGGACGCTTTGTTCAATCGCATGTCGAACGCAGTCTGCGTCAAAACCGAATCGCTGGTGTTGGGATCATTCGTTGTGTCAAAGAATCGCTCCATATTAAAGGAAGCGACGGTGAATTCTGAGGCTTCAGGGATTCTGACCGGTTGAGCCGCCGGATTGAGTTGGTTGATAACAGGGCCAGCTCCAATCGTGTTAGGCGTTACTTGCATCAGAGTGTAACGACCAGAAGAAAAATCCAGCGGGCCAATCAGTTTGGCTACGGTGTCTCCAGCGGCAACATTCAATACATTGGCTGCATTGTTTGATCCTGACCGCGTATCTACGCGAATGATTTCCGGGTTTCCATCAAACCGTGGAAGACAGCACGGAGCATTGGCTGGCAATGGGTCAAAGGGTTCCAACCCTGGTTCCCGAAACGGTCTGGAGCCGGTGAGAACTCCAAAAAACACTCCGGTCGAGGTGGACGTTGCCGCTGTTTCGTTGACTGAACCATCTGTGGGCCCGACCACAAACAACGAATCCATGCTGATTCGCATGCCTTCAAACTTTTCCCATTGGTCGAATGCGCCGCTCGGTTTTCCATCGTTGATCGTAATCGGAATCGCTGTGGGCAGTGCAACTGTTGGTGATAAAACTGTAACAGTTGGATTGACGAGTTCAGTCAGTGTCAATCCGTACGGTTCTGATGTTGGCCTGAATTCCTGAACTGTGCCTGTAACTGACACGCTTTGCATCAAGGCAACAGCAGGAGATTGAGACGTGAAGACGAAAATGCCTTCAGACGTGTTGGAATCATTGTCGGATTGATTATCAGGAGCTTGCAGGAAGAATCCGTTGCTCTTGATACCTGTGACCACGCCGCTGGTTGTTACCTGTTTTCCGATTTGAGGCGATGTGTTGCTTGCACCTTGAATGTCATGAATTGCCAGTTGCAGCGGCTGAGCGGACGAGGCTCCTAAGACCCACCACAGCAGAAAAGCCATAACCGACAGCGAAACGCCGATCGCTGGCCAAGCTTTACTGGTCGAACAATGATCGCTGAGAAGGCGCATAAAGAATCAGGGCATCAAGTAATTTGGGTTTGAATGGAGAGAGTGAAGCCACAAAAAGCTCAAAGGACACAAAAGGGGTTATGTGTTTTGAGCTTTTGTGGCTTCAGTCCTCTTCTTCAACTGTGAACCGCGATAAATAAGATCGCAGAGCTGTTCGACCTAAACATCGAACAGCTCTGCGGCTTCGCGAAGTGATTTTAGCGGTTCGCGTTTTGGAACGAATTCGTGGGCGACGTAGCCTTGAAAGCCCAGATCGGCAATGGCTTTGGCAATCGTGCGCCAGTTCAGTTCCTGTGTGTCGTCAAGTTCGTTGCGACCCGGATTGCCTCCGGTGTGGAAGTGGGCGATGTGTAGGATGTTCTGGCGAATGGTGCGGATGACGTCGCCGTCCATGATTTGCGCGTGGTAAATGTCGTACAGAATTTTCACGCGCGGAGAGTTGACGCGTTTGATGACTTCGACGCCCCAGCCGATGTGATCAAACATGTAATCTTTGTGGTCTACCTTGCTGTTCAGGTATTCGATGCAGATGGTGACGCCGTGTTTTTCCGCGATGCCTTTGGCTTGATTGAGAATCGTCACCGTGTTTTCCAAACCTTCGCCCTCGGACATGCCTTTGCGATTGCCGGAAAAGGTGATGACGTTCGGGACGCTGTTTTGCGCGGCGAGCGCAATGTTCGCTTCAAAATCCTTCAGCAATTTGTCGTGCAGGTCTTTGCGATTGCACGCATCAGGGATGTTGCCTGCGCCCGTAACCATCGTCGGAATCAAGCCGTACTTTTTGGCAATCGGCCAATCTTTCGGATCGTTGAGCAGGTCAATTCCTTTTATCCCCATTTCAGAAACCGCTTTGGCAAACTCTTCCAGCGGGATTTTGTTGTAACACCAACGGCAAACGGATTGTTTTAACCTGCCGCCGACTTTTTGCGAGGCGGCAAGGGATGAAGGCAGGATTCCCATCAGGGCAGTGGTGCTAGCTCCGATAGCAGTTTGCGTGAGCATGGATCGTCTGGAAATTTTATCCGTGTTGCGCATAACAATTCCTCGTCAAAATGAAGCTTCGACTTTTTTGAATACGACAAACGTGATATCGTCATCTTGTGGGTGTCCGCTTGCCCAGCCGTCTCCCAATGTAATCAATTCCTCAATGATTTCCTGAGGAGACAGCAAGGCTGCGGTTGCAAATGTCTGTTTGATCGGTGCGTAATCTAACATCTCGCTCTGCGCATTGAAACGCTCGGGCAAGCCATCGCTCATCAGCAGCGCCACGTCGCCATTGGCCAACGAGGTTTGATGTTGCTGATAGCTGTATTTTGACAATCCGCCAAGCGGGATGGCCTTGATCGCAATCTCTTCGATTTGGCCGGTTGCCGCGCGATAAATCAGCACAGGCGGCATTCCGGCAATGCTCACTCTTAACTGATTGTTTTGGACTTTGACGATGGTCATTGCCATGAACAATCCTCGCAAATTCATGCGTTTGAGTGTGCGCGACAAGCGTTCCAGGATAGTCGGAATTTCAGGCTGATCCGCCAGCGATTCGAACAGGCTCTTGACCGCCGTCACCATCGTACCGGCTTTCAGTCCATGTCCCGTTGCATCGCCAACCGCAACGGTTAGCAGGCCGTCTTCTGCTAAATGAAAGTCATAATAATCGCCGCCTACTTCGGTGGCAGTTTTCATATAAGCAGCAATTTCCAGATGCGGCAGCTCAGGCAATTTCTTCGGCAGCATCGAAAGTTGCAACTGGCGAGCTTCTTCCAGTTCCGCAGCGCGACGTTCGTTTTCGGCTTTGACTTTTTCATGTTCCAGGGCGGCGGCAGAGAGTTGTTTGACCTGTACAAGCTGCTCTTCCAATTCAAGGCTGGTGCGGGCAAAGCGGCGCGCGAGAAAAACTGAAATGGTCACGGTCAGAAAGAGAATGACTACGCTGCGAATCGTGATTGAAAAGCCAACCCCAGACGCCCCTCTCACCAGAATTAGCAGGACAAGAGCTATGTACAAGGTGTAGGCAAGCATTCCGGCTCCGACAATCCACGCTCCGGAAACTTTGTTTTTTATTGGCTTGGTCATTCCCCGCGCAACCTCGACTACAGGGAACCAAGTCAACGCCTGTATGTACAAGTACCAATAACGTGTTTCCGCCAGCCCCACAAAAATTGAATTCATTGGAACATAGAGCGCCGCCGCTGCGGCCCAAGTCCAGAACCATTTCGGCCAGGACTGTTTGGGCAAGAACTGTTTAGGAATGCTCTCCGCAAACGCCGTGTACATAAATGCCAGCAGGCTTACCGCCGCCAGTAAGGTCAGCGTGTTGTTCACCCCGTTCTGTAACAGAATGCCCGTCGCGCTTTGATGGCTCAGGCTCCAACGGTAGTAGACGATGTTGCTGGCGGCGGAAGCGCAGGCAAACAAGCCAAAGAAAAGGTTAGCGCGTTGACGCGGATAGAACCAGAACAACAGCAGATGTAATAAGCCGATGGCCAGCAGCAATCCGAAATTTAGAAGGTACAATCCGCCGCTAGTCCTTTTGGCGACATAGTCATCGCGCGCCAGTCCCGCATCTACCAACCAGACGCCGAATCCTGCGCCATAGTTGTTAGTGCGATTGGCGTAGGCGCTGACAACCGGCCTAGCGCTTTGCCGAGCAATCCATTTGCCCCAGCCGCCAGACATATCCCGCATTTCCATGCACGAATGCCGCACGGCCAGCACATGTTCATCTCGCCCATCCAGCGCAAGGTAAATGGGGAGCGTATTCGGGTTGTAAGCAATTTCTGTTTCCAGCGAAGTTCCAACGATGCCGAAGCGTTCAACAAGTTTGCCGTCGAGATAGATTTCCGATGCTCCGTAATGAACCATTACAAGCGCCAGTGGTTGGTTTACTAATGCCGGATCAATTTTCAATCGCAGGCGAAACCAGCCGATACCGTGCCAACCGGTTTTCGGGACGCGGTTGAGTGTTATGGCAGTGCCATTCAATGGTTCCCAGGCGGATTCATCAAACTGCGGATCGGCAAACACTGGATTATCTTTGGGAGAGTATCTCCAGTTGATTTTATCGAATTCGGCGGATTTGCCGTTTTCCAGACTGCTTGCTGTCAACGTGAAGGTTTCGCTGGTTTGCGCAGATGAGAAGGCCGGTAGAAAGACAAGTAAGCCGAGAAGCAGGCAACAACGGAAGGATATGAAGGGTGGGGGCATTGCTGAATCTCCGTTGTTGCGCATTGCGGGAACCGTCAGCCGTTTCGTTGCTACCGCGTTTCAATTCGTCCTGTTTAGGCGGATTAGCCGGACAATATCAACGCTGGCAATTAGAGTGAATCGTTCATTGTTTTGAGTACGGCTTTCTTCTTTGGGAAATCCCTCAGGTAAGGTAATTAAAGAGGTGAGACGAAATTTTCCCTCGTCCGCACTGAGCATTCGCCCGTAGCCGGAGTGCTGAATCAGGTATACCGGTTGGCCGTTGTGTTGCGTTGGGAATTCAGAATCTTTTTTGGCGAGAGAAAGAAAGTAGAGAGCACGCTCTCCGGTTTGAGCATTACTGATGTCACAGGTCCAGGTTGGCGATGCGAGAAACAAGGCTTCGCGGACCGAGGCGCTTCCCTTCAGCATGTCTTCAATTTGAAGTCTGGCAACACGATATCCGTTTACTGTAATTAAATTTGTTACGGTACCTACAGCAATCAAATCCGAACGTTTAATAACCGTGGGCAATTTTTCAGAAGCGGCTCTGGGAAAGACCGTTACTGAGGTTGCGACTGAAAGAATCGCAAGAAAGACTGTGGCCTGAGCTCGTTTGAGTTTCATTATCTTTCCTTCAGATCTAAGCGTCGCGTTTGATGACGAACAGCGTGATGTCATCGTATTGCGGCGCGCTTCCGGCAAAACGATCAATTTCGTCAAAAACGTTGTCTACAATGGTTTCGGAGTGCTCTTTGGCGATGGGACGAATGAAGTCCGCAGTGCGCTGCTCGCCGAATTCGTTTTCCTCTTCATCTTGCGCTTCAGTGACGCCATCGGAAAACAGCGCAAGCACGTCGCCGGGTTGTAGTTCAAAACTTTGTTCTTCATACGGCGTCATAAGATTGACGATCATCGGATCCATCAATCCCAGCGGCGTGCCCGTGGATTTCAGCCACTCGGCTTCGCCACTAGCGCGCAGCAGCAAACAATCTGTATGGCCTGCGTTAACGTAGCGACCTTTGCCCGTGTTGAAATCCATCTCAACCAAAATCGCCGTGACATATTTGTTCGACGGAGTCGTTGCGTACAGCAAGGCGTTTGTGTGCGAGGCGAGTTCCGTTAACGTCGGGATGCGGCCGAGCAAGGCGCGCATCGTGGCTTGCATATTGCTCATTAGCAATGACGCGGGCAATCCTTTGCCGGAAACGTCAGCGACACAGATCAAATGGCAGCAGATGTTTTCGCTTTTGGTGAAGCTCAGGGCATCGTAATAATCGCCGCCACAAGTTCGTGCTGGGCGATTGCGCGCCGCCAGATCGTAACCCGTCAGTTTGGGAAGGCTGGCAGGGAACAGACTTTCCTGAATCGTGGCCGCCAGTGCCAGTTCCTGCTCCATCTTTTTGCGTTCCAAGGTTTCACGGACAAACCAGGCGTTTTCAAATGCAACGGCGGCTTGTGCGGTCAGGCCAGCGCCAAATTCCAGGTCGGATTCGTTGTAGGAGAGATTGCCAGGGCGCGCACCGAGCAGCGCAAAACCGCCGGTTGTTTCGTCGCCCGCTTTGATGGGGAATAACACTTCGCCTTGTTCTTCGCGCAGCAGGGTTTTCAGGTGGCATTCAGGCAAGTCCGCAACGCGGACCGCATCGTCCAGCGATTCCACATCAATGCCGAAGCTTTCGTAGTTGTCCAACTGGTCAAGCTCCATGCCTTTCATGCGTAAAACCGGAGGATGGCCTTTTTTCCAGGCGACCAGTGCGTATCGGCGAACTGCCCAGCGGCCAGCCAGCGTCAGCATCAGCAATTGCGCAACTTCATCAGGTTCAATCGTCGCCGTCAGCCCGCGCACCAAATCCAGCAGCGTCTTCAATTCCTGAACTTTCTGATCCAGCTCCTGGTTCAGTTTTTGAGTCTCGCTGTGCGCGCGAGCATTGGAAATGCCGCTGGCGGCGATGCCCAGCAGAGCTTTTAGAAATTGCAGCTCATCGTCGCCAATTTTTTTATTCGCTGGATTGTTAATGCCAAGCAGGCCGATTGGCTGTGAATCGTCGCCAATCGGCAATATCGTTTCAAGCCCAGCGGAACGAGCCATCTCTTCATCGAATTCCTGGCCGACAGCCAGTTTGGGCAAACCACGCACCAATTCCAGCTTCATGACGCCGTCATCCGCTACGGCAATCAGGCTTTTGCTGACCAGCAAGCGCCCCATCACAGATCGCAGCAAATGGCGAAGTAGATCATCCAGGTTCAACGATGAATGCAGCAATTGGGCGGATTCCAGCAAAGCTTCCGCCGATTCCAGTGTGGTTTCCAGCTTCGAAACGTTTGAATAGGTCATAGGAGGGCTATTTTTTGATCAGCTTGGTCATGTGGAGTTCGTTTTTCTGGCCGGGTTCAATTTCGTAGTTAACTTCGTCCATCAGGTTTTTGATCAAACGGATGCCTAATCCGCCTGAGCGGCGTTCGTGAATCAATTCGTCTACGGATTTCTGATTCACTTTGCCAGGATCGAAGCCGCGTCCTTCGTCAATGACCGAGATTTTCAGCTTTTCGTCATCAAAGGTGGCGCGGACGCTGACGTCTTTGGTGATGTCGTGACCATAGGCATGTTCGATGACATTGGCGCAGGCTTCATCAACGGCGAGTTCAAGCTTGTTGATTTCTTCCTCGCTCAATGTGGCTTGCCGGCCAATGCTGGTGACGAACTCACGGATCAACGCAAGGTTTTCCGTGGATGAAGGCACTTGCAGGGTGAATTTTCGTTCGATGGCAGCCATCTTTTGTCAGCCTCCCGAATCAATTGGCAGCAAAGCTTTGTTTCGCGGCGGGTTGGTTTTCGAGCATTTCAAAAATGTCTTGAAAGCCCAGAATGTCGAAGGTGTGTTTAACTTTGGGAACCAGACCGCAGATTTTGATGTCGCCGCCCCGATCACGAACTTCCTCGACAAAGCTCATGAAAACTCCCAGCCCGGCTGACGAGATGTAACTCAGTTTTTCGCAATCAATAATCAGACGGATTCGCCCGGCGTCAATTTCGGATTGCACGGTGGTTTCAAATTGTGGCGCAGTGTGGGCATCCACAAATCCCTCAAGAGTAATGATTGAAAGACCGTCTTCAACCGATGACTGAATCGCAAACGGATTTGGCACGTTGAAAAAACCTCCAACAGAAATAAAGCTATGGAAAATTTGTAAAGCTTGAAAGTGCGGCCAATCTTAGCATAATCGCCTCGGCTCGCAACTTTCACCATAAGAAAACCTGATCCAAGTTATCGGAGATGATCAATGTCTAAACGTGTGCGGATATTGCTTGGCATAATTCTGCTGACGCTGATGTCAACTTATTTGGCCATTTATGTTTATTCGACCTTTTTGCCGAGGAAAGGAAGTTCGGACGGGTTTTCTGCGAGCTGGGATGGCACAGGCGATCCGCACATCACCAACGTTGATGAAAACAGTCCATCTAGTGGCGTGTTGCAGCCTGGCGACGAGCTTGTTGCGATCAATGGGATAAAGATTCTGGATAATCCCGGCATTCTGCTGAACAGCGATAACCCGCCAGGAACTCGCTTGACCTATACGGTTCGGCGATCCGGAGAATTGCGCGATGCCACCATTACCACTGTTCCCTATGTGAGCGGAGTGCGGTTCGATCCGATCCATTACATTTCTATTCTTTTCCTGGTGACGGGATGGGCTGTTTTTCTGCTGAGACCTGAAGATAAGCAAGCCTGGTTGCTGGCAATCATGCTGGCAACATTGCTTGGATTGGTGGGAAACAGCCCCGGCAATCTGCCTTTGTGGTTGGCCTTGGCCGCAGGATTAGGATCAGCCGCGTCAATAATATTTTTTCCGGTCTTTGCTCATTTCTTCCTGGTCTTTCCAGAACCTTCGCCACTGTTGCGTCGCTGGCGGCGGCTGGAAGTTTGGCTTTACCTGCCTTTCTTTTTGATTATTTTGCCTGTCTTTGGGCCAGGCCGGTTATCACCGGCTCTGTTGAGCTGGCTTTTGAAGATTCGTTGGCACCGTTTTGACTTTGTCGCGAATCTGATTGTTATCGCCTATTTGGCAGCCGGATTGATTTCCCTGGTCATTAACTATCGGGTTGCGGATCCCATTGCCCGAAGAAGGCTTCGCGTTGTCATGGCGGGCAGTGTCGCCGGTTTCTTAAATTTACTGATTTTGATTTTGGGTAATCTGACTGGTCTTCGGGAGCAGTTCCCATATCTGTGGGTGTGGTTCGAAAAAGCGATTTACGTCACGTTGCCTCTAATCCCGCTCTCGTTTGTATATGCGATTGCTCGCCATAAAGTTATTCCTGTCAGTTTGATCATTCGCCGTGGCGTTCGTTATGTGCTGGTTTCACGCGGGTCGGTGGTCATTGAAGGCCTTGTTGTTGTGTTGGCTGTGACGGCGATGCTGACTTATATCTTTACCCGGTTTCAGCCATCCGGAATTGTGATCGGAACGGTTTCGGCTGCGGTGGCGATTGTCGTCTGGAAGCTGGAAACACGGCTGCATGAAAAATATCTGGCACCGATCATTGACCGGAAATTTTTTCGTGAATCATATAACTCCCACCAAATCATTGCTGATTTAACTGAATCGCTGCGCTCAACCGCCAGCTTGCCTGAATTGTGTGAACTGGTGGCTACCAAAATTCAGTCCGCGCTGCAGACTGAAAATGTCGTTGTGTTGCTGCGTGAAGATACGACAGGAGATTATTCCAGCGATTATTCTTGTGAATTTAACCCCGGCGACGGAAAGGCTGCCGTTTGTCAGAAGCCTTACCGGTTGCGGGGAAGTTCGCCGATCGTGGCCAACTTGAAAGAGGCGGGCCAGCCGCTGGAAGTGGATGCGTCTGAAGACGCTGATTTGCAGCAGATGAAGTCTGCTTTGCTGTTGCCGCTGATGACGCGGCAAGGGATGCCGGGAATTGTTTCGCTTGGCGCTCGTTTGGGCGACCTGCCGTTTTCGCGTGAAGACAAGGATTTGTTGATGAGTGTCGCCGGACCGACGACGTTTGCGATTGAAAACTCACGTTTGGTCAAGCGCATGGTCGAAGAAGCCCGCCGCCGCGAAGAGATCGAAGCTGAGAACGAACAGCGGGCCAAGGAGATGGAGGAGGCTCGCCAGCTTCAGCTTTCCATGTTGCCCAAAACTGTCCCACAGCTTCCGCATATGGAAATCGCGGCGTATATGAAAACGGCGACGGAAGTCGGCGGTGATTACTACGACTTTCATCTGTCCGATAGCGGGGAACTGACGGTTGTCGCCGGAGACGCAACCGGACATGGATTGAAAGCGGGAACAGTGGTGACGGCGACCAAAAGCCTGTTCAACCATCTGGCTGAAACTCCTGATGTGACGGAATTCTTTTACCATTCTTCGCGGGCGCTAAAACGCATGAACCTGCGCTCGCTGTTCATGGCCATGACGGTCGCCCGAATCAAAGGCTATGAGTTGACGCTGAGTTCTGCTGGGATGCCGCCAACCTTGATTTACCGTGCTGGCCGCAAAGACATTGAAAAAATTCCGTTGACCGGGATTCCTTTGGGAAGCATGTCCGATTACCGTTACCGGCAACAACAAGTGCAACTCGGTGTTGGCGATGTCGTGGTTTTGATGAGCGACGGATTGCCGGAGCGCTTTAATCCGAACGATGAAATGCTGGATTACGATCGGGTCGAAGAATTGCTGGTTGGCATTGCCGAGCGTTCGTCGCAGGAAATCATCCAAAGCCTGATTCGCGCTGGCGACGATTGGGCGAATGGCAGGCCACAGGATGATGACGTGACGTTTGTCGTACTGAAAGTAAAGTGATTGCCGAATCAAGTCTTATGCAAGAGCAAGGAGTGAAATGAGTTTACGGCAACGCCAATGGCTGGGCGTGTTTTTTCTGGTTTTGATGTTTGGAAATTTGGGCGTCAATGCCTATTCAAATTGGTTGCGACTTACGCGACTCAGCGGAAGTTACGATGGGTGGGTTGCAAGCCTGCTGCCTGAGGGAAGAGCCAAAATTATTAGCGCTGATCCGAATGGCCCGGCTGCCGTTTTGCATCCGGGGGATGAATTCGTCTCGATCAACGGAGCGACGCTGCAAACCGACAAGAATATCTTGAACTACAGTCTGCGTGTTCCCAAAGGAACCCAGTACACGATGGTTGTTCGTCGCGAAGGGCAGTTGCTGGAATTCCCGCTTCAGACTGTGTCCCAACCAATTGCACGCTTGTTGGGGCCAATGACCGACACCTTGGTTCCACTACTGTTTCTGTTGACGGGAATGTTGGTCTTTTTGCTCAAATCCAGTGACCGGCAAGCCTGGCTGTTGGCCTTGATGCTGGCGACATTCACGGGATTGTTCAATAACGATCTTCCGCCATTGCCGCTCAGTCTGCTGTGCGTGACGGCTGGCGCTCGAATCGTCGGTCTGGTTTTCCTGCCTCTTTTCTTTCACTTTTTTCTGATTTTTCCGAACCGTTCGCCGCTGCTAAACCGCTTTCCGCGACTGGAGCGATGGCTTTATGCGCCCTTTTTCTTGATTCTGCCGTGGTTTACGCTGACGCGATTGGCTGTGATTTTGCGGGCGCAAATCGGTTTGCAAGATGCAATCCGTAATGCGTGGTTACTGAAATACGGATGGATTGGCGTGGTCGCCCTCAGCATCGCCATGTGCTACCTGATCGCGGGCTTATGCGCGATGTTTGTTTCTTATCGGTCAGCGGATGTGAGCGGGCGGCGCAAGCTGGCGGTTGTCGTTGCCGGAAGCGGAGCCGGAACGATCAATCTGTTATTGCTGGTGACTTGGGAATCCTTTTTTCAAGCGAAATATCCGAACGCCAGAAATTGGCTTGAACCTGGCTTGAAGTTTACGCTACCGCTGATTCCGCTTTCATTCGCTTACGCCATTATTCGCCACCGTGTGATTCCCATCAGCCTAATCATCCGTCGGGGCGTTCGATATTTGCTGGTTTCGCGCGGTTCGGTTGTGCTGCATATCGGGCTGGCAGCCGCCGTGATGTTTTTTGTCATGGACGCTTTCTTCAGCCAAATGCCGTCTTTGAGCGGGCGTTCCGTCGGCGTAATTTCGGCGATTGTCGGCATTGTGGTTTGGAATCTGAATCACTGGTTTCATCGCCGCGTGCTTGCGCCTGCAATTGATCGCCGGTTCTTTCGACAGTCCTACGACGCGCAAAAAATCCTTGCTGATTTAACGCAATCGCTGCGAACCGTCACGGGATTGC
>ERZ650309.899-NODE-899-length-14193-cov-4.901118_pt1 | contig 14193 bp, 17 predicted proteins | sample MGYA00376245_ERZ650309 | MGnify/ENA primary metagenome ERZ650309 (study PRJEB26733, sample SAMN07839294) | wastewater metagenome | biome: urban; feature: wastewater treatment plant; material: waste water | place: USA: North Carolina | collected 2016-04-26 ...
CAGGCTTTTTCGGATGCTCGCGCGGCACGCCGGTGACAATGATCGAAGATTCCTGAGTCACCTTTTCAGTGCTTTCCCAGGTTTCGTCGCTGACGTCTTTCTTGGACACGACTCCCTGAATAATGCCGCTGCCATCGCGGACTTCCAGAAAACCGAGCTTGCCGCTGGACCGTTTGTTATACAGCCAGCCCTTAATCGTGATCTCTTCGCCAAGATGTTTTGAAATATCTGAGATGTATGTTTGCTTCATAAAAACACCAGGTACGAAACAGGCACATGTTCCGTCAACCAAACTCCATTCGTTGAAATATAAAAAACAAAACCATCCTGCAGCATTTGGCCCGCGTTTACTTTTAGAACGACCGGTTTGCCGTGCCGCTGGCCGACATTGGCTGCTGTTTCAGTGTCAGCGGACAAATGCACGTGATGACGTTTTCCTTTGAGCAAGCCTTGCTTTTTGATCGAATCCAGAAACCGATCTGCCGTGCCGTGAAAGAGCGTTTCAGGCGGCATTGCCGGTTGATAACCCAATTCAACCTCGACCGAATGCCCTTGATTGGCTCTGATCAAGATTTCGTCTTCGCTGAATGAAAACCGTTTCTTATCGTTGTTCGCAACGACACGTCGCAATTCTTCAGCCGTAAATTCAAAATCATTGTCGCGACAGGCAGCCATCAATTCGGCGACCGGCACCCATCCGGCTTCATCTAGCTTCAAGCCAATCTCTTCCGGTTTGTGCCGCAAGACTAGGCTCAGGAACTTGCTGATTTTGATCTCTCGCTTGTCCATTACGAATTGCCGTAAAGCTTGTGCGCATCCTTCATTGTCAGATGCCGGACGCGCAAGGATCCGTCGCTCAATTTTTCACCACCCCGCGGATCCAGGTAGAACTGTCTGCCGACCGTTTTCACCGCTGGATTAATTCCGTAAACGCCAATGTTGAATGTGAAGGCTGCTTCGCTAGTGGCCTTGAACCAATGAACGTTATCCTTTTCATCGGAAATGGTCGTGACTTCACCGAGCTTCAATGCGCGGTCGAGCATCGGTTTGACGATCACGTGTCCCGGCTCATCCGCCAGCCGATCATAGTGCCAGCCATGAAGTTCGCCGCCAATCGGCATATGCATCGAAGTCATATTGCGATGGCAATGCGGAACGATTGCCCGTCCTTTTTTCATGCCATAGATGAACGTCGAAAAACTGAGCTCCTCCGGCAAGGCGACTGGGCACTTTGGCTTGGTGGGCACGACACCTTCGTGATCGTCAGGGAATTTGACGGTCTTGCTCAACCGCTCGAAATCAATATCGCGTAGCAGGTCTTTTAATTCGACGCGCGCAAACAACTCTGCGAGCTTCTGCTGCCATTCGATTTGCCTGGCTTTCTGGTCAGCCATTGCCCGGCTGATCTCTTCCACCTCGGCCAGCCAGTGTTTGGCGATTGGTGCGACGCTTTTACTAAGCCCGCCGCCGTAAGAAAGTGTTTCAACCAGCGAGAACATCATGAAAGAGCCGAGCAAGCGATCCGTGAAATGTCTGCGTGATAGCAATTCCATAAGGCTTTTTCCGATTTGGAGCAGTTACCGGCCCAGATTTTCCAGCGCCGCGCGCAACGCCGAATATTGTTTCATCCCCGATTTACTCATTGCCCGGAGCACGGTAGCTGCGGCTGGAATGATGTATTTTTCGTAAACAATGCCACGCCCAACGACAGCCGTTTGATAGGAAAACGTGCCCATGGCTTTCAGTTGGCGTTGAATTGTCATCAGGTTGAATTCGTAACGAAAATCATCCGTTTCGATTTTCGGCAAGCCCATCGTTTCACGCAAGCGCAAGAACAAATTCTGTTGCTCCAAAACCCAGTCTTCATCCACGGGGTGTAATCTGCGTTCAACCAGCAGCGGAACCAAATCATACGTCGCCGGACCCATTCGTGCATCCTGGTGATCAATGATTCGCAAGCTTCCTTCTGCATCCACCATCAGGTTCATGGCGTGGTAATCGCGATGGGTTAACGCGCGTGGGCGGGCGCTCAATTCTGCGGCAATGGATTGCAAATCCTGTTTAATCGCTTCGGCTTCGCTGTCAGGAAATTGCTGTTGGCGATAGCTGCCAAAGAAATGGTCAAAGAAATAATTCAGCTCCCATGACAATTTGTCTTCGTCAAAAGCCAGATGACTGGCGACAGAATTCATGGTGTAGGCTAAAACCGTTGCTGATTGAATTCGTGCGATTAATTCAATCGAACGGCGCAACATGTCTTCAGCGCCCGATGCGTCACCGCGAGCTTCCGCATCGCTCAGCCAGGTTGCCAGGCTCACGTCACCCAAATCTTCTTGGAGGATAATACCCTCGGTTCCGGCGACATCAATGATTTTGGGAACAGGCAAGTTGGCTTGTTCAAACAGCTTTGTGACATCCAGAAAACTGTTTTCCTGAGGGTTGAAGGGGGATGGGTACAGGCTGACGATAAGCGTCTTGTTTGGCTGTTCAGCGGTGGCAATGCGGTAATACTTGCGGGCAGAAGCGTCCGGCGTCAGCGGTTGAAATAGAATCTTGCCGACAGGCAATCCAAAATGCCGGGCAGCAAAAATCACGACGCGTTTTTCGCTTAAACCGCCGGTGGTTTTTGCCATTTCGCCGGGCAACATTTCGGGCGCAGAAAGATTATTCGTTTGGGTGATCGTCATAATTTTTGGGTCAGTCCTGTTGGCGGGCAGATCGTTTTCGGTTAAGGGGTAGGGTCAGTAAACGAATTCAATTCTGTGAGTGCCCGCAAAATCAAATGCTAAAACGATGGCGGATGGTAGCATCAGGCGATTTTCACGACAAGATTTTCGCCAATGACTTCTGCCGGTAAAGCCTTTTCAGGACGTTCGGTTCCGGCTGCCAGATCCGCGCGAACGATCACGGCATGATTGAATTCTGCTCCGGCGGGAATCGTCACGTTATCGCCCACGACGCAATTTGTCAGTCTGGCACCGCTTTCGACTTGAACATGTTTCCACAGGACGGAATGTGCAATTTGGGCCGAGCTTTCAATCTTGCAGCCCTCATCCACAACTACATCACGGCCTTCGCGCGCTAGAAATTCCAAGCTGATTTCCAGATAACGCTGCAAGGTGCTTAATTCAAACCACGAGCTATTGGAAGCGGCGATGTGTGCTGCAATCACCTTACCGTCCGCCATTGCCTTTGGATAAACGTCTCTGACGGAATCGGAAAATACGCCGCGCGGAATGTACTCGAAAATCCCTGGCTCCATCAGATGAATGCCAGTGAACATTAGGGGAGAATGCGGATTACGGATTGCGGATTGCGGATTTTCCGCAGAGGGGAACCCCGCAAATTCCTGGATGCGACCGTCATCGGTAATTTTGACTTCGCTGAAGCGTTCGCGCTTGGGATTGGGTTTCAAGACCAACGTTGCCAACGCGCGTTTTTGGCGATGCGTTTCCAATGCCGCCGTCAGATCAATGTCGGTGATGATTTTTCCGTTGATGACGACGAACGTTTCTTTGTCCAGAAGGTCGCGGACGTTATCAAGCGCGCCGGATGTGCCCAGGATTTCCGGCTCTTCGACGGAATAATGAATCCGCACGCCGAATTGCGATCCGTCACCGATTTGCTGGCGAACCGAATCTGGTTCGTGGTGCAAGTTGATGATGATGTCTTCAAAACCGTATCGGCGAAGGTAATCAATCGTAAAACCGATCAACGGACGGTTCAAAAATGGAATTGCCGGTTTCGTTCGTCCTATGGTCAATGGCCACAGTCGGGTGCCAAAGCCGGCAGCCAGAATCATTGCTTTCATAATTCGTGGTCGGTGGTTGGTGAGTGGTGGTTGGTTTCGGCGAAGATCATGTCACCAAACGGTTTGCCTTGCCGAGTACATTCAGCGGCTTGGAGCGCCAGATAGCTTTCCAAGATGTACTCTTCAGGGCTGACGCGGAGTATTTTGACAGCATCGGCGATGGCGTCTTCGTCGCCTTCGAGTTCGATGAAATTGCCGATGGGCGTTTCGTCAAACATCACGTGCAATTGGTCGCCGCTGGGCAATTCGGCGCGGTACACCGTTCGGTGTTTTTGATACCGAAACCAGGGAGTAAATCCCAGCCGTTCAAACAACGCCAGCGCACTTTTCGGATCGTCGAGCGCGGTTTCCAGTTCCAGCCGCTTTTTGAATTGTGACGCTGCTTCTTCGGGAGCCGCTCTTTCCTTGTACGTCATCGAACCAGTTTGGCCGGTTTGGCCGGACTGTCGAACGCGCAATACCGCCAAGTTTTCGCCGAGTTGTTTGTTCGCCGTGTCCAACAACCAGTTGTCTTCAAAGTGGCGAGGCGTTTCAAGTTTCAGGACGATTCCGGCTTGAACAAGCGGTTCGACACTGTCAAAACGCAGCTTAACTTCAATTTCGTAATTGCTGGTTGGCGAATCGGTCATAAGCGGCGTTCAAGGGCGTGTGAAAGTGGCGGGAACAATTCCGCAATCCCAACTCTGCGATCAAGCGGCTCCGGCCAGATGCTCTGGAACCAGATCAAATGTGCCGGGCGCGACCTTGCGAAACCGTTTACTCCGGCTTAAAGAAACAGCGAGCGTAATCAATTGATGTTGGCCACGAAATTCAAATCCCCCGGCGGCCATCCGGCGATAAATTTCGCTGACATGCAGAGGGCCGTCGGCTTCGCGCAAAACAATTGTGGCCGCCTGCGGAATGCGGAAATCCGTAAAGCGCACATTGCTGGATTTTTCCGACTGCTCCAGTTTGGCGACTTCGGCGTCAATATCGGATTCCACAGAAGAACGGAAATCCGCAAAGTCGGATGTGCCTGCATGAGAAGCGGTTTTATAATCGAACGATGGGCTTGGGGTGCGGGATTGGGTTATTTGTTTGTCTGCGGGAAGCAGCATGCGCAGCAACGCTGTCTCGTTGCGTTCGATCATCGCGTCAAGCTCTGTAAGCTGCGAACGCAACGAGGCCGATTCCATTTCCAGGTCGGCCAGTTTGAGTTGGATTTTCCGCTTCGCTTCACGATATTCGCTTAGCGACCGTTGAAGCGCCGCCAATGCTGCGTCGTTCATAACAAATCAGGATCAATTGTCCCGCTCGATGATGTACTGCGCGATTTCAGAAAGCGCCCGCCGGTATTGATTGTCCGGGAAGATCTTCAAAGATTCCTGAGCGCGGACGGCATAAGCATAAGCTTCATCACGGGCTTTTTCCAATTCGCCGGATTCCGCCAATATAGCCAACACTTCGCGCGCACGGGCGGTTTCGCCCAGCGGCTCTTCCATCGCAGCACGAACTTGCGGAAAAAACTGGGGTTGCGAACGCAGCAGACGAATCAGCGGCAACGTCACTTTGCCTTCGCGCAAATCGCTCAAAACCGGTTTGCCCAGTTTTTCAACGTTTGAGGTGAAATCCAGCAAATCGTCAACCAATTGAAAGGCGATTCCCAGATTCAACCCATAATCGGCCAGTGCGCGGCGTTGCTCCGGCGTTCCGCCGCGTAAGATTGCACCGACTTTGCAACTGGCGCTGAACAGGTAGGCAGTTTTTCGTGTGACAATTTCCAGATGCTGCTCTTCCGTGATTCGCGTGTTGCCGATCAGCGTCAATTGAATCAACTCGCCTTCGGTCATTCTGCGCGTGGCTTCGGTCAGCGTATCCAGCAAATCCAGATTGCGTTGTTGCAGCGCGGTTTCAAACGCCGTCATGTACAGCCAATCGCCCATCAAGACAGCGGTTTCATTTCCCCATTGAGAAGAAACAGCGCGGCGGCCTCGGCGCATTTCGGCTCCGTCAATTACGTCGTCATGCACCAGCGTTGCCGTGTGCAGAAATTCCATGACCGTGGCCATTTTGATGACGGAATCATCAACGTCTTCACCGAAAACTTTCGCTGCTAAAACGACCAGCGCCGGGCGGACACGTTTGCCGCCAGTTTGGTGCAAATAGCGCCCGATGTGGGCGATGATTTGGATGTTGGTGCGCGCCTGGCGCTCGAATTCTTCCTCGAACCGCACCATTTCACGGGCGATCAAGCTGAAAATTCGCCCGGCAGTTGTCGCTTCGCGCGAAGAGGATGCTGATACAAGTGTTGCCATAGTTTTGGGTTGCCGGTTACCAGTTGCCGGTCGCCGGGAAGTCCCAGCGGTTAGCAACTGATCACCAGCAACTGCCTCAGTTCGATCTGTAATTGGTGAACTGCATATCAATGCCGAAATCGTGGGCGCGCAAGGCTGTAATCACTTCCTGCAAAATGTCACGGTCTTTGCCTGCGACACGGACCAAATCTCCCTGAATTGAAGCCTGCACCTTTAGCTTTGTGTCCTTAATGTGCTTAACGATTTCTTTGGCTTTGTCTTGCGGGATGCCTTGTTGCAAGGTGATTCGCTGGCGTACCGTGCCGCCCAACGCCTGCTCAATTTTGCCGTAAGTCAGCCCCTTCAAGGGCACTCCGCGCTTGACGAACTTGGTTTGCAGAATGTCATTCAAACTTTTCAGTTTGTAATCATCATCCGAAGTCAGAACCAGTGCTTCCTGACCTTCCAGTTCGATGTCGCTTTTGCTGCCTTTGAAATCAAACCGAGTTTGCACTTCTTTCAACGCCTGATTGATGGCGTTGACGATTTCTGTGTGCTCAATTTGGGAAACAATATCGAATGTATTTTGCTGCGCCATAATTCACAAACCTAGTCAGAGCACGTTTGCGTGCAGTTAGACTCAAACAGCCCGGATGAACCTGAACGATGAACCCGGACGGGAAATTTTCACAACTGCGGCGGACGTGGTTCAACGCTTTTTGCGCTTATCATGCCTGTGACTCTGCAGAAGGTAGGGACAAAGTTGTAACCCGTTGATAAATCCATTGTCAATGATGGGTCTGGAATGGAGAATTTATCACAAACTGAAAAGTCGTCGAAAATTGTTGCTGGTGACGCGGGCAATTTCTTCGACAGACGTTTGTTTCAGTTCCGCCAACTTCTTTGCTGTTTCAACGACAAACGCCGGTTCATTGCGTTTGCCCCGATAGGGAATTGGAGCCAGAAAGGGGCAATCGGTTTCAATCAACAGCCGTTCTGTCGGCACTGACCGCGCCACGTTGCGAAGTTCTTCCGCCGTTTTGAAGGTCAGCACACCAGAAAACGAAATGTGAAATCCCATCTGTATGGCGGCATCCGCCAGCGCCTGGCTGCTGGTAAAACAGTGGATAATGCCTCCAATTTCGGCGCCACCATTCTCAAACCAAGCTTCACGTAAAATCGCAATTGTGTCTTCTTCGGCTTCGCGTGTGTGGATGATTACGGGTAACCGTCGCTCTAAAGCCAATTCAAGCTGACGACGAAAAACCTGTTGTTGGACATCGCGCGGGCTGTGGTCGTAATGGTAATCCAGCCCGATTTCACCCCAGCCAATGACTTTTGGGTGATGGCTGCAATCCAGCAGGATTTTTTCAAGCTGATCACTGTACAAACTGGCTTCGTGCGGGTGCAACCCGATGGCGGCGTAAATAAATTCGTGTTCTTCCGCCAACCGCAACCCGGGCGCAAGCGAACCTTTGCCAACATCACTGCCCGCAATTTCCAGCATTATTTCGACGCCAGCCGCGCGAGCGCGAGCAATCACGTCCGCGCGGTCAGCGTCGTAATTTGGAACGTCCAGATGAGCGTGCGAATCAACGAACATCAGATTTTAACCACCAGCTTGCCGATGTTGGCACCCTCAAACAAACGATTGACGGCCGTCGGCGCATTTTTCAACCCGTCAATTTCGTCAAGGCGATATTTGATTTTGCCCTCCATCAACCATTTGCCAAGTTCGGTCATGCACTCCATCGCGCGCGGAGCAAAATCCATCACGATGAAGCCTTCGACACGAGCGCGTTTGACCAAAATGTTGGCGAAGTTGTAAGGCCCCGGAACAGGTTCTGTCGCGTTGTAACTGGAAATCAATCCACACAGCGCGATGCGCGCGCGCAAATTGATCTGCGCCAGTACGGCATCCATGATTTCACCGCCGACGTTTTCAAAATCTATGTCAATGCCATTCGGGCAATGCTGTTTCAGCGCTGCGGCAACGTTTTCCGTTTTGTAATTGATTGCCGCGTCAAACCCAAGTTCATCCACCAACCATTTGCATTTGTCATCGGCTCCGGCGATGCCCACGACTCGGCAGCCTTTGATCTTGCCGATTTGGCCGACCAGTGAACCCACCGCGCCCGCAGCAGCCGATACTACCAGTGTTTCGCCGGGTTTTGGCTGACCGATGTCCAGCAAGCCGAAATACGCCGTCATCCCAATATGGCCGAACAAACCAAAATGCGCTGTCAACGGAATGCCAGGCAGATTCGGCAGTGCATTGATGCCTTTGCCATCACTGACAGCATATTCCTGCCAGCCGAGCAATCCCGACACATAATCGCCGACTTTGAAATTAGGATTTCGCGATTCTTCCACAACGCCGATGGTTCCGCCGCGCATCACGCCGCCGATCGGTACGGCAGGCAAATATGTGTCACGCGAAGCCCATCCGCGCATTGTTGGATCGAGAGAAAGGTAGAGGTTATGAACTAAAACCTGTCCGTCTTGTAATTCCGGGACGGCCTCTTCTGTCCAGGTAAAATCGCTTTCCTTGAAAAGCCCCTCGGGCCGTGCAGCCAGCCGCCATTGATGGTTTACTCTGTTTGTCATTTGAAGTGTCTCCGTAGTTTAGTCTTGTAGGTTTCAAAACCAACAGAAGCGAAGGGAGTTTGGGGCTGCCCTACTTCCAAGGTTGGCTTCTGCCTTGTCTCTTCACGAGAAGGCAAGTGCTTCAAACTTGAAATTGGTAAGTTGAAAGGTTTCTTGTCGGGCCAAATTGCCACTAAAAATCCAATGAGAGCGCCAGCCAAACCGCCAAGAATAACTGGCAGTTGCAAGGTCAACGAGATAAGGAAAGCTCCTAAACCATGAATGCGGGCATTGGTATCAATTGGTTTGAAAATCAGCAGTCTGATTCCATAGCCCAGAGCAGCGCCAATAAATGGAAGAATAATAAATACAACAAGGCGGGTTAAAAATTCTGGCTTCTTATGCTCCATCGTATTTACCTTTTTTATAACTCTCTACGTGATGGAACCACGATGTTCGCAATGAGCGTTCCGGCTACTAAGGCCATTGCCGTCAAAATCATTTTGAATGTTGTATCCACACCCGAAACGATTTGCCGGTCGAGCAGTGCCGCCAGTCCGCGAAACCCCACACTGCCGGGAACCAGCAGCAGAATGCCGGGAACCTGCGTGATGATCGCCGGATGGTCCAGCAAGCGTGAATACCAGTTGCTGGCAATACCGACCGTCAAGGCTCCGAAAAAAACACCAAGCTCCGGCCCTAGAACGCTTGCGCCAAGTTTTGCTCCGCCGACAGCCAGCGCGCCAGCGATAACGATCCAAATAGCGTCTCGCCAGTGCGCTTTCAGCAAAACGGTCAACGCCAACGGCATCGTCACTAATGCGATTAATTCTGTCCACCCAGGTAACTGCATGGCGCGCGCAATTTGAGGGCTGCCAAACATGGCTCGTGAAACCGTATCGCCCACCGCAACGCCAAATCCCATTCCAATGAAGATGACAAACGCGCCGCTTAATCGCGCGGTGCCGGAAGATAAATGCTGCGAAGACAATTCGATCATGGCCGCTGTCAGCGTCAACCCGGGCATCAGAATGATCAGCCCTGCCAGCGTTGCATTGGAAACTGCGTACGGGCCAACGGCAAAGCTTAATCCCGCTGCCAGCGCAGAGGCTGTAAATGCAGCCACTGGTTCAAAAACCCGGCTCCAGGTTGGGTACTTTCCGGCAAAAACCGACAACAGGCCAATCAACAATCCGATCAACGCCGAGATGCCGATTTCCTTCAACCCTCCGCCCAGAAAACGCGAAGCGGCAGCCGACGCCATACCAAACGCGATGACTGTCAGTGCGCTGCCATACCGCGATGGGGCCGCCAGAATTTGCTCAATGCTGTTTGAACCTTCTGCCGCGCTGACCGCTCCACGTAACACGCCCGTTGTCACGTCGTCGAGTTCGGCCAGTTTTCCAAGATTGACTTCGCCAGGTGTGACGCGCATCAGGAAAGTTTGTTGCTCTTCCTGTTTGCCGAACGAAGCGAAGATCGAAGTTGGCGTCGAAAAAAACTGCCCGGTCAATCGCAAACGGTCGGCGGCGCGGCTCATCACTTCTTCCAGTCTGTGCGCCGGGTACCCATACGTATGTAATGCGCGCCCCAGCCGCAACACGAACCCAATCGAATCGCGCGGGTCGGCCAGCGAACCCGTCACAAGTTTTGTCTGCGGTGTTGCCATGATTTCAGTCAAACAAAGAAATCTGGGCGGGATCAAGTCCCAGCGCCTCGCGCACAGGGCGAAAACTTCGCCGATGAATTGGCGAAGCGCCGAGCCTTTTCAGCGCCGCAAAATGTTCGGGCGTCGAATACCCTTTGTGACCCGCCAGCCCGTAACCGGGGAATTGTTGGTCGAATTCCACCATCATCCTGTCGCGCGCTGTTTTGGCCAGAATGGAAGCCGCTGCGATGCTGGCCGAAAGCGAATCTCCACGGACGATGCCCCGTTGCGGCACTGACAAATCCGGAATCTTGCGCGCATCCACCAAAACAAAATCCGGTTGGATGTGTAAGGCTTGAACCGCGCGCCGCATCGCCAACAAACTGGCGTGGTAAATGTTTAGTTGGTCAATTTCTTCGACTTCCGCGATTCCAATTGCCCACGCCAGCGCATCCGTTTTGATTTGTTCGGCCAATTGATCACGTGTTGTTTCGTCGAGCTTTTTGGAATCGTTCAGTTCGCGCAGCTTGTAACTTTTGGGCAGAATTGCGGCTCCGGCGACAACCGGTCCTGCCAACGGTCCGACTCCGGCTTCGTCCACACCGGCAATCAACTCAAATCCCTGCTCCCACAATTCGGACTCGAATTTCAGCAAATGGCGCAACCGCTGACCTTCAGCACGGTTTTCAGACTGCCGTGCGCGAAGCTTTGTCGCCAAATCGCGCACACCTTGCCGCCGGTCATTTTCCAGCGCCTCCAGCAAACCTTTGGGCAGGGTTTCGCCGCTATCCAGAAAGCTCGCTTTCAAAGCGGCGACCGATTGTTGCAGTATTTCCTCAATCAATGGCATGAAATCCGTAGCAATTGCAGAATCGTAATTTCGAGTACGGATTATAGCTTGAAGCTCAGAGCTTGGAAGAAGAGTCGCCGGAGATGGGGAATAAAATTTCAGAACCGGGAGATTCATCTTGTGGCGGCAATGGCGGAAATCGCTCAATTGGAAAAGCGGGGGAGAGAGAATGCTGATCAAAAATTCAGAAGAGATCAAAGGCAGTGAAATCACTGACGAAACAACCTATTGGAATCGCCGCAACTTCATTCGCGCGGGAATCCTGGCGGCGTCAACCGCTGCCACCGGATTGCTGTATAGAGCGCTGAATACGCCCGCTCGGGAAGCCGCCAAAGCTGATCCAACATCGCTGCAGGCAAAAGGTGGTTACGTTACGCCGGAAGGACAGCCAGCCAATAATTTCGAAGACATTGCGAACTACAACAACTTTTACGAGTTTTCGACCAGCAAAGAGGGTGTGGCTGGTCGCGCGAAAAACTTTGTGACACGTCCCTGGACAGTGGAGGTCGGCGGAATGGTTCACAAACCGAAGACGTTTGATTTGGATGACATTCTGAAACTTGCTCCGCTGGAAGATCGCGTTTATCGCTTTCGCTGTGTCGAAGCCTGGTCCATGGTCATTCCGTGGATGGGCTTTCCGCTGGCGGAGTTGTTGAAACAAGTTGAACCGATGGGCGAGGCGCGTTACGTCAAATTCATCACGCTGTTTGATCCCGAACGAATGCCCAACCAAAATCGTGACGTGCTGCCGTGGCCTTACGTGGAAGGATTACGCCTGGACGAAGCCATGCATCCGTTGACGCTGCTGGCTGCGGGGTTGTACGGGAAAATGCTGCCGCCGCAAAACGGCGCTCCGCTGCGGTTGGTCGTGCCCTGGAAGTACGGGTTCAAAAGCATCAAATCCATCGTCAAGATTTTGCTGGTTAATGATCTGCCGACTTCCACCTGGAGCGAAGTTGCTCCGAGCGAGTACGGCTTTTACTCCAACGTCAATCCGGAAGTTTCACATCCTCGCTGGACGCAGGCGACCGAACGCCGCATCGGCGAATTCGGGTTGCGTGACACGCTGATGTTCAATGGCTACGGCGATCAGGTTGCCGGCTTGTATTCGGGAATGGATTTGAAAGCGAACTATTGAAGATTATGCCAGACATCAAATTCGCCAAAACCGCAGTCTTCGTAAATGCAGCAGTGCCGATTTCCTTGCTGGCTTGGGATGCGTATCACCATCGGCTGGGAATAAACCCGCAGGAATTTGTGCTGCATACGACGGGCACATTGACGCTGGTTTTTCTGTTGCTGACGCTGGCAGTGACGCCGTTGCGAAAGGTTTTAGGATTACCGTGGATGGTACAGTTCCGAAAGATGATGGGACTGTATGCGTTCTTTCACGGATGCCTGCATTTGCTGGCGTACGCCTGGTTTGACAAGGGCTTTGATCTTCGCGCGATCACCGCAGACACGTTGAAGCGGCCCTTTATTTTTGTTGGAATGTTCGCCTTTGTGTTGATGGTTCCGCTGGCCGTGACTTCAACCAGCAACATGGTGAAACGCTTGGGCGGGCGAAAGTGGAATCGGCTACACAAGCTGGTATTTCCGTCTGCAATCGCCGGAGTTGTGCATTATTACATGCTGGTCAAAGCCGATGTCAGCATGCCCCTGGCTTTCGGCGCTGCGTTGGCTGTCTTGTTGGCTTACCGTGTGTTGAATACGTTTTATCCTTCGGCCACAGAACGCAGGCCCAAGCGGTCGCCAGCTTAGATTTCATGCAAAAATTGACATTTCCAACCGCCTGAACTACCTTTTTTCCAGAATAACGCAAAAGTCAGAAATCATTTTCCCCGCGCACTTATCCAGTGTTTCTCCAGTTCTTTCGTATTCAACCTTATGCTTCAAACGTGCTTTCTTTGGGCACGATTGCCAAGGAAAGCGAAATCAAAACCATCAGCACCAGCGCTGAATGTTTTACGGAGGACAGATCATGGAAAATAGCCTGGCTTTTAATAACACCGAAAATTTCTATAAACAGCTCTTGGAGTTCGAGGCTCGCAACCAGGATTACTGCATTGACACCGGAATTTCAGAGGCAAAGGATCTGCCTCTGCGGTTGTTGCATCATGTCGGCATCAGCAAAGACGACGTGGCGCACGTGCAGCACAAGGTGGTGGAAGAAAGCGCCTGGATGCATGATTTTGTCGAACCGATGGTCGTCAAATTCAACGAAATGATCGGCAAATACCAACCGGCCCGCGATTACGAATTCAGTGTCGAAGCGGAAGATTACGACACCATAAAAATTCACGGCCGTCCTAAAGCAGCGGTTGCTGCCGCGGCTTAAATGACAAAAAACAAAGGCGGCAAATGATTGTAAGGAATCACTTGCCGCCTTTGTGCCTTCCGTCTTTACGCCTATCTGACTTTCCGATCAGTTTCTTCGATGGAGCTGCCGTAATTTTTACCGCCCCAGTTTACCCCTTGCATATAGCGTCCGACTGCCCCGACGCGAGCGCCTTTGCTGGGAGTGCCGCGTTTGGTCAACACCCAAATCTTGCCGGTTTCATCATCCAATTCATAAGCGCCAAACCCGGCTGCGCCATAGCTGTTCGTGACTGTGCCAACGATCATAACTTCCTTGCCGCGATACCGCTCCGGGTCGCCATTGAGCCTGTTGATCGTGGTTTGGCTTGGGCAGGCCATCAGAAAAAGTGCAGCACAGAGTAAAAAGAACGAAGCAAAAATACGAGATTTCATAATTCCTCCTTCACCCATTTCAGGTGGTTTCGATTGGTGAATTGCAGTTTGTAATCAAGGGGAATGCTTGTTTCAGCTTGGGTTGCCTTCGAAGGCAATTTGCCATCCGTCTCGCATCGGCATCCTGTAACGGAACGGCGCAGATTATACATATTGCATTTCGATTGGCGAGGGGGCGATTTTCTTCAGCATTTCAGCTTTGAACGAGGCGAATTCATCGGACATAATCCCGCCATGTTCCATTTTCCGAAATTGAGATCGGAAGAGCACACGT
>ERZ650309.900-NODE-900-length-14188-cov-5.980613_pt1 | contig 14188 bp, 13 predicted proteins | sample MGYA00376245_ERZ650309 | MGnify/ENA primary metagenome ERZ650309 (study PRJEB26733, sample SAMN07839294) | wastewater metagenome | biome: urban; feature: wastewater treatment plant; material: waste water | place: USA: North Carolina | collected 2016-04-26 ...
GGCATGCCGGTCATCTCGACGACCTTGGCGCGCCACAGACCGATGGCGGCACCGATGGCCATCGCGGCCACGAGCAGTCCCAGGCCCAGTGGCTCGATCTGCCGGTTGATGGCCAGGGCGATGGTGGCGACCAGGGCCACGCCCATGCCGGCCATGCCGAAGGCGTTACCGGCCTTGGAGGTCTCGTGCTTGGACAGGCCGGCTAGAGCGAGGATGAATAACAGGGCCGCGACGACGTACGCCGCGTTGGCGATGGTTTCGAGGTTGAACATGATTCCGTTCCAAAGATTCTTAGGTCGGCAGGGGTTAGCTGCGGGAGAACATGGCCAACATGCGGCGGGTCACCGCGAAGCCACCGAAGACGTTGATGGAGGCGAGCAGGATCGCCACGGCGGCCAGTGCGGTGATCGGGGTGTTGTGATGGCCGATCTGCAACAGGGCGCCGACCACGATGATTCCGGAGATCGCGTTGGTCACCGACATCAGCGGGGTGTGCAGGGCGTGGTGCACGTGCCCGATCACGTAGTAGCCGATCACGATCGCCAGCGCGAACACCGTCAGGTGCACCTGCAGCGCTGCCGGTGAGATCGCGATGAACGCGAACAGCACAGCGGCGGCGGCGAAGGTCAGGCCGATCCGACGTCCGGTGGACATCGGCTCCTTGACCTGTGACACGACTGGCGCGGCCGCGGCGGCCTGGGCGGGGGCGGCGGAGACCTGTACCGGTGGCGGGGGCCAGGTGATCTCGCCGTCGCGCACGACGGTGACGCCGCGCTGCACCACGTCGTCGAAGTCCAGGACGACTTGGCCGTCCTTCTCGGGGGTGAGCAGCTTGAGCAGGTTGACCAGGTTGGTGCCGTACAGCTGCGAGGCCTGCGCGGGCAGGCGCCCGGCCAGATCGGTGTAGCCGATGATCGTCACGCCGTTGTCGGTGACGATGGACTGGTCCTTGACGGTGCCTTCGACGTTGCCGCCGTTGGCCGCAGCCATGTCCACGATCACCGAGCCGGCCTTCATGGAGGCGACCATGTCGGCGGTGATGATCCGCGGGGCGGGACGGCCCGGGATCAACGCGGTGGTGATGATGATGTCGACGTCTTTGGCCAGTTCGGCGTAGAGCTCGGCCTCGCGGGCCTTGTAGTCGTCGCCCATTTCTTTGGCATATCCGGTGGCCGATACTTCGCCGGCGTTGGGATCGACCGAGACGTATTCGCCGCCGAGGGAGGCGACCTGGTCGGCGACCTCGGGGCGCGGGTCGGTGGCTTTCACGATCGCGCCGAGGGATCCGGCGGCACCGATCGCGGCGAGGCCGGCCACACCGGCGCCGACGACGAGGACCTTGGCCGGGGGCACTTTGCCGGCGGCGGTGACCTGGCCGGTGAAGAACCGGCCGAAAGCGTGGGCGGCTTCCACGACGGCGCGGTAGCCGGCGATGTTGGCCATCGACGACAGCACGTCCAGGGACTGGGCGCGGGAGATACGCGGCACCGCGTCCATGGCCAGCACGGTGATCGGGCGGGTCGCGAGCTTCTCGACCAGTTCCGGCTTGAGCCCGGGGGAGATCAGCGAGACCAGGGTGGCGCCGTCCTTGACGGCGGCGATCTCACTGTCGTCGGGGGCGTTGACCTTCAACACGATGTCGGCGGCCCAGGGGGAGCCGATGTCGGCTCCGGCCTCGACATAGGCGGCGTCGGCGAAACTGGACAAGGCGCCCGCGCCGGACTCGACCACCACCTGGTAGCCGAGCTTGATCAGCTGCCCGACCGTTGCAGGAGTGGCGGCAACCCGCGTCTCACCAGCCAGAGACTCGCGGGGAATCCCGATGATCATCGAATTCGATCCGATCTGTGTTGGTTTGCTTGCAAGAGTCTCCCCCATCCACGTCTGGACGGTGCCCTTGCCCCCTATACCAGTTAGCAATCGCTTATAAATTAGCAGTCGCTCATAAGTCGACCAAAAGCACACTGCTGGGCCTTGCCGGAGATATGTCTACGCCATCGGCAGGGTTCTGGGTACACAAAGTTCCGGCCGGTGGGACGACGTGCGTCGAACACCGGCCGGTGGGGTGAAACTTGAATTACACCGGGGGATATGCCGGGGGCGGGTAGACGCCGCGCAGGCCCCACGGGACCCAGTTGAAGAAGTACTCGACCTCGTCACTCGCGTCGTAATCCGGACTCGGATCCATCAGTACCTCCAACCGACCAGCTAGTTACTTCCGAGCTTAGCTGCTGAGCCCCGGTTTCGAGTGGCGGATCGGCTGGCGAGATGTCACGGCATAGACTGGCCAACTAGTTGATTGGGTCCCCGGGTCGTGCGCCCGGCTGCATAGAGTGAGCTGACATGTCCACAGAGTCGTCGACAAAAGGTGCTGCAACGGGGGCGTCGGCTGCGCCGAACGGGTCGAACGGCTCGTCGCGGCGCGACGAGTTGCTGGCGGTGGCCGCCAAACTGTTCGCGGCCCGCGGCTACCACGGGACGCGCATGGACGACGTCGCCGACGCCGTCGGGCTCAACAAGGCGACCGTCTACCACTACTACGCCAGCAAGTCCCTGATTCTCTGGGACATCTACAAGTCGACCGCCGACTTCACCGTCGACGCGCTGCACGACGATCCGACGGCCTCGGCGCGCGAGACCATCTTCAACTTCACCCGGCGGCTGCTGACCGGCATCGCCACCGACCTGGAGTCCGCGGCGGTGTACTTCCAGGAGGGGCCGTACATCACCGAATGGTTCACCGAGGAACAGGTCGCCTACATCCGCAAGGCCGAGACCACGGTCTATGAGCACGTCCGCGACGTCATCGACCGCGGTATCGCCAGCGGCGAGTTCAACGAGTGCGACTCGCACGTGCTCGCGCTGGGCTACATCGGGATGACGCTGGGCGCCTACCGGTGGTTGCGCCCGCACGGCCGGCGCACGGCCTCCGAGATCGCCGTGGAATTCAGCACGGCACTGCTGCGCGGATTGATCCGCGACGAAACGATCCGCACCGAGGATCCCCTCGGCGGCGGCGCATAGAACCCGCGCTCGAGAGGTGACCGAGGTCCGATGAAATCCCTGCTGCTGTCCCGCCGAGACCTCGACTTCCTGCTGTACGAGTGGCTGAAGGTCGACGAGCTGACCGACCGCAAGCGGTTCGCCGACCACTCGCGGGAAACGTTCGACGGGGTCCTGGACCTCAGCGAGCAACTCGCCGAACGCTACTTCGCACCGCACAACAAGAAGAGCGACGCCAACGAGCCCACCTTCGACGGGCAGACCGTCACGATGGTCCCCGAGGTCAAAGAGGCCTGGGAGGCGTTCGTCGCGGCCGACCTGATCGGCATGTCGATGGAAGAGTCGGTGGGTGGCGCGCAGTTGCCCGCAGTCGTCGCGCAGGCGGCGTTCGCCTGGATCGCCGCGGCCAACGTGTCGACGTCGGGCTACCTGATGCTGACCATCGCCAACGCCAATCTGCTGACCAAGTTCGGCACGCCGGAGCAGATCGAGACCTACGTCAAACCGATGCTGGCAGGCCGTTTTTCGGGCACCATGGCGCTTTCGGAGACCCAGGCCGGGTCGTCACTGGCCGACGTGGCCACCCGCGCCGAACCGCGCGACGACGGCACCTACCGGCTGTTCGGCTCGAAGATGTGGATTTCGGGCGCAGAGCACGAGATGACCGACAACATCGTCAACCTGGTACTGGCCAAGCTCCCCGGCGGGCCTCCCGGCACCAAGGGCATCTCGCTGTTCATCGTGCCCAAGTACCTGGTGAACGCCGACGGGTCGATCGGCGAGCGCAACGACGTGGCCATCGCGGGGCTCAACCACAAGATGGGGCAACGCGGCGTCACCAACACGGTGCTGAATTTCGGTGATACGCAATTCAATCCGGGCGGCGAGAACGGTGCGGTCGGGTACCTGGTGGGCGAGCCGCACCGCGGCATCGTCTACATGTTCCAGATGATGAACGAGGCCCGGCTGGCCGTCGGCATGGGTGCGGTGGCGCTCGGCTACACCGGTTACCTCAAGTCGGTGCAGTACGCGCGGGAGCGGCCGCAGGGCCGACCGCTGGACGTCAAGGACCCGACGACGCCGCAGGTGCCCATCGTCGAGCATCCCGATGTCCGGCGAATGCTGTTGGCGCAGAAGGCCTATGTCGAAGGTGGCATGGCACTGGGTCTGTACTGCGCGCGGCTGGTGGACGTGCAGCACAGCGCGGAGTCCGACGAGGAAGCGGACGCGGCCGGCCTGTTGATCGACATCCTGACCCCGGTTGCCAAGAGCTGGCCGTCGCAGTGGTGCCTGGAGGCCAACAACCTGGCGATCCAGGTGCACGGTGGGTACGGCTACACCCGTGAATACGACGTCGAGCAGCACTACCGGGACAACCGGCTGAACCCGATCCACGAGGGCACCAACGGTATTCAGAGTCTGGACCTGTTGGGCCGCAAGGTGACTCAGCGCGGCGGGGCCAGCCTGGCGGCGCTGGGGCAGGCCGTTGCGCAGACGGTGGGGACGGCCTCCGCTCTGGGCGGCGAAGCGGCCGACCTGGCCGCAGCCCTGGAGGCGTCGTGGCAGCGGCTGGTCACGGTGACGGCCGGCATGTTCGGCTCCGGCGACATTCCCGCGGTGATGGCCAACAGCCACGTCTACCTGGAAGCGTTCGGGCACGTCGTGGTGGCCTGGCTGTGGCTGGAGCAGTTCGTGGCCGCCGCCGGCAAGGACGGCGACTTCTACGCCGGCAAGCGCCAGGCCGCCCGGTACTTCTTCCGGTTCGAATTGCCCAAGACCGCACCGCAATTGGACCTGCTGGAGTCGCTCGACCGCACCACGTTGGAGATGCGGGACGGCTGGTTCTGAGCGGATATCCGCGTCGACGTCACGAACGCTTCGATCGGAGGGGTTGTCGTGTTCGGCCGGTCTGATTCGGGATTTAAGAGCGCGTACGACCGCCGGCGCTATTTAGCCGCATATGAAGAGCTGCTGGCGGTGGGCCCACCAGCGCATGCGATCCATGATGTTTCAACGAAGTTCGGCACCGTCTGTGTGTATCAGCACGGTCCGGTAAACGGGATACCGGTGGTGCTTCTTCATGGCTTCTTCCTTACTTCCGCCATGTGGGCGAACCAGGTAGCAGGTTTGACGAGCGACTTCACCCTCTACGCGGTGGACATGCCAGGTCACCCTGGTGCGAGCGTGCAGACGCGAGCGATGCTTACGCCGGCTGACTGCGCACGGTGTGTTGACGACGTTCTCGCTGGCCTCGGCCTCGAAGGTGTTCATCTGGTCGGGCACTCGTATGGGGGTTGGGTCGCCACACATACGGCTGCGCGTTTCCCGGCCCGGTTGGCGACGCTGACGCTCGTTGACCCGGCCAGCACGGTGGCCTGGCCCTCTGCAAGGTTCTGGGCGGGGCTTGCCGCTGCGATTTCGCGCCCGCGATCAATGCGCGCTCAACGCGCCGTGGCGTGGATGACCGGTAGTCCCGAGCCTGGCAGTTTCGTCGGTACGCTCGCCGGACTATTTCTGGCGGGATTTGCCGCGTTCGTACCACCAGTCGGTACGCCGGCCCCGCTCTTGGTCAATCGTCGTGTGCTGCGCGCGGTGCGTGTGCCGGTGCAAGTTCTGTTGGCAGGCAACACAGTTCACGATTCGACCAAAGGGGTTCGGCGGATATCGGAAGTGGTGCCCGCCTGGCGGCATCAATTGTGGCCCACTGCGTCGCATGCCCTGCCAGCCGAAGTTCCTGACGAGGTCAATGCCAGCATCCGCCGGTTCGCGATTGACCACTGCACCGCCTGATCCGCCGCATCGGCGGCGTTGCGGGTGGGTTAGTTGGTCGAGGGCGTTGGTGGTGGTTCGAAGGGTTGGTACCACCACCATTGGGCGCGTTCCCCGGTCGGTCCGGGGCACGGCGGAACATCCGGCGGGTCGGTGGTCGGTGGCCGGGCCAGCGAGCCACCGGTGAGCTCCTGTCCCGTTGCATCGGTGACGACGAGCCGGTCAGCGGGCCCGAAGATGGTGATGCGGCCGGCGTGGTGCATGCGGTGGTGATACGGGCAGACCAGCACCAGGTTATGCAGTTCGGTGACCCCGCCCCGCTCCCACTCGATGATGTGGTGAGCATGCAAACCCCGCGTGGCGCCACAGCCCGGCACCCGGCAGCACCGGTCCCGATGCTCCAACGCCCGCCGCAGCCGCCGGCTGATGGTCCGCGCGAGGCGGCCGGCGCCGATCGGCTGGCCATGCTTTTCGAGCCACACCTCACACGTCGCATCGCACAACAACAGCCCACGCTCAGCATTGGTCAGCACCGGACCCAGATGCAGCGCAGCGGTCCCAGATTCGGCATTGAAATGCACGACGACCGCGGTGTGCTGCCCATGCGGACGCCGCGCCACATCAACATCCCACCCGGCCTCGACCAGACTCATGAACGCATCCATCCCAGTCGGGAACGGCGGCACCTCACCACGAGCCCCGATGTCCGCGGGACCGGCCTTCTCATGATCACGTTTCCAGTCCGCGACCAACGCATCCAGGTGCGAGGCCAACGCCGCATCCACCTTCGCCGCGTCCAGCTTCGGCAACCGGACCTTGTACGTGGTGGACCCGTCCTCGTGAACGGTCTTGGTCAACGACCGCGACGGTTCCGGCCTCGTCGCAGCATCAGCATCAGGATCAGCATCGGGCCGCGGTTCCAGGCTGACGGCCTTACGCAGCTGAGTGACCGTCGCCGATTCGGCGAACTGCGCGTAATGCTCATCAGACCCCTCGCCGGCGTACTCGGCGACCACCCCGACCTGATCCAACGACAACCGACCCGAGAGCATCCCGTCAACACACCGCGGGAACTCTCCGGCCCGGTGCGCCACGGCGACCATGACTTCCGCGTTACGCGGCGACACCCCGGCCTTCCATGCCACCAGCGACGTTATCGACCGCGCCCCGGTCGCGCCCCACAACCCGTCCCGGTCGATCTCCGCCACAATTTCCACCAGCCGGCCATCGATCGCATTGCGCTGGCCGGTCAGCTCACCGATCTCATCGAACAACACCTCAAGACGCTCATGCGGCGATGCCGCGGTAGCCAAAGGTGTTGCGGTGGTGGACATATCAATATTCTCGCACGGGGGTACGACAAGTTTTGGTCCGGAATTCATCCAGTTGCGCTGTGGGCGTGGAGAATCTGCGCAGCGCGCGACTGAAGCCCCGCTACGCCGCGCTGACGCCGAAGCCTCAGAACTCGACGATCTGCCGCACCGCCCGACCGTCGGCGAGCGCGTCCATGCCGGTGTTGATGTCGTCCAGGGAGATGGTGTCGGACACCAGTTTTTCGACCGGCAGCCGGCCCGACCGCCACAGGTCGACGAAGCGCGGGATGTCCCGCGACGGCACCGCAGACCCGAGGTAGCTGCCGATCAGAGAGCGGCCGTCGGCAACCAAGGCCAACGGCGACACCGAGATTCGCGCGTCAGGGTGGGGAAGCCCGACGGTGATGGTCTTGCCGCCGGGGGCGGTCATGGCGATGGCGGTCTCCAGTGCGGCCGGGTGTCCGGCGGCTTCGATCACCACATCGGCCTTGAGGTCGCCGGGGCCGGTGACGGCGTCGTGCGCACCGAGGGCGCGAGCCTGATCGAGCTTGTCGGGCAACCGGTCCACCGCGACAACCCGGACGTCGTCGTGCGCCAGCGCCGTGAGCATCGCGGCCATCCCGACGCCGCCCATGCCCACGATGGCGACCGTCTGACCTGGTTTCGGCTGTCCGGCGTTGAGCACTGCGCCGCCGCCGGTCAGCACCGCGCAGCCCAACAATGACGCCACCACCGGGGGCACATCCAAGTCGACCGGCACCACCGAACGACGGTCCACCACCGCGTGCGTCGCGAAGGCGGACACCCCGAGGTGATGCAGAACCGTTGTGCCGCTTCGTGATAACCGCGTCTCGCCGCCCAGTAGCGTGCCCGCGCCATTGGAGGCGCTGCCGGGGATGCAGGGGGCCAGGCCGTCCGTCGCGCAGGACCGGCACTGCCCGCAGCGCGGCAGGAACGTCATGACGACGCGCTGGCCGACGGCCAAATCCGAAGTGCCGCCGACCTGTTCGACGATCCCGGCGGCCTCGTGGCCCAGCAGCATCGGCACCGGTCGGACCCGGTTACCGTCCACCACCGACAGGTCCGAATGGCACAACCCGGCTGCTTCGATGCGCACCAGCACCTCGCCGTCACCTGGCGCATCCAGGTCCAGCTCACTGATGGTGAGTGGTCGTGAATCGGCGTACGGGCGGGCCCGTCCGATCTCCTCGAGTACGGCGCCGCGAATCAACATGGCACCAGCCTGTCAGACTGGCCGTCATGGAGCAGGCACTGACCATCGCGGATTTCCCGGTGCACTGGCCCGTGCAGACCCGGTGGACCGACAACGACATGTTCGGCCACCTCAACAACGCGGTCTACTACGAGCTGTTCGACACCGCGATCAATGCGTGGCTCAACACCACGTGCGACGTCGACCCCGTCGCCGCACCGTGGCTCGGGGTTGTCGCCGAATCGGGCTGCCGCTACTTCGCCGAGCTGAAGTTCCCGTCGCAGCTGGTGGTGGGACTGGCCGTCAGCCGGCTGGGCAACAGCAGCGTCACCTACCGCACCGGTTTGTGGGCGGCCGGCGACGGCACCCCTGCCGCAGTCGGGAGTTGGGTGCACGTCTACGTCGACCGCGATACCCGCCGCCCGGTTCCCATCCCGGCGCCCCTGCGGGCGCTGCTGGAGACCGCCGTCGTCAGCTGATGCGCGGGCGGCGTCGGCGGGCCGTCGATCGGCGCTCGATATGCTTCGGCCCATGCCGATCGTGAGCAAGACCGTCGAGGTCGCCGCACCTGCAGCGCAGATCCTGGGGATCGTCGCCGACTTCGAGGCCTACGGGCAGTGGAACGAAGAGGTCACCGGCTGCTGGATCCTGCACCGCTACGAGGACGGCCGGCCCAGCCAGATCCGCCTGGACACCAAGATTCAGGGCATGGACGGCTCGTACATCCAGGCCGTTTACTACCCGGGTGACGGTCAGATCCAGACCGTGATGCAGCAGGGCAACCTGTTCTCCAAGCAGGAGCAGCTGTTCTCCGTGGTCGACCTCGGGGCGAGCGCCCTACTGACCGTCGACATGGACGTCGAGGTCGACATGCCGGGTATCCCGGCGATGATGGTCAAGAAGGTCGTCAACGACGCGCTCGACCACCTGGCCGGCAACCTGAAGACGCGCGCCGAGCAGCTCGCGGCAAGCTAGCGCTGGCCCCGGGTCGGGTGTGGGTCTACTGCTTCTGGACTTCGAAGCGGACCCCGCCTGCTTCGCAGTAGCTCAGGACACCGGTCTCCGAGTAGGTGCCGCCGGGGTTGCCGACGCACGTGTAGCCGTCCACTGCGGCGGAGTTCCGAAGGATAGGGGTGCCCTTGCCGGCGGCCTGGTCGGCAAGGATCGCGCGCGCCTGCGAACAGTCGATCTGCCCCGAGGTGACGACGAGGGCGAAGCTGCCCGGATTGGAACTGGCCAGCGCCGCGGGAAGTTGGTACAGGCCGCAGCTCGTCGCCGCGCCGGCGATGGGTGCCGTCAGCACCGACGCGGCCATGCCACCCGAGCCGGAGATGACCGCGGCAATGCTGGCTACTGTGACGATCGCTGCCTTGTTCATGGCGAGATCATCACACTGTGGCTGCTGGCCTGCTGGAATGTCGATCGATATTCATCCGTTTGGCGGACAGAAGTACGGCGACACAGTTCGCCAGCAACGATAAGTGGGCGGGGTCTAGCCGTTTGCAGTGGGAGCCGACGGCCATAACCCGAGTTCGTCGAGACGGCCCGTCAGGCGTTCGGCGGCGTCATCGAACTGCGCTCGGGTTTGGCGGACGACTTCGTCGATGTCCTTGTTCCGCAGGGCCGCGATCAGGTCCCGGTGGTTGGCCACCGCCGCCTCGCCCCACTGGGGATCGGCGGCGTAGATGCGGACCGGTAGGTAGCGCGCCGCGTTGAGCAGGAACCAGGCCAGCTTGGTCCGGCCCGCAGCACGGTTGAACTCCTTGTGGAACAGGAACTCCGCCAGAGCGATGGCGTCGGCGTCGCCCGTTGCGACGGCGTCCGCCAGTTGGTCGGTGAGTCGGTCGAGTTCGGCGATGACGGGTTCGGTGATGCGCCGGGCCGCGGTCGCGGCGATCTCGGTGGCGATGGTGGCTTGCAGCCAGAAGATGTCGTCGATGTCGTCGCGGGTGAAGGCCGACACCACGTGCCCGCGGTTGGGTTCGAGCTGGACCATGCCTTCGCCCCGAAGGGTGCGCAGCGCCTCGCGGACCGGCGTGATGCTCACGCCGAGCGCGGCGGCGGTTTCGTCGAGCCGCACGAACGTGCCGGGCCGCAGGGTGCCCGACATGATCGCCGCCCGGAGATGGCCCGCCACCTCGTCGGACAGCTGTTCCCGCCGGCGCAGGCCGGGCAGCGATTGAGCCGAGGCGTTCACGGCATTCCTTCTTCTGGGTGGGGCAGCGGGTACCCGGCGGTTGTCGGGATGGTGTGGGCGTCCTATTGTGACGGCGGCAACACTATATTTGATCAAATATCAGCATCGTCGCGATCATGCCATTTGCCTGCGATTTCCCCGCGATGCCGATCGAGACACAGGAGCAGACCGTGTCATCCGCAGCACTCGAGCAGCCCTACCTGGCCCGTCGCCAGAACTGGACCACCCACCTCGCCCGCCACGCCCTGATGCAGCCCGACGCCACGGCGCTGAGGTTCGTCGGCCAGACGGTCACCTGGGGTGAGCTGGAGCGGCGGGTCACCAAGCTCGCGGGGGCGCTGAGCCGCCGAGGCGTCGGCTTCGGCGACCGCGTGCTGATCCTGATGCTGAACCGCACCGAATACGTCGAGGCGTTCCTGGCGGCCAACCTGCTCGGCGCCATCGCGGTACCGGTCAACTTCCGCATGACCCCGCCCGAGATCGCCTACCTGGTGCGGGACTGCAACCCGAAAGCCGTGATCACCGAGCAGGTGTTGGCCCCGGTCGCCACCGCGGTGCGGGAGCTGGAACCGTCGCTGGGCACCGTGATCGTCGCAGGTGCCGGCACCGCGGGTGATGTCCTGGGCTATGAGGACGTGCTCGCCGAGGCGGGTGACCCGCCGGCCCCGGTCGACATCCCCGAGGATTCCCCGGCGCTCATCATGTACACCTCGGGCACCACCGGGTATCCGAAGGGCGCGGTGCTGACGCACGTCAACATCATGGGCCAGGGCATGACCGGCCTGTTCACCATCGCGCCGGACATCAACAACGACGTCGGTTTCATCGGCGTCCCCTTCTTCCACATCGCCGGCATCGGCAACATGATCGGCGGCCTGCTCCTGGGTCTGCCCACGGTCATCTACCCGCTCGGCGCGTTCGATCCCGGCGCACTGCTCGACGTGTTGGCGGCCGAGGGCGTCTCGTCGATCTTCCTGGTCCCGGCGCAGTGGCAGGCGGTGTGCGCGGCACAGCATGCCCAGCCCCGCAACGTGAAACTGCGGGCGCTGTCGTGGGGTGCCGCGCCGGCGTCGGACACTCTGTTGAGGGAGATGGCGTCGACGTTCCCTGGCGCGCAGATCCTTGCTGCGTTCGGTCAGACCGAGATGTCACCGGTGACGTGCGTGCTGCTCAGCCAGGACGCGCTGCGGAAGCTGGGATCGGTCGGACGGGTTATCCCGACCGTCGCCGCCCGCGTCGTCGACGACAACATGAACGACGTCCCGGTGGGCGAGGTCGGGGAGATCGTGTACCGCGCCCCAACCCTCATGGCCGGGTACTGGAACAACCCGAAAGCGACCGCCGAGGCGTTCGCCGGCGGTTGGTTCCATTCCGGCGACTTGGTTCGCCAGGACGACGAGGGTTACATCTGGGTCGTCGACCGTAAAAAGGACATGATTATTTCCGGTGGCGAAAATATTTACTGCGCGGAAGTAGAGAACATTCTGGCTGCGCATCCTTCGATAACCGAAGTCGCGGTCATCGGGCGCCCGCATGAAAAGTGGGGTGAGGTGCCGGTCGCGGTCGTTGCTGTGATGTCGAATGCCAACGCCGAGAGTGAAAGTGCCCTGACCCTGGCGGATCTCGACGATTTCCTGACCGAACGACTGGCGCGGTACAAACACCCGAAAGCGCTGGAAATCGTCGACGCATTGCCCCGGAACCCGTCTGGCAAGGTCCTTAAAACGGAACTCCGCGAGCGGTTCGGTGATACAAGTGTGTCGTAAGCGTGGCAAGTGACGTCGCTGAGAAATTTGACCACCGGAGTGGAGGGCGGATGTGCCCATGTCGCGTTTGCTGAAACTGAACGCAATTATCCCCCGGTTGGGTCACGGGGTACGCGGTGTATCGGGTACTCTCCTGTGGTCCGTCTTACTACTCGGGAGTAGCGAGACAGAAATCACTCAGTTCGTGCTAGTGGCTAAGGAGGGGACGTGCCACGCGTGACGCCGCGGAACGGCCGCTTTCCGGAAGGGAAGGCTGATCGGTGACAGCCTCTGACAACTCCCTGGTCGGGTATCTCAAGGACCAGCTCGACAAGCCATTCACCAAGGTGGGTGGCTTCGTCAAGATGTGCATCCTCACCTTCAAGGCGCTGGTTTCGCGGCCATTCCAGTGGAAGGAGTTCATCCTTCAGTGCTGGTTCCTGATCCGGGTGGCCTTCCTGCCCACGCTGGCGGTGTCCATCCCGCTGACGGTGCTCATCATCTTCACGCTGAACATCCTGCTGGCGGAGTTCGGTGCAGCTGACGTCTCCGGTGCCGGTGCGGCCCTGGGTGCGGTCACCCAGCTCGGTCCGCTGGTGACGGTGCTGGTGGTCGCCGGCGCAGGGTCGACGGCCATCTGCGCCGACCTCGGCGCCCGGACCGTCCGTGAAGAGATCGACGCCATGGAGGTGCTGGGCATCGACCCCATCGAGCGGCTGGTGGTGCCCCGGGTGGTCGCCTCGACGTTCGTCGCCTTCATGCTCAACGGCGCCGTGATCATCATCGGTCTGGTCGGTGGCTACTTCTTCGGTGTGTACATCCAGAACGTCAACGCCGGCGCCTACGTCTCCACTCTGACCCTGCTCACGGGGTTCCCCGAGGTCGTCATCTCGGTGCTGAAAGCAACCATCTTCGGATTGATCGCGGGTCTGGTCGGCTGCTTCCGCGGCCTCACCGTCGCCGGCGGTTCGAAGGGCGTGGGCACCGCGGTCAACGAGACGCTCGTCCTGTGCGTCGTCGCGCTGTTCGGGGTGAACGTCGTGTTGACGACCATCGGTGTCAAGTTCGGAACGCAGGCCGGGTGACGGAATGAGTACATCAACAGTTCTACGGTCCCGATTCCCCCGGGCGTTCTCCAAGGCTGCCGAGTTCGGCGCCGCACCCGCCAGACTTTTCGACAGCCTGGGTCACGTTGCGGTCTTCGTCGTGTCGGCAGTCGGGCACATCCCGCACGCGTTCCGCTACTACCGTAAAGAGGTCCTCCGGCTGATCGCCGAGGTCGGCATGGGTACCGGCGCCATGGCGGTGATCGGCGGCACGGTCGCCATCATCGGCTTCGTCACCTTGGCCGCCGGCTCGCTGCTCGCCATCCAGGGTTTCGCCTCGCTGGGCAACATCGGTGTCGCGGCCTTCACCGGCTTCTTCGCCGCCCTCGCCAACATCCGCGTGGTCGCGCCCGTCGTCACCGGTCAGGCACTGGCCGCCACGGTCGGTGCCGGCGCCACCGCCGAGCTCGGCGCCATGCGCATCAGCGAAGAGGTCGACGCGCTGGAGGTCATGGGCGTCAAGTCCCTGTCCTTCCTGGTCTCCACCCGGCTGATCGCCGGCATGGTCGTCATCATCCCGCTGTACGCGATGGCGATCCTGCTGTCCTTCTTATCTGCACAGCTGGTCACGACGCTCTTCTACGGGCAGTCGGTCGGTACCTACGAGCACTACTTCCACACCTTCCTGCGGGTCGACGACGTCATGTGGTCCTTCCTGGAAGTGATCATCATGTCGGTGGTCGTGCTGCTGAACCACTGCTACTTCGGCTACTACGCCAGCGGCGGCGCGGTCGGTGTGGGCGAGGCCGTGGGCCGGTCGATGCGTACCTCACTGATCTCGATCGTCACGGTCGTCCTCCTCTTCTCGTTGGCGCTGTACGGCACCGACCAGATCGGAAGAG
>ERZ650309.901-NODE-901-length-14188-cov-5.034317_pt1 | contig 14188 bp, 11 predicted proteins | sample MGYA00376245_ERZ650309 | MGnify/ENA primary metagenome ERZ650309 (study PRJEB26733, sample SAMN07839294) | wastewater metagenome | biome: urban; feature: wastewater treatment plant; material: waste water | place: USA: North Carolina | collected 2016-04-26 ...
ACATCTTTGCAAACGGCAATCGCCGGAATGCTGCCCGCAAAAACATCGTTCAACACCGGCTGAAACGGCAAATAGGCAAACACCAACAGCAAGACTTCGCGGGGATGGATCGCCAGCAATGCCGCGAGCACACCCAACCCAGCCATCAACACCAGCGGAATCCAATAACTTTCAATGACCAACAAGGTCAAAAAAAGAGGCAGGGCCACCCCGGCAAAGAGGAGTAGGAGTTGCCCCTTTGCTTGCGTGTCAGTGTTTTTGAGTGCGAGCGTCCCTGCCATGTCAAAGCTCCGCGTTGCTGTCATCTATCACGCTGCGTTGAGAATGTCCGCGAGTTTCCACAAGCCAAGGCTTTTATCTGCGTGCTTGCCACCGTCTTCGGTGCAGTGTTCGTTGATCAGCTTCAGCGGCGGCGGCAGATTGAACGGAGGCCGCTGGAAGTTAATCGGCCTCCATTCGCCGGTCACGATGTCTTCGTTTACCGTCGTTTCCGGAAACGTCGTCATCAACAAATATTGAGACCCGCTGGCTTTGAAATTGGCTATCGCCGCCAGACCGTCTTCCGATGACAAATGCACCAGCGCATCTCTTGAAAAAATCAGGTCCACACACGGCAAATTGTCTTTGGTGATGTCTCTGCACATGAAGCGGCGGCTGGCATTGGCGTGATTGCGCGTATGGCGTTCGACCAATTCGCGGACAACGTCTATGCCGATGTACGTCTTCACTTTCAGCTCTAAGCGCTGCATCCAGTAAAAGTCTCCGCACGGCGCATCGAGCATGGTTTGAACTTCCAGTTCCTTGATCAACGCGGGAATCTCGCGTGAAATCACGGCGGTTTGAATCAGGTCAGACCCCGGCCCGGAAATCATTTCCTCGTCGCGCTTGGGTTCGAAGTAAAGTTCCGTGAACACGGATTTGATTGATCGGTTCCTGTAGCGAATGCCCCGAATTGCTTTCAACAACTTGGGCGACGTGCGAGCCTTGACGAAATCAAGGACGATATTTTCCGAATTCATAAGATGCCCCCTTGTTTGGTTAGCGGTTTGAACCCTTTGTTGTGTAAAAAACTTGCCGCGAATCGGCACAAACGTTCGCGTTCACTGCTATCGAAAATCCAGAACCATTCCGCGACGACCAGAACGGTCAACATGCTGGCACTGATGACGTAGGCGATTGCTCCGCGCAGGCCGAAAGAAATGAGCGCCACCAATCCGAAACTGATTGCCGTCAGCGTGACCAGCCGAACCAGCCGTTCGAATCGGACCTGTAACCACAAACTGGCGTACCCACAGACGCCGATCAGATACAGCGCGTACGTTGATGCAAAGACGGCGGCGGCTCCAGCCGCTCCCCAGCGAGGAATGCAAACCAAGCCTCCAGCAACAAACGTCACCATCCAGCCGAATGTAATTCCCAGGTTGTGCCACATATGACCAGAAGCTGTGATTGCCGTATTGATCAACCCGACCAACAACATCAGCAATGCGGTAAAGCTGAGCGCAAAAGTTAGCGGCACGGCGGTCAAATACGCGCTGCTGAACAGTGCGCCGATCAGCAGCGGCGAAAACAACGCAATCGCCAACGCCAACGGCAGCGAAAACGCCCACATGGCTCGCAAGTTTGCACTGACCATCGCGCTGAACACTTCGGCTTGGGCAGAAGCATGCGCTTCCGACAGAAAGGTCATCACAGGCGTGTAAAGATTCATCGGAATCAGAAACGTCGCTTGCGACAGCGTGTACGCGACGCCGAGCAAGCCAACTTGCTCGAACCCGGCATGGCGCGCAACCATCGTGCTGGCCCACCAGTACGTAGGAATGTTGAATAGCGTCAGCAACACCGTTGGCAGAATGAACGACGCGATGATGCGCAAAACCTGCCGCGAAAAAACCAGATGAATTCCTTCGGGAAACCGCTCGCGCACAAGCCTGACACCGCTGAAACTCAGCAACGCCAATCCGACAACGCTTGCCAGAAGTTGCCCGGCCAAGGCTCCGCGCAATCCAGCCAGCCAAACTCCGCTCCAGGCAAAAGCCAGCAATGCAAAATTCCTGGCCGCCTGAATCAGGTTGTAGGACTTGAAATCCTGCAACCCGGCGATTGCGCCGGAAGCCAGATTGAATAACGTCAACGCCAGCATCAGCAGCGCGCAAAATCGGAACACATGAGTCAACGAAGCGTCGCGATATAACCGTTCCGCAATCCAGCCCGACGCCCAATAGAACGCGGCGCAAAAGACAGTCAGCAGCCCGGATGTCAGCAGCAGCACGTTGATCAGAATTGTTCCGCTTCGTTGGCGGTCGCTGGCATAAAACTGCGGAACCAGTTTGTGCAGCGCCGAATTCTGCCCAAGTCCGAACACGCCAATCACAATTGCGGACAACGACATCACCACCGAATAAACGCCGTATTCCAATGGCCCCAGCTTGCGCGCAACGATCATGGGCGTGAAACCGTACAGCGCCTGGCTGACGCCGCCCAGCACGCCCGAATAGACCGCCGCCCGAACGAATCGGCGGTGAATGTCATTTGGCACAACGCCGGGCGTTGGTTCTGGTAAATCGGTGATGGCTGTCATGGAGTGTTTGCCCTGGTCAGCGTTTTTTGCCGAACGCAAAAATCGCCGCCTTGAAAAAGTTCAAGGCGAGTCGCTGATGCAGCACGCCAAGCAGGTAAAAGAACCGTGAAAAAAACAGGTAGTAAGGTTCTGATTCGTGTTCGTAAACACAATTGTCAAATCCATGCTTATCCAGGATCGAAGCCACTTTGCGGCGAGTATTGCATTTGTAAACAGTCGGAAAAATGTCTTCCTCTTGTTTGCAATGTCTGGCTCGTTTGAGCACAGCGGCGTGCCAATGGTTCGGAACCACTCTGGAAATCAGGCCGATGTAACTGTGCGCATTCGCCGTCCGTATGCACAGATACCCTCCGGATTTGAGCGATCTGCGGCATTCGGCAAAGAACGTCTCCGGGTCTTCAATGTGTTCCAACACGCAATCACTGACGATCAAATCAATTGATTCGTCTTCCAGCGGCCACCGCGTGCTTTCAATGCGGCGAAATTCGTCAATGTAGGAATTGGTTTCGCCCGCCGGGTCAACGTCAATGCCAATGACTTTGGCGCAACGGCCTTTGAGAATCCGGTTTTCTCTGCGCGCCGCCACAGGATCTTCGCCGTAAAGTCCTCTGCCGCAGCCCACATCCAACACGACAGAAGAAGAATCAATCAACGACTTCACTCTGGTATAGAAAGTGATCGTGCCGTCGACATCCGTGAACCCGCCGAAACGGCTTTCCGGATAGTAGATGTTCAGGTAATTCATCTCTCTGCCTCTATTGCCAGTGATTCAGACCGTTGATTGAAACAAGCGATATTGGTAAGCGTGTGTCAGTAACCTGACTGCAAAGCTGGTGCGGAAACAGCCGGTGTTCTTTCCTTGCTGAGTTCTTTCGTAGCGTCCTTGCCCTGTAGCCTTGCTCCGTCTGCTTCCACAATCCTTTCTACCGCCAAGGTCATTTGTTGCTGGAAGAAACTGCAAAGGTGATTGATGTCCAGCAACAAACTTTCGCCGTCTGTGCTCCGATACAGATTGATGTAGCCCCATTGCGTGTCCTCGGTGGAAAGCGACAGACTCAGCGACCAAAGACGGCTGGATTTCAGAATCTCCGCCGTTCCCAGATTGCCGCTTTCCCACGCCCAATACACGCAACCGTTGTGAGCTTTGACGTTGGCCCGCATAAGTTCCGCTTCCTTTGCGCGGCAAGCTCCCCAGGCCCCCGCGTGATTGAGTTGCACGGTCGCGTACACAAAAGAGCTGAGTTCGAGCATTTCTTTTACGGCGTCGAACATTTCGCCGAGTGTCTTGGCTTGGGCTAAGGCTTGGCTGGCGCGGCGAACTCGTATGTTGTTGGCCAGACGCAACCGCCGTTCGGCCAGCGAAAGATTGCGCTTCAATCCATCCCGAATTTCGTCCACTTCGTGGTAATGCAACCGGTCAACCGCGACGATGACCGCGACACCCACAACAAACAGCCACAATCCGGTCAACCTGCTTGCGCCCCATTCCTGAACGAACAGCAGCGCTTGCAATCCCAGCAGCGCGCACGCGCCATACAGCACCAGAACGACTCGACGTTGCGACCAACCCAGCGCCAGCAATTTGTGGTGGATGTGCTCTTTGTCTCCTTGGAATAAGGGACGTCCGCTGGTGAACCGTCGAATCAGAGCCAGACTGGTATCAATGATGGGCAGCCCGAAAGCTAGCAGCGGAATCGCCAGGGCGACTGCGGTCGAAGCTTTCTGTGTTCCCTGCACCGACAAAGTCGCCAGCGTGAATCCGAGGAAAAGAGATCCCGAATCTCCCAGAAAAATTGAGGCTGGATTGAAGTTGTAGCGCAGAAACCCAATCAACGCTCCGGCCATCGCCAGCGCAACCACAGTCACAAATGAATGGCCGGTCACAATCGAAACGACAATCATCACCAGCGACGAAAACAGCGCCGCTCCAGCCGCCAATCCATCAATGCCGTCAATCAGGTTAAACGCATTGGTGACGGCAACAATCCACACCACCGTTACCACAAAGCTGATAGCGACCGGAAGTTTGATCGCTCCGGCGAACGAAGCCGACAAGATTTCAATGCGCCCGCCAAGCGCAAAAAACAGTGAAGCCGCCAGACCTTGCGCGGCGAACTTCACGCGCGGGCTGATGCCATGCAGATCGTCATACACGCCCACCAGAAAAATCATCACCGCTGGCGCAAGCGCGACGAACATCTTTGACCGTTCAGCCCACAGCGACCAGGTGACGGAATTGTCCACGAATTGCAACGCCATCAACGCCGCCAGCATGGAAGCGACAACCGCTACGCCGCCCAGCCGTGGCGTGGCTTTGCAGTGAACGCGGCGCTGATCACCTGGCACGTCCAGCCAGCCGTATCGTTCGCATAAATGGCGCACGACGGGCGTCAGCGTCAGCGAAAAAACCAGTGACAGTGTGAAAAGAAGAATGTAAGTGTTCACGTGGGTGCCTTCCGTTATTTCCTGCGGCGTTTTTGTTTCTTCACGGGGTATTGAATCACCACCGGGTCATGCGTGGCGTTCATTTCAGGTTCATCAGAACGTGTTGCCGGAATGTCAATCAACGGTTGTTGGTAATATCCCTGGTAATACCCCGGCGAGCGCATTTCCACTTGATTCAAAATGACGCCCAGGATATTTGCGCCTCCCACCACCAGCATTTGCCGGGAACGAATCAAGGCTTCGCGTGGAGTTTTGCCGCAGCGAATCACCAGCAAAACGCCATCCACCATTGAAGACACCAGCACTCCGTCAGTGAACGAAGCGACCGGAGCGGAATCAATCACGATGTGCGTGAAGTGCGGCTCCAGGGTTTTGATCAGCCGTCGCATTTGTTCCGACCCAAGCAACTCCGCTGGGTTTGGCGGCACAGGGCCGGAGGTCAGCACGTGCAGATTGCCGCCATCGTATTGTTGAATCATCGCCATCAAGTCCGTGTCGTTCATCTCTCTGGAAAGATAATTGCTGAGTCCGAGCTGGCCATTCATGCCAAAGATCGAACGCAATCGCGGGCGGCGCAAATCAGCGTCAATCAGCAATACCTTGGCATTGGTCTGAGCCAAACTGATGGCCAGATTGATGGAGGATGTCGTTTTGCCTTCGGCGGGAACGCACGAAGTCACCAGCAGCGTTTTGGGCGCGCGTCCCGGCGTCGAAAGCAACACAGCGGTGCGTAACTGCCTGTATGCTTCCGCCATCAGGTAGTTGGCTTCGTGACCCACCAGCAATTCCGGCTTGACGGTTGCAAAGCGCGAGCCTTTGGCCACAGGGATCGCGGCCATTGCAGATAGCCGCAATTTCTTTTCGACGTCTTCGACCGAGCGAACCGTGTCATTGAAATGTTCCAGCAACAATGCCAGGCCAATGCCGGTCGGCAGCGACAGGATCAGCGCCAGCGCCGCACCTTGCAGCCGTTTCGGCCCCGTTGGTTTATCGGGCGCGACGGCGTAATCAATGATGTGAACGTTGTTGTACACCCCGGCCAGCACCACCGCGTTTTCTCTGTAATTTTGCAGCAACCCATTCAACAGATTTTTGTTGGTTTCGATTTCCTGCTGAATGATTCGGTAATTGACCGCAGCTTCGTTCTGCGCCAGCGTTTCGCCGCGCTGTTTCTTGAAATCCGTCCGCAACGCCTGTTCGCGAGCCAACGTCTGGCGATAACGTGTTCCCAGATTGGTCAGCAAAACGCTGGTCGAACGGTCGCGCGATTGTTCGATTTCTTTTTCTAGAGACGTAATTTGCTGCGTGACTTCTTTGACTTCAGGCCACTCTTCGGTGTTTTCGACCAGCAATTGCGCGCGTTTTTGCCACAGCTCCGCCAATTTGGTTTTGATGTCTATGATCTGTTTGGAAGAGCTTTCTTCCGCCAGAGCGCTGGCAGCGCCCGGAACCATTGCGGCTTGATATGCCGTTTCAGCCAGCTTGCGGTCGTTTTCCGCTTCCAGCAATTGCTTGTTAAGCCCGGTCAACCGTTCAACCACCGTGTTCTGGCTGGCGTCCAGCGAAAGGATTTCCTTGCTTTTGGCGTACTCAATCAGCCGCTCTTCACCGCTGCGAATTTGTGATTGCAATTCCGCAATTCGCTTCTGCAAAAAACTGCCGGTCGAAACATTCTTTTCGGCTTTTCGTTCCAGGTTCGATTGCGCCAACACATCGGCAATGGCGTTGACGACTTTCGCCGCCAGCCGCGGATCGAAATGTTTGTAGCGAATTTCAATCAGCCGTGTGGTGTCTCGCCCAAATCCCATTCGTTTTTCAATCACTGGCTCAATCTGCAAATCTTCCATCAAATCTTTGACGAAAGGCTGGTAGCGTTCCGCTTCCACCAGATCGGTGTTCGAAGTGGCCGGAGCAACTTCGCTGGTCAAGGCAAGTTTGTTTTCTTCCGGCGTCTTTCCGGTTCCTTTGTCGCCCAGCCCAAACATCCGCGTCAGGTTCTGCCAGGTCGAACGTTGATTGACGGATTTCGGGTTGTTGAAAGAATCGTTGTGTTCCAGATCAAGCGTTTTGACGACGCGCCGTAACAGCCCCGGACTCGTCAAAATGCGCAATTGCGTATTGAAGTAAGCAGGATCATTGACCTGGCTGTTAACAACGACGGAACTGCTTTTTGAAGTTCCGCTGAGCGCCGGATTCAAATCTTCCAGATCAATTTGCACCAGCCCCTGCGCCTGGTAAATGTCGGGTTTTCTGGCCATGTAAATCGTCACCACCATCGTGACAAGCGCGGCAATGCCGACAATCAGCCAAAGACGTTTGCGCACGGAACGCCAATAATCCAGAAGCCGAATTTTATCGTCCGCGTCAGAATCAACCTGCGCGCCAGCCAGAGCTTTTGGAGCCAGGGCAAGTTCCAACCGCTCCTTTACAGCCAAGGTATCCACGACTTTTGATACAGCACTTACTTCCATTGCTTCCCCTGAAAAACCAATCTGCAACATTACCGCTCAGCGTTTCCGGCGCGTTGCGCCGGTCTATTCCAGTTCGCTCCGTTTGGGCTGAGCAGTCACTCTGCAACCAGCTTCGATTTGAAGCGGGGCAGGCTTTTGAATTCGCCAGCACGGACAATGTTTTTAACGAAAAACGTAAAGCGGCAGGCTGGTCAGCGCAGGCCCTGCTCCGCCCAGCAGATTTCGCATGAATCGTTTCCCCGCAAGCGTTGTCACTTCGACAATGTCTCCGGGTTGTAACAGAGGGTCTTCTGCCTGCCGTTGATTGATGGCAACCAGGCTGACGAACAATTCGGATTTGCTGCGTTTGCCCGGTTCCTGTCTGATGATGCGGATTCGATTCAGATTGCTATCGGGCAAAGTTCCGCCCGCTGAGGCGATGGCTTGGGAAACCGTCATCTGCATTTTCAGAAGAATCGGCGAAGGTTTGAAGACGTTTCCGACAACAAACGCCTGATCTGCTTCCGGAACGGTGATCACGTCGCCGGGTTGGATGTACGGATTCGATTTGTAATTTCCCTGCAAGGTTTCTGCCAGCCCGTACACTTCAAAGTCGCCCAGGCCGTCTTCGTTGGTGGCCAGTTTGCCCGAAGAGTCGCAGGTAAGACCGTTGCCCATGTGTGCAATCTGGATTCGCGTTCCTGCTTTGTCAGTGGGGCCTCCGACGGAAGAAATCAGTTCCAACAATCGCGCGCGTCGCTGAAGCTGAAAGCGACCGGGTTTTTCTACAGCGCCAATCACGGCAACCGGCTGTGAATGATATTCTTTGATAAACACGAAAACTTGCGGGTTGCGCTGGTATTTGCGGTAACGCACAGCGATGTCCTTCGCCAAATCGCCTTCAGTTCGGCAGACTGCCTGCAAATCTTCATCAATCAGCGGCATACGAATCATCCCTCGCGCGTCAACGCGTGCCGCATCCAAAGAAAGCTGTGGACGATTGAAGACACGAATTTCCAGCACGTCGCCCGGGCCAATTCGGTACCGGTCATCCAATGGGGAATCCTGTTCATTGTTGGCGAACGGAGCCGCCCCTGCGACGACGGCTCCCTTCGTCGTGGTCGCGCCTGCCGCAGTCACCTGAGCCATTCCTGTGACCCCCAATGCGACAATCAGCGCGGCCAATTCCAAGCTGCCCCAGTAATTACAATGCTGAAATTTCATGGCTTCTGCCTCTACAGGTTTTGACATTACCGTCTCGACAACACGGTTCGTCGCGCAGCCAGGGCTTCGCGCAAATGATTTGGGCAGGCCAGGTTCAATACCGTGTTGCTTAACTTCACCGTTAATTCCTCGTGTTCGCGAAAGAAGATACCGGTCAACGGATGATCCTGGGTTTTCGTAAGCACGCCTTCCCTGACCCATTGCCAGAATTGCGACTGAGTCGTCCAAAACTGATTGCCGCTGCGGCAAATCACCAACGCACTTCGTTTTCTCTTTTTATCTTTCTTGTTCATGCCGAGTACCTCTTTCCTGGTGCAATAAACACACTTCGGCCTCAGCTTGCTGTTTTTCCGTAAATGAAAAAGCAAGCTAAGCCCCGAAGGGAAGCCTCTAAGCGAGGCGGCTATTGCGATTGATCAACTCTCAGTTGCGAATCAGTGGCTGATTCTGACGGACATGCATAACGGGATAATACTGGCGCTCCACTGAATGATAGTTGCCGTCGTTTCATGTTCATGACCAGCACCGTTGCCAGTCAGCATCCCCATATGAAACTTCCGGGTTCTATGGAATCCGGCGGAGCGCCAGATTCGGAATTATTCGATCAACTCTTCACTGATTTCCGGTTCATTGATGTGCGAAAGCAATTGCGAAATCAATTCGGTGCGCCGCTTTACCCCGTACTTCACAAAGATGTGCCGCAAATGAAATTTTACGGTTTGCTCACTGATATAAAGTCGTTTTCCGATCTCTATATTTGTTAGCCCTTCAACACAACACAGGGCCACTTCGGCTTCGCGGCGGCTTAATTCTTTGCGCTCCACAATGCGCGTAATGGCGTATCCGGTGGCGGAATTTCTGGTCGAGAACCGTTCGTCGCTCAATTTCGCCTTGCCGATGGCCGCGGAATTTCGTTCCAGGATTTCTTCAGGAGTAAAAACAAAGTATACGGTTACCTGCTGTCGCGTATTTTCGTCGCTGACAACCTTGTAACGCTCGACGCTATGCTTGTGAATCAACCCGTTCAGTCCACGGCGAATCGCGCTGTAATTTGGCAGCTTGGTCAGCACCATCAATTGCCGCAGGCTGAACGCGCAAACCCGTGTTTTGGCCGCTGTCACTTCCGCCAGCATCACTTCATAAAGCTGATGCTCAACCTGTGTGTGATTCAGCCAAAGCTTGGAAATAGCCTGCTCTCTGTCACTCGCTTCGTAACGTGCCTGAAGACTGTTTTTCGAGCTTAATGCCATCTCCGCCGTTACCATTTCCGCCGGTAAAAGATATGCGGCCTCGTCAGATTTACCTTTGATTCTCAGCACCATTGCAAACTCCTATCTCGTTACAAGCGCGCAAGCAGAAAGTGGCGACCACAATGCCAGGCTGGCTCTGTCGCAAAGCCACTTTCCATCCAGAGGCACCATCGCCTCCACCTGGTTTTTCAAGGAAATCAACGTGCGACTTGGAAATCGGCTCCTGCTGTTATTAGCCAATGACAAACCGCTTGAATGAAACTTCCCCCAGATGAAATTTCACCCCTGCTTTGAAGCTTTCCGAGCATTCGGCTGTATGGTGGCCGAATGTGACAATGAAGTCTGTCACCCACATGACGACTTCCCGTCGGCGTTCAAACTCAATTTGTTAATGACTAACGACATTGATGGCTGGATAGAAGCTTTAGCCTCAACTGAAGTTTCTACTGCCATACGGCTAGGATTCAATATTCCAAGTCGCGAGGATGATGTTACCCAAACGGCTTGAGCAATTCTTAAGAGTGCTTTTGTCTGACAAGTCCTTAAAATGGCGAGAAAACAGGCATCAGCTACGCATCCTTGAGAAATCTTTAAAAGCTTATGCCATAACCCCTTAACGGGGAATTTGCTATCCAATTCCTGCTCAGTTCAAGAATTCCTCAAGGGGGTACAGCTACCCTGCGCTTGAGGTAGAAAATCATTAAATTATTCACTGGCTACTAAGATTTATTCGCTGGTGGGCATTTCAAAGACAATTTGTGATCCAACTTCAGTGTGCAGAATTCGGAAAAGGAGCATGAATCTAAACCCGGGCAAAATTGCCATTCCAGTGAAAACTCCGCACCTTTCCAGGCGCCGTCTGCTGAATGTTTTACAAGAGAGCGTTACGTCCGGTTGCGCGACCATCATTAATGGCCGTGCAGGAACTGGCAAAACGATGCTGGCGACCGATTTCGCGCGACGATGCGACCGTTCTGTCGCCTGGTATAAAGTTGATGCTACGGACACGAAGCTATCTATATTTTTAGAGTATTTGGTGACGAGTATTGGCTATGAGCGCCCGGAATTTGGTGCTGGCCCTCTGAAGCAACTGTCGGAAAGTCTGAACGAGCTGAACCTTTCCCGACTGGTCGAAGCCTTTGTTTACGAGCTGGAAAGAGAGGCTGGGCCGCTGCTGTTGGTTCTTGACGACTTGCATCTAATATATGACGCAGACTGGTTGTCGCCGTTTTTTTATCGCTTGCTGCCTTTGCTGCCGACCGAAGTCCATATGTTAATCCTTGGGCGGGGATTGCCACCCGCGCCGCTGTGGCGATTGCGTTCGAAACAGCGATTGGTGGTCATCAACGAACCGATGCTTGCGTTTACCCAATCAGAGGCTGAGGAGTTGTTTTCTGCCTACAGGTTAAACAGCAAGCAAGCAAAATTTTCCCTTGAACAAACAGGCGGTCGTGCAGATGATCTGCACGCAGAGGCGATCCGGGCAAGGTCGGCTCTACCAGGAGAATTCGCAATGTAGCAAACTGATGAATCTTTCAATTTCAGGACAATGAGTAGCACCACCTGCTCAACAGAACCTTGAAAGGTGAAAATAATGAATAGCCTGCATCACCCAGAGGTGCAAAGGCCCGCGCTAGCTCGTACCCACATGGAGTTAGCACCGCCCCAGCCCGCTTTCTTTCTTCGCACGAAGTTGTTGCCGCCGCGCCCAGCTCCCGCGCTGTTGCCCAGGCCGCGTCTGATGGAACGACTCGCTTCCAATCTTGCGCGATCAGTCACTCTTGTTACCGCCAATGCCGGGGCGGGAAAAACGACTCTCGTTGCAGATTTTGTGCGGGCGCACTCGCATCATTTCGTCTGGTATCAATTGGATCACACGGATGCCGATCCGGCGATCTTTTTAAGCTATTTGACGCATGGGATCAGACAACTGATCCCGGATTTTGGCCAAACGATGCTCGCTTATCTTAGCCAATCAGCAGCCGAGGTCGCGCAACACCCGGAGCACGCCGTGGACATGCTGCTCAACGAGGTGCTGGACCGAGTCGAACAACAATTGATTATTGTGCTGGATGATTACCATCACCTTGGCGCAGCGGACGCCGTGCATGCCGCCGTGGATCGGCTGTTGGCGTACCAACCGGACGTGCTTCATACCATCGTGATTTCGCGTGACGCGCCTCCATTGCAACTGGCCAAATTGCGTTCGAAAGGAGCGCTGACCACCATTGATCGCAACGACCTGCTTTTTACCGAAGAAGAAATGCAGGCATTGTTCCGGCAAGTCTTTGGCTTGGAACTGACAACAGAACAATTGGTCGAATTTCGCCAGCGAACTCAAGGATGGGTCATGGCGCTGCAACTGATTTGGCAGGTGACACAGCGCCAGCCGTCGGCTCACGCAGATTCGCCGGTCAGCTTGCTGAATCTGAGCGACGTGCTTCGGCAATCCGAACGGGACCTTTTCGATTATTTTGCCGAAGAGGTGTTTGAGTTTGAGCCGGAAAATGTGCGCTGGTTGCTGTTGCGGATTTCGCTGCTGGAACGCATCGAGTTTGAAACTTGCGCGCGGCTTTATCCCGAATCGGGATGTTCCGTCATCCTGCCTTCGCTGGTGCGCCGGAATGTGTTCACCACCGTTGCCAGCGACGGCAACGGTGAAGAATACAGGTTGCATCCGCTGTTTCAGAATTTTTTGCGCCGCAGATTGCGTTCTGAAATTGGCAAAGCCGCTGTGGCGGTGGAACACGCGCGCATTGCCACCCATTTTGCTTTTCACGAAAACTGGGAACAGGCGGCGCGGCACTTTCTGGCAGCCGAGCAATATGCCGACGCCGCCAAACTCATTGCCGGAAAAGGACAAGCCTGGATCGCTTCGGGCGCACTGACATCTTTGATTGCCTTGGCGGATGCGCTGCCCAACGATGTGGTTGAGCGAAATCCGCGAGTGCTGACGAATCGGGCGGAAGTGGCTCGGTTGCGCGGCGAATACGACGCGGCTCAATCGCTGCTCCGCCGTGCGACCGTCTTGCTTCGAGAACAAGACGACCGCGAAGGCGAAGCAGAGGCGCTTCATTCCCTGGCAACGATTGCCCGGCGTCGCGGCAATTTCGAAGAAGCTTTCGCGCACCTGGATCGCGCCGTGGAGTTGGCGGGCGAGCAATCAACCATTCGCGTCAAATGCGGCAACACGCGCGGGCTTTGCCTGATTTCGCAAGGCAGATGGACGGAAGGCGAATATGAATTCCGAACTGCGCTGCAATTGGCGGAAGAGCAAAACGATCAGCATTACGCTCGCCTGATTGTTCACAACCTGGGACTGCCGCCGATGATGCGCGGCGATTTTGGCGAAGCGCTGCGCTGGTTGCGCCGCCTGCTGCGCGATGACGGGCATTCTGTTCCCCTGCCACAAGAAGCAACGGCGCATCTGAACATGGCGCGTTGTCATTTTTACCGTGGCGAATTCGAAGCCTGTGAACGAGGTTTGGATTTGGCGTTGGAATTGTGCCAACTCTTCAACCTGATTGCGGCGCGCGCCGAAACCTTCGAAAGCTACGGCAATCTCTATCGGGAGCTTGGAGATACGAATCGAGCGGCTCAGTTTTACGAACGCGCCGAACACGATTACGAGAAGGCTGGGATTGAGCCTGCGCGGCAAGAGTTATTAGATGAACAAGCAGTGTTAAAGCTGCAAATGGGCGAGTTGGCGGCTGCGCGCAAACTGATTGATCAGTTGGTCAATTTTCGCCACCAGCTCAATGACGAAATGCGCCTGCACACGGCTGCTCTTACCCGTGGCCGCGTGCTTATTTCTCAAGGGGAATATGATCGGGCGCGCGCCGATCTGGAACCCGCGCTCGATTATTTCCGCCGAAACAATTTTTACTATTACGAAACACAGACTTGCGTGGAACTGGCTCAAACGGACCAGGCCACGGGCAACGAAGTGCCAATGCTGGAACGGGTGCGGCGCGCGGTAGACCTGGCTTCGCGGTACGATTATGAATACTGGCTGAAGCGAAAAGTCGCTTCCAATCCGCATCTGTTCACGTTGCCTGAAGTCGCCGAATTGTTGCCGCCGGATTTGCATGAACGAACTGTTCTTTCTGTCCAGCCAGAATTCGCGCAATCCGCCAAACCAGCTTTAACGCGGCCAATGGCCGACCTGACGGTCAATCTGTTTGGCCCGGTGGAAATCTTTCGCGATTCGCGCCGTCCATTTGCGGCGGACGCCTGGA
>ERZ650309.903-NODE-903-length-14172-cov-4.118297_pt1 | contig 14172 bp, 11 predicted proteins | sample MGYA00376245_ERZ650309 | MGnify/ENA primary metagenome ERZ650309 (study PRJEB26733, sample SAMN07839294) | wastewater metagenome | biome: urban; feature: wastewater treatment plant; material: waste water | place: USA: North Carolina | collected 2016-04-26 ...
CGCGCGCTTCGGGCGATGGGTCCTGCCGAGGGCTGCTCAGCGTCACTTTCGGTCTTAGAGCTTATCCGCAATTAGATAAACTTGCGATCCGAGCCGCAGGCAGCGCGGCGCTGGAGCGAAGTCATGTCCAAACGAGTCAAATCAAGGGTGGTGACGGATGACTTCTGGCGGCGCGTTGAGCCGCTGATTCCCCAGCGCGCTCCGGTGGCAGGCAAGCAGTACCTGCGCAGGCCTGGCGCCGGGCGCCCACCCAAGCCGGCCCGGCAGGTCTTCGAGGGCATCATGTATGTGCTGCGTACGGGCTGCCAATGGAAAGCATTGCCCGCCGATCGCTTTGGCAGTGCGAGCGCCATCCACAAGCGCTTCCTCGAGTGGGAGAAGGCCGGGTTCTTCGAGTCGTTGTGGAAAGCTGGGCTGGCCGAATGTGACGAGATGGAAGGCATTGCCTGGCGATGGCAGACCATCGACGGGGCGCTGATGAAGGCACCGCTGGCGCAGGAAGCCGTCGGCCCGAACCCGACGGATCGGGGGAAAAAGAAGGAGCAAGCGCCGTCTGCTGGTGGACGGCGGTGGTGTCCCGTTGTCGATCGTCGTGACCGCGGCCAACGTCAGACGGCGAGCGTATCGACGAAGTGCTGAGTGCCATGGTCGTCATGCGCCAGCGCACGCCGGTGCGGCAAAACAAGCACCTGTACGCCGACGCTGGCACTCGCAGCGCAGAGAACCTGCGGATCATCGATGGGCATGGCCACATTGCCCATGTCGTTGACCGCCGCAGGAAGCCGACATGAAGAGACGCAAACCGGCAAGGAAGGCCAAGCGATGGGTCGTCGAGGTCTGCCACAGTTGGTTCAATCGCTTTCGCAAGCTACTGGTGCGATACGAAAAACTTGAGCGCAGTTTCGTCGCGCTCAACCACTTGGCCGCCGCCATCATCGCCTTCCGCAACGTGCCCGCCCGCGTCAACATTAATTACGGATAAGCACTTGATCGTCCGTAACACGCCGTCTGGGTTGTGGCGCTAGCTGGACTGCGTGTGATCGGGCTCAGTCGGGAGCATCGGTGTCCCTTCCGCGCTCTGGTCGGCCGTGCGCGCAGACGCTTAGGTTTGGTCGACGGCGACAATGTCCCGATCCACGCGTTCAGCCGCGTACCCGAGTGCATCTGTCGGCAATGGTTCGACTGTCGACCGAGGCGGGCGCGTTGTGCATAGGTGACAGAAGCCATGTGTCGGCTTTTCTTACAAGTCGCGGTCGGCGTAGGCTGCGCTGACTGTTAGCCAGCTTGCGGGGCTCGGAAAATCAACCACTTACAGTTGCTGGCACGCGATGTGCTTAAGATGACTCGGGACAGGCTTAACCTGTCGCACAGCACACAGCCTCACCTTCAAAGGATCCGACATGCGCAAAACTCTCCTGGCATCGCTGATTGCCAGCCTGCTGGCGGCAGCAGGTTCCGCCAACGCCGCTCTGACGTTCGACCTCGACGGCACTGGCTCGGCCGCCCCGATCTCCGTCAATGCTTTTGACTGGGCCCCGACGTCTTTCCTGGCGCTTAACGGCGCCATCGCAACCTCGGCCGCGAACCCGGTTGGGCAGACATTTGACGTCCTGTCCCACGCCAAGTTGACGGGCTACACCGACGGCAACAATGTTGCGCGTTCGTTGCCTGCCTTCAATGGCGAGATCACGATGGTGACCCGCTTCAGTGAAGTCGTGACTGGTGTGTTCGGGTCGATCGCGACTTTCGCGACGACCGGCAGCGGCTGGCTGGAGATGTACTACAGCCCGACGGCGAATTCCAATCAGCTCACCGGGTCGGGTTTCGACGACGGCACGTTGATCATGCGTGTTGACGGCGTGAAGGCTGGCCTGACAGGCTTCTTCAACAAGGACATTCCGTCGAATGCAGTTCTTGATCAGTTCGGTGCCGACAACTATGCCGGTCAAAAGACCGTCACTGGCGTGGGCGCAGAGGCGTCGATCACCTACGGTGACGGCAGCGTGCCCTCGCTCGACAGTGACTTCTTCAAGAACGCGCTGACGAGCTTCAAGATCATCTTCTCGAATCTGTCGATCGACCTGCCCTTTGTCTCGGTCGATCCGTCAGACTGTTTCAATCCGAATGCAACGGGTACGGCCGTTGGTTCGACGAACGTAACCACTCAGTGCCAGAATGCGCACGACAACACCAAGAAGTACGCCGGGCAGGGTACTGATGGCGGCTACTTGCCGCAGGTCGGAAGTGTGAATGGTGACGACCCTGCGGCCCAAGGCGGTCCTGACTTTGTTGCGCAGACCGACTTCAACTCGCCTGTGGTTGCAACGACCCCTGAGCCGGGTTCGATCGCGCTGCTGGGTCTGGCCCTTGGTGCGCTGGGCTTGAGTTCGCGTCGCCGTCGCGTCTGAGCGCAGCGCGGCTCATTGGACTGGCGGTTCGCGATGCGAACTGCTGAAAATGCGGGAGCAGCAGCTCCCGCATTTTTTTTGTGCTCTATGCGCGAGTAGTGGCAGCGCATCGCGCTTGACATTGGTCATCTGTACGTCGGCGCTTTCAACGACGAATTCTGCAAGTCCATTGGATTCGATTCCTTTCGGCGTCATTTCCCTACGGAACCAAGTCTTCGCACAGTGCGCCGGCAAATGCCGAAGCCTGCTACGGTACCCTTATCACTGTCGCCGCGCGTACCTTTCAGGTGCCTCTGCTTTTGGAATTCTCCATCAGGCTAGGCATCACGGCGAGTCGATCCGCGTAGAGTTACTTCTGAATCTTCGTGGGCGCGCGCTCAGTTGCGTATGCCGGCCATGGCCTAGACTAAGCCGCCGTTTGTGGTGCTAGGCGAACTGTTAGTACTGCCGCCACAACCTCCGGGGCTATCGCCGGCGTCCACTTGTTCCCCAGCGCAACTTCCGGGCGTTCTTTGGTGCAAGTCAGCTTGCGTACAAGCAGATCGTTGACGTTCGGCACATTCCTGAACTCAACGGTTGGCTTGCCAAAATGGGCGGCTCAGCTCCGGATCTCGGAACAGCGGCGAGTTCAGTCGACCGGAATCCTCGTCTCGGTTGGCGCTCGGGTGTTCGGTACAAGCGTAGGCGGGGGATGCCTCGTCGTGCTGAACATCGCGCCCTGCCATAAGACCTGATTCTGACCCGCGGCGAATACGCTGCTGTATCGGGATCGACATCGTCAGACGCTGCGCCAGGCAGCGAATTTTGGGCAGCAACCGTCTCGGCGACTCGGGTTACCCGTTGGCATCGGTACGCTTGTGCGGACCAGCTGCACCAGCAGTCCCGCAATGCGCGTACAAGGCAGCAACGTCAGTGGCGACTTCCGTCCGCTCGCCCGATCAGAACGACACTGCTCGCCATAGTCCGTACGGATCGAGTACGTCGAGCCACACGTTTGCGGATAGGATCAACATGAGTGTGTGCTTAACGCCGGTGAGCGACAGCCAACAGAGTGGACGCGGTCTCAGGCGTTGCTCTTTGGTCACAACTTGCACCGGATGCATTGATGCCATGGTCTTTGGGTGGCTGGCCATTCCCTTAGATCTATTCTGAATGGCCAATCCGCAACTAAATGGGGTGATCCGATGAGCGCTTCGACTAAATCTGATTGGAGTGAGTATTATCAGAATAATGACTACGCGGTGCCTGAATTCATTGATAACGCGCTCTGGCGAAATTACGAACGAATGTTGCGGAAGCATCTGGCCGACCATCGTGCGCCAATCGTTGTGACTGAATTGGGCGGGGCCAACAGTGTATATTATCGACGGTTTAAGGAGTCGTTCAATATCCAGAAGTATAACATCGTAGACAATAATGAGGTTGGACTGAAGCTTTTCCCGCATACTGACGATCCGCAGGTGACACTCAACAATATCGACCTGATGGAGCCGCTCCCTGCGTGGCTGCTGGGCTCAAGCGATGTTGTGGTTAGTTCTGGCTTGATAGAGCACTTCACACCTGCCGACACGGAGCGACTGTTAAAACTTCACTTTGACGTCAGCAGGCCGCGGGGGTTGGTCTTGGTTTCCTTCCCAACGCCCACACTGATATACAGGGGCTTCCGGCGCTTCCTGGAAATGACCGGAAAATTTCCGCCGCTCTATGAGCGGCCGATACTCGAGTCCGAGATCCAGCCGATCGTGAATGCGTTGGGAGAAACGCTCGATTGCTACAAGATCTGGACCACCATCTTGACCCAATTGTTCTTTGTGGTGCGAACGTCAGGCGATACGCGATTGAACCCCGGCGCACAGCCAAAGTAGTCGATCCGCGCTGACTCGCCGCGTGTCGAACTCGAGTCGCTAGATCAGCGTGGCGGCAAGGGTTTGCTGGTGGCAACTTCGGCCAGTTCACCCTCGAACATGAGGTCCGTAAGTGGCAGTCGCACGCATCGAGACGTGGCGAAACTCGCCTGGCCGATGCGCCCCAGCCAAGCGACCCGAGGAAGGTCTGGCCCGATCAGCGCCTCAGAACGGCGGGCCAGCACGCCGGCCAGGTCGATGGCCCGGGTGTCGGTGCTGAAGGCGACCCGGTCCCTGACGTAGCGCGCGAACACCAGCGGCGTGATCTCCGGCTGATGCTGCAAGCCCAGGCGCGTGGCGGTCAGCCACAGCCGTTGCACCTGCCGTCCGGCGTCCACATGCGCATCGATGTCGGTCGGGGCTTGGTCGCAGACCAGCACGACATGCGCGCCGCACATCACGCCCGGCAGCAGGTCCATCTGCAGGCGCGGAATCCAGGTGCCGGCCAGCCAGCGGTTCATGAGCTTGACGCGGCTCCAGTCCCGCATCGCCCAGCGCATCAGGCCGAGCGACACCGGGTCGGCACCGAGCGCCTGGTCCGGAACGCGCTCCTCGCTGTAGCGGCGTCCCCAGTCGATGATGTCGCGGTGCACGCGGTACGCCTCTTCCATCGTCAGCCGCAGCTTGGCGTTGTGGAACATCAGCCGTGCGGCGTCCCACTTCGGGCCCCAGCCTTCGATCCAGCGCAGGCTGTAGCCGGGTCCGACGGCGCCTTCGAGGGCGGACTTTTCGTCGGTGGTCAAGGCGCGTGGGCTGAAGGGTTTGCGCTGAACCGAGCGTCGCGGGATGGACGGGATCAGCGGACTCGGCGTGATGCGGTCGTCCTGCACCAGCCGCACATCGAAGGTGGGGTGCTCGTCGGAACATTCCCTGCGCCGCACGACGTCTGCCCGCAGGCCGAAGCCGGTGGCGGCCAGGCGCAGGGTCTCCAGCAGCGCGCCCAGCGACAGCTGGCTGGGATGCCCGTCCAGGTCATAGACGCAGTGATGGCGCGTGTCCGAGCCGTGGACCACGACGTGCAGCTCGTCCTTGATCTCGAAACGCCACGGCTGGGTGTTGTCGCCACTGGGCGCCCAGCGGGCAGCGTCCAGGATCTGGTGCAGAGGGCTGGCGACGACGCTCACTTTCCAGCCTCGTTCGCGGCGAGGAAGCGGTGGCCCAGCGCGATGGCCAGGCGCTGCAGCGGATGGCGGTTGCCACCCGGGCGCCAGGTCCGCACGGCACGCCCCCGGTAGGCATCGAATTGCATGCCCCACGGTGCCGCGAGCACCTTGCCCCGACCGAGCGCGATCTTCAGCACTTCGGTGGCGGCAACGCCCGCGCACAGCTGGCAGGCCATCGGTGTGGACGGGCCACGGCGCTCGACGAAGCTCACGGTTCGCGGGTCCATCAGGTAGGCGCGGTGCAGGCCAGCCGGTGCAACGCCGAGCGCGAAGCGGACTGCCTTTTCCACCTCGGACTGACCGGCCTTCCAGCCGAAAAAGTCGTCGAAGCTCATTTTGCCCGGCATGAAGTTCAGCAAGGCGGCGCCCATGCCCAGCGGCGCCGCCGTGATGGCGGGTATCCGACGCTCGGCGCACGCGGCGAAGACCGCCTGCCGGGCTTCGAAGGCAAAGAAGTCGAGCGAATCGACATAGATGTCCACGCCGTCCAGGAACGCCGCCAGGTTCTCGGCGTTCACGCCCTGCTCGAAGCGCGCCAGGCGGATCTCGGGATTGATGTCCAGCGCCACCTCCGACATCACGTCGATCTTTGGGCGGCCGAGCGTCGAGACGAACGCGCCCGCCTGGCGATTGAAGTTGTGGAGGTCGAACCGATCGAAGTCGGCCAGGTGGAAGGCGCCGATGCCGAGCCGGGCCAGCGTCGTCAGGTGCACGCCGCCGACGCCGCCCATGCCTGCAATGGCCACGCGGGTGTTGCGCAGGATCTCCTGCTCGTGCGGCGCGACCCAGCCGATGTTGCGCGAGAAGGCGCGGGCGTAGGAGAAGATCGAACGGGTCATGGAGCGGTCGGATCGCGGTCAATGTGCAGCCCGGCGGCATGTCGCGGGCCATGGCTATTGGCTTCGAGTCGGCTGTCAATCCCGTGACTCAGGGAGGGAATATCGGGGGAGAATCGCAGAGACCGCTTGCATTTCTACCGCCTTGGCCCGTCGGTTCAACGGGCGTGAACTATGCGTCCGTTGAGGTGGCTTTGTCACGGGTTGGGGAGGGCTCCAGCCTATGACCTGTGCCATCATCCCGCCTCCCAAGCTTGGGTGAGACTGGGCAGCATACGGCATTTGCCTTTTGCGCGGTCGACCTGAAACAGCGCCCTGAACCCGCGCCCGGGTGTGACCTTACCGACAACCGCCCGCCCGCCATCGAGGATTCGCCACGTGACATCCCTCCGCCCTGCCTCCCTTTTCCGCCGCTGCCTGTGCGCCCTCGTTGCCGGTGGCCTGGCCCTGCTGGCGGGTTGCGCCAGCCCACCGGCGTTCCCGCCGGCGCCTGCGTCGGCGGCAGTCCAGGACTACTCCTACATCATCGGTGCGGGCGACATGCTGAACATCATCGTCTGGCGCAACCCCGAGTTGTCGATGGTGGTGCCGGTGCGTCCGGACGGCAAGGTGGCCGCGCCGCTGGTCGACGAGATCGTCGCGCAGGGCAAGACTTCCACGGACCTGGCGCGCGATGTCGAGAAGACGCTGGGCAAGTATGTGCGCGACCCGGTCGTCACCGTCCTCGTCACGTCCTTCGTCGGGCCGTACAGCGAGCAGATCCGGGTGGTCGGCGAAGCGGCCAAGCCGCAATTCCTGCCGTACAAGAAGAACATGACGCTGCTCGACGTGATGATCGCCGTCGGCGGTCTGACCGACTTCGCGGCCGGCAACAACGCATCGATCCTGCGCACCGCCGAAGGCAACCGCCAGTACAGCGTGCGGCTGAAGGACCTCATCAAGCGGGGTGACGTCGGCGCCAATGTCGAGATGAAGCCCGGTGACATCCTGATCATCCCGCAAAGCCTGTTCTGACCCTGCGGTCAAACTGCAGCCGAACGTCCCCGCCTCCTGCCCACGCCAAAGCCGATGGAAGAACTGATCAGCCAACTCACCTCGATCGCGCGAGGGATGTGGAAATTCCGCTGGACGGGCCTCATCGTGGCCTGGGTGGTGGGCATCGTCGGCGTGGTCGTGGTCTTCCGCGTGCCTGACCGCTACGAAGCGATGGCGCGCATCTTCGTCGACACGCAGTCGATCCTGAAGCCGCTGATGTCCGGTCTGGCCGTGCAGCCCAACGTCGACCAGCAGGTGACGATGCTCAGCCGCACGCTGATCAGCCGGCCGAACATCGAAAAACTGGTGCGCATGGCCGACCTGGACCTCAAAAGCGAGTCCAAGGCGCAACAGGAGACCTTGATCGAGACGCTGATGCAAAACGTCAAGATCTCCTCGACGGGGCGCGACAACCTGTACTCGCTGAGCTATGTCGAGGCCGACCGCGAGAAGGCCAAGCGCGTGATCCAGTCGATGGTGTCGATCTTCGTCGAGTCGAGCCTGGGCGCCAGCCGCAAGGACACCGATTCCGCCAAGGTCTTCCTCGACGAGCAGATCAAGAACTACGAGAACAAGCTCGAAGAGGCCGAGACGCGATTGAAGGACTTTCGCCTTCGCAATCTGGACATGCAGGTCGGCGACGGCAAAGACTCCGCGACGCGCCTTGCCGAGATCAGCAAGGCGCTGGAGCAGGCCAAACTGGAGTTGCGAGAGGCGGAGAACGCCCGTGACGAGGCGCGCAAGCAACTCGACGCCGAGCGTAAGCCAGATGCCGCCACGACGACGCAGAGCCTGCTTCAGGAGTCCAACGTCAGTGTCTCGACGCCCGAAATCGATGCACGGCTGGACGCACAGCGACGCAATCTGGACGCTCTGCTGCAACGCTACACCGATCAGCACCCCGACGTGATCGGTGCGCGCCGGTTGATCAAGGAACTCGAAGAGCAGAAGAGGCGTGAAGTCGCCGAATTGCGCAAGGCCGCCATGGCGTTGCCACCGCCCACAGCGGCTGGAACCGGCACCGCCAATCCGGCGGTGATGGAACTCTCCCGCGTCATGGCTACTTCTGAAGTTCAGGTCGCTGGCTTGCGCGCCCGTGTTGCCGAGTTCAGCTCGCGCTATGCCCAGGCCCGGTCGGCCTCACGTACGTCGCCCCAGATCGAGGCCGAGGCGGCGCAACTCAACCGGGATTACGCGATCATCAAGAAGAATTACGAGGACCTGGTGGCCCGCAAGCAGTCGGCCGTGTTGTCGGGTGACCTGGACATGGCCTCTGGCGTGGCGGACTTCCGCCTCGTCGATCCGCCGCGGGTGTCGCCCAAGCCGGTGTCGCCCAATCGCCTGCTGCTGCTGCCGGTCGCGCTGGTGGCAGCGCTCGCGGCCGGATTGTTCACTTCGTTCGCGGCCAGCCAGCTGCGCCCGGTCTACCACGACGCTCAGGAACTTCGCCTGAAGACCGGCATTCCGCTGCTCGGCGTGGTGTCGGTGGTGATGGGTGACGACGACCTGCGCCGGGAGCGCATGAACCGCCTTCGCTTCTACTTCGGCACCGGGGCGCTGCTGGGGGCATTCCTGGTGGCGATGGTGACCGTTTCGATTCTGACCGCGCGGCAGGTGGGTTGACGACATGAGCAGTTTGATTGAACAGGCCGCGCTGCGCCTTGCCCAGATCCGTGAAGCCGGCATCGCTGTTCCAGGCGAGGCGGCGCCGGTGGTTCCCGACATCGACACCAGCACGCTGACGGCGCCGGAGCCGGAGCATATGGCGGCGGCGGCTGATGCCACGGTTCGCCTGCCGCCGGCGCGGTCGGCGGCCGATGTGGCGGTCGATGTCGCGGTCGAATCCGCCGTCGATGCGCCGCGGGTCGGACTCAGCGGTTTCTCGTCGCGCCAGGTCGAACTGGACCTGGCGGCCCTCGCGGAGGGTGGCTACCTGGTGCCGAATGCGCCGCGTTCGCACATGGCCGACCAGTACCGCGTCATCAAGCGGCCGCTGATTGCCAATGCCGTCAACAAGACGGCGCAGCGCGTCACGCATGCGAACCTGATCATGGTCACCAGCGCCATGCCGGGCGAGGGCAAGAGCTTTACCGCGATCAACCTCGCGATGAGCATGGCCGCCGAACTGGACCACACGGTGATGCTGGTCGACGCCGACGTGGCGCGGCCCTCGGTGCTGAAGAAGCTGGGCCTGGGCGAGGCGCCGGGGCTGCTCGACCTGCTGGAAGGCAAGGCCGAGATGAGCGATGTGCTGATGCGCACCAACATCGACAAGCTCGCGATCCTGCCCAGCGGCCGGCCCCACCCCAAGGCCACCGAGTTGCTGGCCAGCGATGCGATGCGCAGCCTGCTCAACGACATGGCGACGCGGTACAAGGACCGGATCATCATCTTCGATTCGCCGCCGCTGCTGCTGACCACCGAGGCGCGGGTGCTGGCCACGCTGATGGGCCAGGTCGTGATCGTGGTGCATGCCGGCAAGACGCTGCAGGCCGACGTCCAGCATGCGCTGTCGACGATCGATTCCTGTCCCGTGCGAATGATGCTGCTGAACAAGGCGCGGAGCACCGGCAAGGGTGGTTACGGCTATGGCTATGGTTACGGATATGGCTACGGCTATGGTTATGGCTACGGCGCCGACGCCGCCTCGCCCGACACCGCGCAGGGCGCGACGCAGAGCAGCCAGGCCGATGGTGCCAAGAGCAACTGAGGCAACGCGCGTCGGCGGGGGCCGCGGTCTGCCGCGTGCGAGGCGGCCCGCCATGGCCGGCGTGCTGGCCGCCTTGGCCGCCGGCAATGCGTTGGCGCAGGCCGATGTGCAGCCGGCCGCCAGGATCGAACCGTTCGCGACGGTCACTGAAACCCTCACAGACAGCTACAACGCCGGCGCGACCAGCAAGTCGGCCGATTCCGTCACGCAGTTGACTGGCGGGCTTGCGGTGCGTGGCCGCAGCGCCCATGTGCGGGGCTTCCTGGACTATGCGCTGACCCAGGTGATCTACCTGCGCCACGGCAGCGAAAACAAGCTCCAGCACGCACTGAACGCGAATGGCCAGGCCGACCTGCTCGATGGGCGCCTGCTGCTCGACGCCGGCGCCAACATCTCGCGCCAGGCCGTCTCTGCGTTCGGCTCGGGTGCGACCGAGTCTGACCGCGTCAATGGCAACACTGTCGAGACCCGCACGCTGCGCCTTGCGCCGACGCTGCGTGGCCAGTTCAATGGGGTGCTGAACTACCGGACCCAGTTCGGCTGGGTCGATACGCGGGCCTCCGGTGGCGGCATCGGCAGCAACACAGGCACTTCGGCGTCCTTGAACGTGTCACCGGTGCAGCGTTCGCAGCTCAACTGGGCGGGGGACCTGTTCCACGCCACCAACGACTACGATGGCGCCCGCTCGATCACCTCGGACCGCGCCTATGGCACGGCGATCATGGACATCGAGTCGCTGGACCTGCAGCTTCGTGGCAGCGGCGGCGTGGAGTCGAGCAACTACGCCAGCGCCAGCCGCGAGAAGCATACGACCTGGGGAGCGGGGCTGGTCTGGGAACCCTCGCCGCGGACCCGTGTCGACGCGATGCTCGAACGTCGCGCCTACGGTAACTCGCACCAGCTGAGTGCCCAGTACCGCACGCCGCGTACCGCGTGGAGCCTGACCAGTTCGCGCAGCCTGGACCAGAGCAACGGCGCGCAGACCGGTTCCTTGGGCACGGCCTACAACCTGTTCGCCGCCCAGCTGTCGTCGGCCTATCCAGACCCGGCTCAGCGCGATGCCGCGGTGGTGGCGTTGCTGCAGCGCTTCGGCATCCCGGCCAATGCTGCGGTGAACATCGGCTACCTGACCGCCGCGACCACGGTCACCGATCGCCTGGAGTTCTCGGCGGTCTGGCAGGCCGCGCGGGACGCCGCGACCTTCACGCTGGCACGCATCGACAGCCGCCGCGTGGACACCCTGTCCAGCGTGATCGATGACCTGTCGCGCAGCGCCGCGGTGCACACGCGGCAGGCCTCGCTGACCCTGTCGCACCAGCTCTATCCCGGGTCGCTGCTGTCGGTGACCGGGGCCCTCAGCAATGCCTCGGGCGATGGTGCCGGGCAACGCAACAACAGCCGTCAGGTCAATGCGACCTGGACACATCCCCTGGGCCGCTACGTCAGCGGCTTGCTGACGCTGCGCCGCTCGGTGACCGACACCGACGCGTCCAGCAACACGGAAAACGCGCTCGTGGCCTCGGTCAACGCGCGCTTCTGACCATGTACGAAGCGTTCTACGGGCTTGCCAACAAGCCCTTCCAGCTCAACCCCGACCCCAGCTTCTACTTCGGCAGCAAGCAACACCGTCGCGCCAAGGCCTATCTGGACTATGGCGTCTCGCGCAACGAAGGCTTCATCGTCATCACCGGCGAGATCGGCGCGGGCAAGACCACGATCCTGCGCACGTTGATCGAGAGCCTGCACGGCAGCAACGTGGTCGTCGGCCACCTGGTGACGACCCAGCTCGGCGCCGAGGACACCTTGCGCATGGTGGGCGCCTCCTTCGGCTTCAAGGTCAAGGACGTGCCGAAGTCCGAGCTGCTGATCACCCTCGAGGCGTTCCTGATCAGCCAGACCAGCAAGGGCAAGCGCTGCCTGCTGATCGTCGACGAGGCGCAGAACCTCACGCCCCGTGCAGTCGAGGAATTGCGCATGCTCTCGAACTTCCAGTTCGGCAACCAGGCGCTGATGCAGAGCTTCCTGGTCGGTCAGCCCGAGTTCCGCGAGATCCTGCAGCGTCCGGAGATGGAGCAGTTCCGCCAGCGTGTCGCGGCCACCTGCCACATCGGCCCGCTCGACCTGGAGGAGACCCAGCACTACATCGAGCACCGCTTGCGCTGTGCCGGTTCGACCGGCAAGCCCTCGTTCGAGAAGGCCGCCTTCGAGGCGATCTTCAAGGCCAGCGGCGGCATCCCGCGCCGCATCAATTCGGTCTGCGACCGGGTGCTGTTGGCCGGTTTCCTGGCGGGCAAGACGAACATCGAGCTGGCCGACGTCAACGAGGTGGTGCGCGAGTTCGCCCAGGAGGCCGAGGTACCCTCCAGGCCGCAGCCGCAGGGCGACAGCGTGCGCGGCGAACTGACGGCCGGACCGCCCTCCGCATCCGGCAACCTCGATGTCGACCTGTCGACGGCCCAGATCGATGCGGGTGCGGCCGACACGCTGCAGCGCCAGATCACTCGTCTGTCGGGCGAACAGCGCGCCGACCAGATGATGCGGCTGGAACGCGGCTTGCATCGCCTGGAGCGGACCAATCTTCAGATCCTCGCGCTGATGCAGCAACTGGTCAACGCGGTAAAGAAGCCAACTGACGGAGGAAGCCATTGACTGACGTGGCTAACCTGGGCCCGGTCGGTCCAGTGATGTGTGTGGTGGGTGCACGTCCCAACTTCATGAAGATGGCGCCGATTCTTCGCGCGCTGGCCCTGCATCAACCGCCATTGCGCGCGGTGCTGGTGCACACCGGTCAGCACTATGACCAGGGCATGAGCCACCAGCTCTTCGATGACCTGGGTTTGCCGCGGCCGGACCTGAACCTCGAAGTGGGGTCAGGGTCCCACGCTGTGCAGACCGCCGAGGTCATGCGTCGCTTCGAGCCCGCACTGGACGAGGTCAAGCCGTCCTGTGTGTTGGTCGTCGGCGATGTCAATTCCACGCTTGCCTGCACACTCGTGGCGGTAAAGAAGTCCGTGCCCATCGTGCATGTCGAGGCCGGGCTGCGCAGCTGGGACCGCAAGATGCCCGAGGAGATCAACCGCGTGCTCACCGACCAGGTGGCTGATCGGCTCTACACCACCGAGCGCACCGCACTGGACAACCTGCTGCGCGAAGGCGTTTCCGCAGAGCGCGTGTGCTTCGCCGGCAATGTCATGATCGACTCGTTGCTGAGCAATGCGTCCAAGGCGCGCGCGCCGGCGGATACGCTGCGAACGCATCAGGCCGATCCGGCGCTGGTTGGTCAAGCTGGCGGATACGGCGTGGTGACGCTGCACCGGCCGTCCAACGTGGACGATCCTGCGATCCTGGCCACGCTGCTGGGTGTGCTCTCCGACGTCGCGCGTCGGGTGCCGCTGGTATTTGCATTGCACCCGCGTACCCGCAACAACATCGAGCGCTTCGGGCTGCTGACGCCGAACCTGACCCTGGGTCACGGCGTCTGGCTGAACGAGAGCGACATCGGCAAGCTCGCCGCCTTCCACAAGGCGCGCGGCACGCCGAATGCGTCGCCGGAGCGGGTGTTCGTCGGCAACGGCGTCAGCGAGTTGATCGATATTTCCCTGCGCGCGATGTTGAACGTCGGCGATGAAGTCTTGTTGCCGAGCCCGGATTATCCGCTGTGGAGCGCCGCGACGATTTTGAACGACGGCATTCCACGTTATTACGATTGCACGGCGGAAAATAATTTCCTGCCTGATCCGCAACAGATCGAGGATTTGATTACGCCGCGCACGCGCGCCCTGGTCATCATCAATCCGAATAATCCGACCGGCGCCCTGTATCCAGAGAGTGTATTGCGTGAAATCGTCGCGATTGCGCGTGAGCACAATCTGATCATCTACGCCGACGAGGTCTACGACAAGGTGCTGTACGACGGCGTCGAGCACACCTCCATCGGGTCCCTGTCGGAGGACGTCCTCACCATCACCTTCAACGGCCTGTCCAAGAACTACCGCTCCTGCGGCTACCGGGCCGGCTGGATGGTGGTATCCGGCGACAAGCGCCCGGCAGTGGACTACATCGAAGGCCTCAACATGCTGGCCTCCATGCGCCTGTGCGCCAACGTGCCGGGCCAGT